>FRDC01004216.1_pt3 | contig 13375 bp, 13 predicted proteins | sample 1106171 | NCBI WGS metagenome assembly FRDC01 (sample SAMEA3930566, study PRJEB13176) | freshwater metagenome | biome: Drinking water system; feature: drinking water; material: water | place: Singapore | collected 2014-12-20
CCGTTCATCCCGATGCGCCCTGGCGGGGGAGGACTTATGATCACGCTCAGGCGATCACGCTCAGGGTTGATCCGGCCTGATGGAGTTGGCGCCGCGCGGCGGCGGGCGTATGCGCGCAGCTGAGTGATCACAGGACCCGACGCATGACCAGCACGCCCGCCGCCAACCTCGCCGCCCTCCGCGCAGAGCTCGCCGCCCGCGGCCTCGACGGCTTCGTCGTGCCGCTGACCGACGAGCATATGAGCGAATATGTCGGCGCCTATGCGCAGCGGCTGGGCTGGCTGACCGGCTTCGGCGGATCGGCGGGCAGCGCGGTGGTACTGGCGGAAAAGGCCGCGATCTTCACCGATGGGCGCTACACGCTGCAGGTGCGCGAACAGGTGTCGGCGGACGACTGGGCCTATGTCCCCGTACCGCAGGAAAGCATCGCCGGCTGGCTTGCCGCCAATGCCAGCGAGGGGAGCCGCATCGGCTACGACCCGTGGCTGCACACCAGCGCCTGGGCGAAGGACACCGCCGCCACGCTCGCCGACCGCGGCGTGACGCTGGTGCCGGTCGACAGCAACCCGATTGACGCGGTGTGGACCGACCGCCCCGCCCCCTCGCCCGCCCGGATGACCGTCCACGCCGATACGCATGCGGGCCAGTCCTCCGCCGCCAAGCGCGCCGCGATCGCCGACTGGCTGGGCGCGCAGCGCGCCGATGCGGTGGTGCTGACCGCGCTCGATTCGATCGCCTGGGCGCTCAACGTGCGCGGCACCGATGTCGCGCACACGCCGGTCGCGCTCTCCTATGCGATCGTCGGCAGCGACGGCACCACCGACCTGTTCGTCGCGCCCGAGAAGGTCGACGATGCGGTGCGCCAGCATTTGGGCAATGCGGTGCGCATCCATGATCGCGACGCCTTCGCGCCCGCGCTGCGCGGCTACGCCGGCCAGCGCGTCGCCGCCGATCCCGAGCGCGCCGTCGCCGCGGTGTTCGACGCGTTGACCGCAGGCGGCGCCAAGGTGCTGGCGCTACGTGACCCCGTCGTGCTCGCCAAAGCGCTGAAGAACCCCGCCGAGATCGCCGGCCATCGCGCCGCCAGCATCCGCGACGGCGCCGCGCTGAGCCGCTTCCTGCGCTGGATCGAGGCGGAGGCGCCCAAGGGCGGCCAGACCGAACTCTCCGCCGCCGCACAGCTGCTCGCCTTTCGCGAACAGACCGGCTGCCTGCTCGACACGTCGTTCGACACCATCTCGGCCACCGGCGCGCATGGCGCCAGCCCGCATTATCACGTCACCGAGGAATCCAACGCTCCGATCCTGCCCGGCCAGCTGTTCCTGATCGATTCGGGCGGGCAATATGCGGATGGCACCACCGACGTGACCCGCGTCGTGCCGGTCGGGCCGCCGACCGCGGAGATGCGCGACCGCTTCACCCGCGTGCTGAAGGGCCATATCGCCATCGCCACCGCGGTCTTCCCCGACGGCACCAGCGGCGCGCAGATCGACGCCTTCGCCCGCCGGCCATTATGGGAGGCGGGGCTCGATTTCGCGCACGGCACCGGCCACGGCATCGGCAGCTATCTATCCGTGCATGAAGGGCCGCAGCGGATCGCGGCGCCCAATTATCCCGGCGGCGCCAGCCTGGAGCCGCTGCGCGCGGGCATGATGCTGTCGAACGAGCCGGGCTATTACAAGGCCGGCGAATACGGCATCCGGATCGAGAACCTGCTGCTGATCGTCCCCGCCGCCATCCCCGGCGGCGACCGCGAGCGGACGATGCTGCGCTTCGAAACGCTCACCTTCGCGCCGATCGAGCGGACGCTGATCGACCCGGCGCTGCTGACCCGCGACGAGCGCGACTGGCTGGACGCCTATCATGCCGAGGTGGCGGCGCGGATCGGCCCCGAGCTCGACATTGCGGAGCGCGCGTGGCTCAACGCCAAATGCGCGCCGATCGGCGGTTAATCGGTCGATCCGTCGGTCGGTGGCGGCACCGGCGCGGGTGCGGTGCCGCGATCGGTGCCCGCCGCCACGGCGCGCGCCTGCGCCTTGCGCCGATGCAGGTTCGCGCGCAGCTGCGCGGCCAGCCGGGCGGCCCGTTCGTCGCTATTTGCCATGCCCCGACCCTAGCCCCGTCCGGAAACGCTTGACAATCCGCCCCCGGTCGTCTCTAGGCGCCCTTCCCGCGGCGAACGCCGGCGGAAAAACGAGTGCTGCCGTAGCTCAGTGGTAGAGCGCATCCTTGGTAAGGCTGAGGTCGTGAGTTCAATCCTCACCGGCAGCACCATTTTCTCCTGATATTATCGCCGGTTGGCGGAAGAAGGCCTCGAAAGAGGCTGCTTACAATGGGTCAGAACAGGCCATTGTCAGCACATCGTCAGCAAAGTTCATAGAGCCTCAATTTCTGGGGGTGTGCCTGCTGGCTGCCCAAGGCGATCCGCACACCGAGTCGAGGGAGCAATTCGGCCGCCGAGCATCCCTTTGGCCGGGGAGGCGAGGCAGAGAGCGTGAAGGTTACGATGGCGGCACGTAGCCCTGCGGGGCGCTACAGGGGCACCTCATAGCAGTGTGCCTGTGAGGTTACGCCGCGTCGCATGCTGAAAATCCCGTTCCGTTCGGCACAGGCCGGCCTTATCGAATGGCATGGCATTCGGCGTCTTCATCCACCGATCTGATTCGATCTATGACGACACACCGGCCGAGAAGTACCAGTTTCCGAAGCAATATCTCGACCGTGCGCGCGCCTGCATCGGTGACTGGATCGTCTATTACGAGCCACGCAAGGTCATCGGAACGAAGGGCTATCATGCGGCCGCTAAGGTCGAACGCATTATCCCCGATCCCTCCACGCCAGGCATGTATCTCGCGCTGATCGAACCCGGCAGCTATCTCGATTTTGCGACATCGGTCCCGTTCGCTGACGCGAATGGCCCGATCGAGCGCGGCGTGCTCAACGACCAGGGCCGCATCTCCGGTCGAGCACAAGCAGCCGTCCGCGGGCTGTCGGCAAGCGACTTCAACCGCATCGTCGAAGCCGGTCTTGCCGAAGGCGATGCGTTGCTGCCGCGCACCGACATCGCATCTGACGCAAAAAGCGTGCGTGAAGAGCGCATGCCTTTCGCGTTCGACGAAGCGCGCGAGCGGGTCTCTAGCCTGGTCTCACGCGTGGTCCGGGATCGTGTCTTCCGACGGATCGTGCTGCGCGCCTACGACGAGCGCTGCGCCGTGACCGGCCTGAAGCTCATCAATGGCGGTGGCCGAGCGGAGGTGGAAGCAGCTCATATCCGTCCGGTCGAGGCAAACGGCCCGGACATCGTCAGCAACGGCATCGCGCTTTCGGGCACCGCGCACTGGATGTTCGACCGCGGTCTGATCGGCCTGGATGACGATTTGCGCATCATCGTATCTCGTCAGGCAAACGACCAAGACAGCATCCGCTCCGTAGTGAATCCGAGCGGTCGCATCCTCGTGCCTCCCCGCGAAGCCGATCGACCCCACCCGCAGTTCGTGCGCTGGCATCGCGAGCATCGTTTCAAAATCTGATCTCGCAGCAAGGCAGACGGTCGGGGTTGAGGCAAAACTGGTGGAAAGCAGCCTGTTCGCTTCTGGGCGAGCCGGCTCGGTAAGCTGCCGTTGGTTAAGGGCGAGGGCAGGGGGTCTCCGACGCCCGTGGATGGTGGAAACCGGCCTGGCCGGTTTGGTGCGCAGACCGCGTTGGATGGCCCCTCGTGAGGCTAAAATCGTCGGCAGCATGAAAGCCTCACGGTACGGCTAGATCAACCTTGGGCGGATGCGCTTGCTGGTCGCCGGGCATACTCTCAGCGGAGCGTGTGCTCCGAAAAGCCGCTTTTCCTCACGATCAACCCGAAAGGCTATGTCGCGGCGCTCATGCTCGACGATGCCCAGGTGCTCACCGAAGGTCCTGCGATCCTTCAGTATCTGGCCGACCTCCGTCCGAAATATGGACTCGCACCGGAGAACGGCAGTCTGGAGCGGGTTCGTCTCCAGGAATGGCTCAACTTCATCACCGCGGAGATTCACGCCGGATCAAGTCCGCTGTTCGACAAGAGCCTGCCGACTGCCGTGCAGGAGACCGTCAAGGCGAAGCTGTTCCGCCGTCTCGATATCGTCGAAGCCCGGCTCGCCGATGCCGACTATTTGATGGGCAAGCGGTTCACGGTCGCGGACGTCTATCTCTTCACGGTCCTGGGCTGGATGCGATTCTTCTCGATCGGCCTCGACCGGTGGCCTTCGCTACCCGGCTACATGCGGCGGGTTGCGGAGCGGCCGTCCGTTTCTGCAGCGCTCGCACGCGAGCAAGAGATCGCGCCGGTTGCCGAATGAGCGTATTAGGCTCGAAGCGCGACAGGTCTGCTGCTCGGCGCGCGATGCTCCCGGAAGGCCGCGGTGATGGCGCGCAACGTGTCCTTCGTCCGCGGATCGGAAAGCGAGGAATGGAGCACGATCGACAGCGATGGAAGCGGCGGGAGCCCGAGCGCGTCGCCGATATCGAGCGTGTCCGCAGGCGCCAGACGGCGTGGGAAGGCGGCGACCGCAAGACCGGCAGACAGTGCCGCAGCGATGGCTGTCGTCCCGCCGATGAAGACTTCCTCCCACGCGATCGAGGCGCGGTCGAGCGAGCGAACGGCCACGTCGCGGACCGCGCAGCAGGGCGAGGTCGCTGCGAGTTGGAGCGGTTCGCCGGGATGATGCTCGAAGGTCGGCGAGGCGAACCATCCAAAATGCTCCGGCCCGAGGATTTCACCGTCGCGTCGATCGTCGTCACTGCGGATGATGACGGCGTCGAGCGTGCCACCCTCGAAACCGTCAAGCAGCACGCGCGAATTGTCGAGCAACACCTCGATCGTGAGCGCCGGGTCCTGCGATTTCAGGCGCGCCAGCAGGCTCGGCATTTCCGGCCCCATCACATGGCCCGCGATGCCGAGCCGGAAGCGGCGACGCGGCGCGGTCAGTCCGGCAACCGCCCGCTCGTGCGCGGCGAGGAACTCGCGCGCGGACTGGATGAAGATCTCGCCCTGCGCGGACAGCCTGACCTGGCGCGGCGTGCGCTCGATCAGACGCAGCCCGATCCGATCCTCCAGACGCTTCAGCTTGACGCTGACGGCACCCTGGGTCGTCCCCAGCGCCTCGGCCGCGCGGGTGAAACTCGCGTGATCCGCCACCGCGAGGAAAGCCCTGACAGCATCCACCTCAAGCGTCGCCACCACCATCATCCAAATTCGTTGTCACTGATATGTTGTGCCATCCGGGTTGCAGGATGCTCAAGCTCCCACCACCGTCGCGCTCATCACCATGAAAGGTTCGATGATGGGTATGCAGACATCACGCGGGAACAGGGTGGCATTGGCAGCAGTCTGTTTATCGGCCCTGATGCTGGGGCTGGAGATTTCGAGCATCCCGGCGATCCTGCCGACGCTGGAGCATGTCCTTCCAGCCGACTTCCGGCAGCTCCAATGGATCATGAACGCCTATACGATTGCGATGACCACCTGCCTGATGGCGATGGGCGCGTTGGGCGACCGCTATGGGCGCAGGCGGGTCTTCCTGATCGGCATCGTGATCTTCGGCGCCGCCTCGCTGGCGTGCGGGCTTGCGCCGAATGCGCCGATGCTGATCGCCGCCCGCTTCCTCCAGGGTGGGAGCGGCGCGGCGATGCTGGCCTGCCAGATCGCCGTCCTTTCGCACCAGTTCCGTGCAGGCCCGGAGCGCGGCATGGCGTTCGGTTGGTGGGGCATCGTCTTCGGGGTCGGCTTGGGCTTCGGCCCCCTGGTCGAAGGTCTGATCGCTACCGTCGCGAGCTGGGAATGGGTGTTCCTCGTCCATGTCGGGTTGGCGATGGTTACGCTCGTGCTGGCGCGCTTGGGTATCGTTGAATCGTGCGATCCCCAAGCCGTTCGTATCGACCTTGCCGGGATCGCGACCCTGTCACTCGCCGTATTCTGCCTCGTCTTCCTCATCACGCAGGGACAGCGCGTGGACGCCGGCAATCCCGTCGGGCTCGCGCTGGCAGGCGTCGGCATCGCGAGCCTTCTCGCCTTCATCGCGGTCGAGACGAGGACTGCCCGACCGATGTTCGACTTCGGCGCCTTCCGTGCGCGCGCCTTCTCGGGCGCGCTGCTCGGATCGGCGGGGATGAACTTCAGTTTCTGGCCGTTCGTCATCTATCTGCCCATCTATTTCCAGGCCGTCCATGGGTTGAGCAATGTATCGGCCGGGTTGGCACTGCTCGCCTACACGTTGCCGACGCTGGTCGTGCCGCCTTTCGCCGAACGGCTGTTGCTGCGCCGCGGGCCGGGCGTGGTGATTCCGCTCGGTCTCTTCACGATCGGGCTGGGGTTCGTCGTCATGCGGGTTGCTGCCTTAAGCCAGGACGCGAGCTGGCTGGCGATGTTGCCCGGCTGCATTCTCGCCGGCATCGGCCTCGGCCTCACCAATACCCCCGTCACCAACACGGCGACCGGCGCCCTCCCGGTCGAGCGGGCGGGCATGGCCTCCGGCATGGACATGAGCACGCGCATGATCTCGCTCGCCATCAACATCGCGCTGATGGGCTTCATCCTTCTCGAAGGCATCCGGTCGGGGCTTCACCGCATCGTGCCCGAGGCAAGCGCCTCTGCACTGGGCGCTCTTGCCGAAGCCGTCGCGGCGGGAAACCTGGGAACGGCGGTTAGGGCGAGCGTGAGTCTTTCGGATGCACGCGCAGCATTGGTCGACGGCTTCGGCTGGGTTATGCTGTATGCGACGGCCTGCGTCTGGGGGTTGGCGCTCCTGAGCTATGTCGCGTTCGGACGACATCAAAGGGCGTCCACCGACATGGAGCGCGTATGAATTCGGAGCTGATGCTTCAGATACGCACGAGGAATATCGAAGCACGCCGAGCGGGCAGGCGCTCCTGGATTGCCCAGAACGGATCGGCGGGACCTGCTGACATTTGACGTCCTCCCTATTTTTTAATTATGTTGAGTGAGAGTTTTCCGGCCCTTTGAAGCCTGCGGGCAAGGATCTTGGCCCCCGCGCCACACCAGTGGCGCGATCAATAGCGACCTACTTCACGCCTTCCATGTCATCGAGACCAGCGAGGATAGCGCGGCATCGTGCGGCAACCGCATCGACGATCATCGGCAGCATCGCGTCACCGCCTGCGGGCATGGTTTCGACATCCATCCGCGCCCGATCGACATTGGCGAGCACCCGGTTCGCCAGCGCGCGGACGCGGCGGATGGTCGGTGCAGCGCCCAGTCCGCAGGCAGCGGCAAGCCGCAGCCAGTGTCTGCGCTTCAGATAATCGCCGCGGTTCTTGTCCGCGACCGTCTGTGCGAGATTGCGTGTGACGCCATCGAACACCTCCGCGCACATCACGTCGTACAGCGGGGCGGTCCGCACTCGCGATCCTGCGGGGATCAGGATCGAGTAGTTCTTGGCATGGGCATCGGTGTTGCACGCAAGTACGTTGAAGACGACGGCGTCGAACAGCCGCAGTGCATCAGGACCGAGCGCCTGGCGCCGGACGAGGTTCATCATGTCGGCGACGGTCGGGCCACGGACGCCCGTTCTGTTCCGCTCGTACTTGGCGGACGGTGGCTTACCCAGCGCTTGGCAAAAGTCCTCCTGATGCAGCCGACGCCATTGCGCTCCGTCTGGCACGCGGTCGTAGCGCGGGATCAGGAAGTAGCGCCTTCCGCCCGCCACTCCGGTCGTCACCGGCGGCACCGTCAATCCGCAGAGCCTAGCCAGCGTCAGGCACCAAGCCTCGTTCTGGACGCTGCCGTGGAGGCGTTCGCTGTCGGGCTTCAGGATATGGGTCGAAGGCGACCCGTCGAGCGGAATGTAGATCCGGCCGTCGGCGTCGCAGGCCACCGCCAGCTTGGTCTGGACGCCCGCCAGCGACATCGACACGCCGTCATCGCCCGCGAGGAACGGCTTGCGGGGAAGCTCCTCGATGATGCGTTCGAGATCGTTCTCGGTCTCGATCCGCTGCCAGTGCTCCGTGCCGGTCAGCCCCGGCGCACCGAAGGAGAGCGCGCCGGCGGTGTCGCGTCCGATCGCATCCAGTAGGGCGAGGATGTCGGTCTGCGCGACACCGAGTTGACGAGCGATGACCACGAGCTGCTCCGCCTCGGGAAGCAGGTTGCTGGCCCAGGTCAGGAACCGGGCAGGCTCCACCTCACGCTCGGCGAGCGGCATCGTGACCGAGATTGGAAAGGCCTGCCGGTCGTCCGTCCACGATGCGGCGTATACGAACCGCGGCCCGTCAGCATCCTCATGGACGTCGCCGACCAGATGCTCCTCAAAATAGACTGGAAGGGTCATGAGGCGCTTTGCTGTTCAAGCAGGGTGACCGGGTCCAGCCCGACCAGCCCGGCGACGACGAGGGCGCGGCCGATCTGGCAGGTCGGCTTGCCCTTCTCCAATTCGTGGATGAACCGGATACCCACGCCCGCGACGGTCGCCAGATCCTCAAGGCTGAGCCCCATCTGCTGGCGGCGCGCGCGGACAAGGGCACCGAAGCGGCGCGAAAACCATGCGGCATCGTTTTCCGTGTCAGCCTGATCCATTGAGCCACCTTTCCCGAGCGGGAAAGATCACCCTACAGAGTTGCAAAATCAAGCGGGCTTTTCCCGTTCGGGAAAGATTGATGCCAAGTGGAGCACCTGAGGCCCGATCTTTCCCGTTCGGGAAAGATGCCGCGCTACCCGGCGGAAAGCCGCGCGACAGCAGTCCGGAGCTGATCCGCGTCGATGCCGCCGCTTGCGAACTGCGCGGCCAACGTAGCGATGAGCATGTTGTCGTCCACCTCGGCAGGCATGGACCGGCTCACCGTGCGCGCTGGGACCTGAGAGACAGTCCGCCGCCTCGGCGCAATCCGTCGTTCCTTGCCATCTAGGACAGGGTACGTGACTCGCCGAAGCAATCATCGGCTTGATACCGGCATCGCTTTTCTTGCCTCCCCTTCCGCCGCGACGGGCCTACATCGGTGCGATGACACAGGAATTCGGCGCATGACTCGCCCCTCGTTCGGCGTACAGGTCTTCATCGGCATGGCCCTTGGCCTCGTGCTGGGCTTCGTCGCCCGCAGCTATGACCTCACCGGCCTGGCCGACGCACTGCGGATCGTCGGCGAGATGTTCGTTCAGCTGTTGAAGGCGCTGGTGGTGCCGCTGGTGTTCACCGCGATCGTCGCGTCGATCGCGGCGCTACGCGACCTCAACAATGCGGCGAAGCTGGTGGCGAGCACGTTCATCTGGTTCGGCATCACCGCGCTGATCGCGGTGTCGATCGGGCTGACGCTCGGCACCGTGCTGCAACCGGGCGCACATGCCGGGGTGAGCGCCGCCGCCGCGGTGCGCCCGGATACGGCGGGGTCGTGGCTCGATTTCCTGCGCGGGCTGGTGCCGGCGAACATCCTGGGGCTGGAGGCATCGACCGCGCTGAAGGACGGCGGCGCGAGCACCAAGCTGTCGTTCAACGTACTGCAGCTGATCGTCGTCTCGATCGCGATCGGCGTCGCCGCGGTGCGGACGGGCGAGGCGGGCGCGCCGTTCCTGGCGTTCAACGCGTCGGCGCTCGCGATCTTCCGGCGCATCCTGCGCTGGGTGGTGCGACTGACCCCGATCGGGACGGGCGCGCTGCTGGGCAGTGCGATCGTCCGCTACGGCTGGCAGTCGCTGTCGGCGCTCGGCACGTTCGCCATCGCGGTCTATGTCGGCCTCGCGCTGGTGCTGTTCGTCGTCTACCCGCTGCTGCTGCTGGCGAACGGGATGAGCCCGCGGCGGTTCTTCGCCGCCGCCTGGCCGGCGATCCAGCTGGGCTTCGTCTCGCGCTCGTCGATCGCGACGCTGCCCGTTACCGAGCAGGTGGTCGAGCAAGGGCTGGGCGTGCCGCGCAGCTATGCCGCCTTTGCCGTGCCGTTCGCGGCGACGACCAAGATGGACGGATGCGCCGCCATCTATCCCGCGATCGCGGCGCTGTTCGTCGCGCAATATTACGGCATCCCGTTGCACGGGACCGATTATCTGCTGATCGTCGCGGTATCGGTGCTGGGATCGGCGGCGACCGCGGGGCTGACCGGCGCGCTCGTGATGCTGACGCTGACGCTGTCGACGCTGGGCCTGCCGCTGGAGGGCGCGGGGCTGTTGCTGGCGATCGACCCGATCCTCGACATGGGGCGGACCGCGGTGAACGTCGCGGGTCAGGCGTTGGTGCCGGCGATCGTCGCCAAGCGCCAGCGGCTGGCCGAAGACCTGCCGGCGGGGGAGGCGCTCGCCGCCTAGGGCCAATCGACGTTTGGAGCGCTGCGCGAAATGCCGATCGGTCAGTCGACCTTGAACAGCCGCAGCGGCGACCCCTTGGGGAGCGGCAGCGGCGTCAGCCACGTCGGCGTCTGGCCGTGGGCGAGCTGGTCGTAGAAACCGCCGGGATCGCGCGCGCGGTAATTAGTCGATTCCGAATGGTTGGGGCAGACGAGCAGCATCGTCGCGCCGTGGCGGCGGATGATGGCATGGGCCTGATCCGCAGTCCCGCCGAACGCGTGCTGCACGTCGAGGATCGCGTCGCCGTTGCGGTGATAGGGCCCGGCGATGGCATTGTGGTGCGTCACGGTGATGAGCCGCGGCCCCAGATCGACGAAGGTGAAGATCGTCTGCGCCGGATAGTGATCGAGCGCCTTCAGCACCGTGTAGCGGACGCAATTGCCCGTCGCGCCGTTGACCCGCTTGGTATAGGCGTTCGGGCGCGCGACCGGCAAATATTTGATGATCAGCCCGGCGAACATCCCGCTGACCAGCAGGAACGCCGCCACCGTGCCGCCGATGCGCACGGGCAGCGAGCGGTGGTTGAGCAGCCACGGCAGGATGATCCAGCCGAGCAAGGTGGCGCCCGGCACCGCGAGCATCTGCGCCGCCGGCCCGGCCCGCACCTGCCACAGCAGCATCAGCGTCGCGAAGACGACGAAGAGCGCGACCGCGGTCCAGCCTATCAGCGCCGGCGTCCGCCGCGCGCGCCACGTCCCCCACAGCACGCCGATCGTCCCCACGATCGGCAGCGCCGCGATCGGGAAGGCGAGGCGGAAGGGGTGTTTGTAGATCGGCTTGGCTTCGCGGACGTTGTTGAGCCAGTTCTTCTCCAGCTCCGGCGACACGCCTTCGGGCCGGCCGAGACATTGCGGGAAGAAATGGACGAAGCCCGCGACGATCACGCCGCCCGCGACCACCGCCATCGCGATGCGCAGCCCGCGCGACGCGGGGTTCGCCCATGCCATCAACAGCAGCAGCGCACCCGCCGCGACGCAGACGCTGAGCCACACCGGCGTCAGCGCGTCGCAGCGCATCGCGTAATTGGCGTTGGAGGCGAAGGCCGCAAAGCCCAGCGCCGCACCACCGCCCAGGCTGACCGCATAGGCGGCGAGCCGCCGCGCCTCGGCACGGTCCCACACCCAGCGCAACGCCAGGATCGCGCCGGCCATCGCACAATAGGGCAGCATTTCCAGGCCGATCGACAGGCTGACCGCGCTGGCGAGGCCGACCATCAGGCCCCCGCGGCGGTCTTGCTGGTCGCACAGGCCGGCAACGGTCAGGCTGAGCATCGCGAGCTGCCAGCCATGATGGTCGATGCGTTCGGGCAGGAACATCAGCATCGTCGCGGCGGTGCCGAGCAGGAAGACGATCGCCAGCGGCCACGCCAAAGGATGGATCAGCCGCCGCACGGTGGCGCCGACGCCCAGCATCGTGATCGACAGCGGGATCAGCGGCGCGATGCCGCAGGCCAGCCGCTCCGCCCAGTCATTGCTGGTGAACAGGCGGAAAAACAGGATCAGGCCGGCGATCGGCAGATCGACGATGCGGCTCCAGTGGATATTGAAGCCGACGGGCGGATTGAGGCGATAGTTGGTGAGGTCGTACCAGCCCTGCCCCGCCAGCCACGCGCGGACCTGCATCAGCCGCATATTGTCGTCGGTGTCGCCCAGCGACAGCCAGCGCACCATGTTCCAGTCGTTCCAGACGTACCAGGCCGCGACCGCAACCCAGGCGAGCAGCGTCAGCGCGATCCAGCGCCTGTCGAGCGTATCGGCCAGCCGACCGCGGGGGGGATTATACAAACTGGCGACCCTCGAATTGACCGTTTCGTTCCCGGCGCATTGCCTTTAGGGGCTGGCCGATGACGAGGGAAGCGCCTGCCCTGCTCCACATCCTGCAAGCCGACGACATGCGCGGCCAGATCCTGCGCTTCGGGATCACCGGCGGTCTGTCGACGCTGATCTATTCGGCGGTCTATCTGCCGCTGACCCTGTGGGTCTTCGCGCGCGAGCATGCCGTCTATGCCGTACCGCCCGCCTTTGCGGTGGCGGTGATATTCGGCTACGTCATGCACAGCCGCTGGAGCTTCAAGGGACAGGGCGCCGAGCGGCGCGGCCCACGCCAGCAGCTGCAGTTCGTCGCGGTACAGGGCACCGGCATGGCCCTGAACGCGCTGGTGACGTGGATCGGCACGGCCGTGCTGGGGCTTCCCGGCTGGGCGCCGCTGCTGCCTGCGGTGGCATTGGCCACCATCGTCACCTTCATCCTCAATCGCTGGCTGGTGTTCGCTTAAATCATGGACCGCATCGTCTACGACCGCATGGCGGCGCATGATTCCACCCATTGGTGGTATCGCGCGCGTCGCGACATCCTGAGCGATTATCTGGAGCGCTACGGCAACGTACCCAAGGGCGCGCGCATCCTGGAGATCGGCTGCGGCACCGGGCACAATCTGCCGATGCTCGGCCAGTTCGGCGACGTCGACGCGATCGAGATCGATCCCGCCGCGCGATCGATCGCGAGCGAGCGACTCGGCAAGCCGGTGGGCGATGCCCCCCTGCCCAACCTGCCCGGCGTGGCGAAGGGATCGTACGATCTGGTCGCGGTGCTCGACGTCCTCGAGCATATCGAGGACGATGTCGCCGCGCTGAAGGGCATGGCGAGCCTGTTGAAGCCGGGCGGCAAGATCCTGATCGCCGTGCCGGCGCACCAGTGGATGTGGAGCGCGCACGACGTGGTGAACCACCACCACCGCCGCTATTCCAAGGCCAGCCTGGTCAAGGCGATCGAGGCGGCGGGGCTGAAGAGCCGGAAGCTCACCTATTTCAATTCGCTGCTGTTCCCGCTGGCGGCTGCGGCGCGGATCGCAGGCCGTTTGACCGGCCGCGACGACAGCGACGATTCGCCGCCCGCCAAGCCGCTGAACGCGCTGTTCGAGGCGATCTTCCGGCTGGAGCGCCATGCGGTCGGCCGCGTGCCGCTGACGCCGGGCGTGTCGATCGTGACGCTGGCGGAGCCGCGGTAGGCCGGCGCCTCACGGTCTTCGTCACCCCGGACGTGTTCCGGGGTCCACCG
>FRDC01000859.1_pt1 | contig 13360 bp, 8 predicted proteins | sample 1106171 | NCBI WGS metagenome assembly FRDC01 (sample SAMEA3930566, study PRJEB13176) | freshwater metagenome | biome: Drinking water system; feature: drinking water; material: water | place: Singapore | collected 2014-12-20
CGATGAGAGGAACGGGAAGCGTTTTCTTGAGAAGTTGAATGGTTTCTGGAACAAAATGAAGAGTCGACTCGAGGGGTAAAGTGATGTTGTGGGAAGGTGGAACGAGTTTCATTCCGCTGTTTTCGGTAAACTCCATTTTAAATCCGAAAATTTCTGGAAGCACTAAGATGTCAGAGAAGAGAATCGCGGCATCCATCCCAAAGATGTCTACGGGGAGATGGGTGACTTGTGCGGCGAGATGTGGCGTATGTACGAGTTCGTGGAATGAATGTTGTGCACGGAGCCCGCGGTATTCAGGCAGATACCGTCCTGCTTGTCGCATGATCCAGACGGGTGGACGTTCCACCTGCTCACACTTCAATGCTCTTAACAATAAATCATTCATTTTCTGAGCTTGTTCAAGATGGCTTCGACGGTGAAACCGAATTCGGCGGCAAGTTCGGCTTGCGGCGCAGATTCGCCAAACGTTTCCATGCTGATGGCGATGCCGTCGATTCCGATCCATTTGTGCCAACCGAAGCTGACGCCCGCTTCGATGCTGACCCGTTTGCCGAGATTGCCACCGACAACGGAGGCTTGGTAGGCTGCATCTTGCGCTTCAAAAATCTCCCAGCATGGCATCGACACAACGCGGACCGATTTTCCTTGTTGTTCGAGTGCAGTTGCAACATCGAGGGCAAGAGAGAGTTCGGAACCGGTTGCAAAGAGTGTAAAGTCGGGTGTTTTTTTCTCTTTCTTGACGATGTACGCGCCGCGGCCCATCCCGTCTTTGTACGGTAGGTGGGTGACAGATAGATCAGGAATTGCCTGACGCGAAAGTAAAATCGCGGTCGGGCCTTTATAGTGTAGAGCTGCCAGCCAAGACATTTTCACTTCCCAGTTCGACGCAGGACGGATCACTTGGAGTTTCGGAATCGCACGGAGAGCTGCATAATGTTCCACCGGTTGGTGGGTCGGGCCATCTTCACCGAGGAAAATCGAATCATGTGTGAATTGATAGATCACTTTGATGGAAGAGAGTGCTGCTAAACGGATCGCATTTCTCATGTAATCGGAGAAAGTGAGAAAGGTTCCGATGAAGGGCGTGATCATTTGTGTTTCGGAGAGGCCAGATGCGGCAGCTGCCATCGCAAATTCTCGCACACCGAACTTGATATTTCGTCCATGGAAGTTATCTTTCGAGATGATCGGATATTTTTTCATCATCGTGAGATCAGAACACGAAAGATCTGCCGATCCGCCGATGAGCTGTGGAAGTTCATTTGCGAGCGTGTCGAGGACGATTTGTGATGCGCTTCGGCCTGCGAGCGGAGATTTCATCTCGATCGATGCAAGAATCTCTTCTAAGTTGGAAGGGAGTGTCTGTTTGACCATTTTGTCAAATTCTTTGGCCAAATCAGGATGTGCCACTTTCCACTTGTTGAAAGTATGATTCCACTCTTTTTCAAGTGTTTCGAATTTGGTGAGTCTCTCGGCAAAAAACTGTTTCACGGCCGGTGGCACAAAGAAATCTTCTTCGGGAAGCCAGAGCGCTTTTTTCGTCGCTTCGACTTCTTCTTGTCCGAGGGGTGAGCCGTGGACTTTGTGCGTTCCGGCTTTGTTGGGAGACCCTTTTCCGATAATGGTATGGAGAATGACGAGGGTCGGATTTTTTTGATGGTCGCGCAGTTCAGTGAACACTTTTTCCATCGCGTCGAAATTGTACCCATCTAGTTCGACGACATCCCAGCCGTACGATTTGTAACGCATTTTAGTATCTTCAGAGAGACACTCAGAGATCGGTCCATCGAGACAAATTTTATTCGCATCGTAGATGAGAACGAGGTTATTGAGGCCTAAATGGCCCGCGAGTGAAGACGCCTCCGATGTAATCCCCTCCATGATACATCCATCGCCCGCAAGGCAATAAATTTTATTATTAAAAAGGGTGAAATCGTCGGTGTTGAATTTAGCACCTAAAATTTTGAGCCCCAGCGCCATCCCGACGGCATTGCCGACGCCTTGTCCGAGAGGCCCTGTCGTCGCTTCGACCCCTTGCGTGATGTGACGTTCGGGATGTCCCGGGGTTTTGGAATGGAGCTGACGGAATTGTTTAATATCTTCCATCGAGAGGTCAAATCCCGACAGATGGAGCAGTGAATAGAGGAGCATCGAGCCATGACCTGCCGATAAAACAAAACGGTCGCGATTGAGCCACTTCGGATTTTTGGGATTATGTCTCAGAAGACATCCATACAGAAACGCCCCAAACTCGGCACATCCCATTGGAAGCCCAGGGTGTCCCGAATTCGCTTTTTGAACTGCCTCCATCGAAAGTTCTCGTACCGTATTGGCAATTTTTCCCAATTGCTTGGCAAGCTCATGATCCATATTTTTACCTTATTAAAAAGGGTCGAGGATACCTTAAACGGTTTTTTTCGCCTATACCATTAAATCGATCTCTCTTGTAGAATGTACCCACAAATTTTTCAGAGGAAAATATGGTTAGTTTGGTCAGCTCAACGTATAAATATTTTTTTGGTGAGTTTCCGACCGGAATCCACCGCACGATTCTTTTTTCAATCGTCCCTCTCTGGATGACACATCAAGCGGATCGAGGGCGTGATTTTGCGACTCTTGGCCAGATGGCAAAGGAAGGCCGTTTGTCGGATAACACAGATTTTTCAAATTGGGTTAAACAAATTAATAAAGTTGAACAACCTTTAACTGCCAAAGAGTATTTCCTGAAAGCAGAATATCGTGATTTATTGTGCAAAGTGATTGTCTCAACCGCTTTTTTCTTTACAGCACACGTCTCTCTCCGCACTTCTCTTGAACGGATATTGGCTCTCTCATCAACCGTTTCAAAATCAACACAGCCGTTGTTAGACAAAATGGCCATTCCCGTTCCCTCTTACATCGCTTTTGCGCCTGTTGCTGTTAAACTTTTACATATGGCTTCCATTTACTATGAGGCGCCCGACTCGGTTAAAAGTGTGACTCACAAGTTAGGCAATGCTCTCGAAACCTTATGGCACTTGAGATTTTCCCTTATCTGTCTCGGAGCTTCGCAAAATATCATTTATACAATTACTTCAACTGTTTTTAATAGATTAATCAACTACTTTGTTACCGATTTCATTAAGAAAAATACTATAACCATACTGGCTATTTCTCTGAACAGTATTCAACCTTTGCAACCCGTACATGATCTTCTGTTTGGAACGGAATTTATTGTTCAGACAGGATTTGATGCAGGCGTCAATGGAATGATCGGTAGCCTCTTTGCCTCATCTGCACCTGCTGATCTCAAAACACTAGAAGCACTAGATAGACAAGTTCTTTACAATGAAGAGACAGCTAGAACCAACATTGCGAAGGCTCTAAAAGAAAGAAAAATCGACGCATTTCAAGCCAATGCGCTCTTAGAACGTTTATGAATATCATTCGAACAGGACTACAGTATGCATCTGATCATCGGCAATGGCTCGCCTCGATGGCTTTCAGTCATGCGGTGGGACGCTTTTTTTCTAGAAGAGAGGCATCGACCCTCGCTGATCTGAGTTTACATGGCCGTTTAACGGATGTGAACTTTAAGAGTTGGCTAGAGAATTTCCACGATCAAGAAAGTATCAAGCGGGCAGAAGAGAATCCGCAATTTTATTTGTTTCGCACCCATCTCCTTTCAGACTTTGCACGGAAAATGGTGCTTCCGACATTTTTGGTGGCATGTTCGGTTCTTTCTATTCAAAACATTACACTCACTGAAGCGCTGAAAAAACTTCTTTCGCAATCTTCCAAAACGTCTCGCGTGGCAATTCCAGCGCTTGATTTATTTGCGATTGCCTGTGCGCCCGCTGCAATGAAAGTTGTGCATATGATGTTTCTCTATTTAAATGCCGACAAGAGGCACAAATACGAGTCGATCAAACATATCACCGGATTTCTTGCCGACAAGCTGGAAACGTTCAGTTATTTGACATTTACATTGTACAGTTTAGGAACATCGAAAACCTTTTATCCAACACTCATTCACACCGTATATTCGCTTGCACTTGAAAAACTTATCCCTGAGAAGGCGTCGTTATTGTCGCTGGTGGGACCCTTCATCACGCAGAGCGAATATTGTAAAGAGCCAGGCACATCATGGTTCCATTCCATTGTCCATCACATCTTTTATAACGACACGTGTCCGACCCAAGATTTTGGAACGGGGGTGAATTTATTCTTCACATCCCTCCATTCCTCGTCTGCTCCGTATGATGGAGAGATGCTGAAAGGGCTATACGATAAGATCACAAAAAATGGAGATGTGCAAAAGATTCAAGATCTCACTCAAGAGGTCAGCGACGCCTTTTCTACTGGAAAAATCAATCGAGAGCATGCCGAAGCGTTGAATAAATTGATCATCCAGTCGATTGCAGAGAAGTTCGTTAAAGAAGGGCTTGCAGGAATGCCGGAGAAATTTGCAGCGTTACTTAAAGCTCTTAACAAGCAAAAAGAACTCCAAGCCCTCGCAAAAGGTGTGCTGATAAAGTATTACGATCAGCTCTTTAAAGGATTTGGTGAAGAGGCTTTCCGAGAAACAGGATCATTCGTGCACCGGAAAGCGTTTTATGAAGACCAAAAGAGACAAATTGTCGAGCTTCAAAGTAAGGTCGACACGGCACACAGTGATGAGCTCAAAGGGAGATGTCAAGCATACTCTAGACAACTTTCTCCTGAAGTCATTGCACTTGCCCAAAAAGAGATTTTGAATGACAAAGAAATTGCAACACTAAGAACGGCTCTCAAAGAACTATACACCACCCTCATCCCATTAATAGATGAAGAGATGAAAAAAGAGGTTGTAGAAATGGGCTGTCTCGACACGGAACAAAAAAAGGTCGTTTACGAAAAAGTTGCCGAACTCTTTGGTGTCCATCTTCTGACAGATGAGTACGAAAAACATCTGACAGAGCTTTTTGGGATGAATGGACTCTTCAATCAGTTCCATTCGAATAATCGAGATGATTATTATATTTCCATCGAATTCGACTACCTTCTGTTCAACTTCAACATGAAATATTATATCGATCATCGAGCTGAAATGGGTAAAAAACAGGAACTCATGCTCGCTGTTCAAGCTCGAAACGCCTGCATAGATCCTAAAAAAGTGTTATTAACTCCTGCGTTCTTTAAAACATTGGACGAACAGAGCCAAATGTTGCTTCAAAGGAACCCTAAGGCTCCTGTTTGGGTCAACATTGTTAACCAAACCCTTCCTACAATGCCGGAATTTGAATATCGGAGATTGACTGCCCTTGAGTTGCCTGAAGATTTCTCCTTTGTGACTAAGGCGCTGGAGTATTGGTTCCAAAGATTAAATTCGCAAACTGCCTCTCCGATGAAATGGGATATCGAACAGATCGATGCAGAAATGCAATTGGCCACTCCCCTCTCTTCCTCTAAAGAGTTCAGAGTGGTATGATGAGCTCTTTTGCAAGGATTAATCATGTTGTCTCAAGAGATCAGAAGGGCTTTTCTAAAATATTTTAAAGAACAGAAACACGCTGTTATTCCGTCATCCCCCGTCGTGCCGCATGACGACCCGACGCTTTTGTTTACGAACGCGGGCATGAATCAATTTAAAGACGTTTTTTTAGGGAAAACTCAAAGAGATTATAAACGGGCGACGACCTCTCAAAAATGTATCCGTGTCGGTGGAAAACACAACGACCTCGACAACGTCGGTCACACGAGCCGTCACCTCACGTTCTTTGAGATGCTCGGCAACTTTTCGTTTGGAGATTATTTTAAAAAAGAGGCGATCGAGTTTGCCTGGGAAGTTTCAACAAAAGTTTTTCAATTTGAGGAAAATAAAATTTGGATTTCGGTTTTTCGGGAAGATGACGAAGCATTTGAGCTGTGGAAAAAAATCGTCCCAGAAAAACGGATCGTGCGGCTCGATGAAAAAGATAATTTTTGGGCGATGGGAGATACCGGACCGTGCGGACCGTGTTCGGAACTCTATTATGACCGTGGAAACGCGTTCGGCAATGCATCTTCAATGAAAGAAGATGTCGAAGGCGAGCGATTTTTAGAGTTTTGGAACCTCGTCTTCATGCAGTTTAATCGCGACTCGAGTGGCAAGATGTCACCCCTCCCCAAACAGTCGATCGACACAGGCAGTGGCCTTGAGCGGGTGATTTCGCTGAAGATGGGTGTCGATAATGTGTTTGAGACCGATGTGCTCCGCAGCCTCATTGCACAAATTGAGCATGTTTCGGGAAAAAAATACCAGAAAGAGCCTGCGTTTAACGTGATTGCCGACCATATCCGGTCACTGGCGTTTGCGATTGCCGATGGAGCCCAGCCGAGCAACGTCGAGCGGGGTTATGTGCTCCGAAAACTGCTCCGAAGAGCCGTTCGGTATGGACGGATCTTGGGGATGCAAGAGCCGTTTTTAGGACGGGTGCTGCCACGTCTTGTCGAAACGATGGGTGACGACTACCCTGAGCTGAAATCGGCCCATAAGAGAATTGAAGAGATTTTAACCGCCGAGGAAGAGGCGTTTATTCGGACGCTCAAGCGCGGCGGAAACATTTTGTCGACGGTGATTGCGACGGCCGAAAAACGGCCTTCGAAAGAAATCACCGGCGAAGAGGCGTTTAAACTGAAAGACACGTACGGCCTTCCTCTCGAAGAGATTTTACTTATTGCTAAAGACACCCACCTGTCGGTCAATTTAGAGGCATATCAAATTTTAGAAGAGCAGGCGCGCGAAAAATCGAAAGAAGCCCGTGTGACAGAAGCCCAAGTCGTCGAAGAGAGTCTCTTTAAAGAGATGCGTGCGTCTGAATTTGTCGGATTTACGCAGCTGAGCTGCGAGGCCAAAGTTGAAGCGATTTTCGTCGATGGAAAAAAGGTTTCCGAGATTAGCGCCGGCCAAAAAGGATTGGTTGTCTTAGATAAAACCCCTTTCTATGCAGAGAAAGGTGGACAAGTCGGCGATACGGGCTACATCGGCCAGCTGAAAGTCACTGATTGCACATCGCCGTATGCAAGCGTGATTGCGCATCACGTGAGCTGTGACAAAGGTTCTCTCAAAACAGGCGAAAAAGTGACCGTGCAAGTCGATACGGCACGACGGAAAGCGATTCAAAACAACCATACGGCCACGCACCTGCTCCACTGGGCGCTCGTGCAGGTACTTGGTTCACATCTTAGACAAGCGGGCTCGCAGGTCGATGCTGACAGGTTTCGATTTGACTTTAGCCACCATAAACAGCTTTCGAAAGAAGAGATTTTTCAAGTTGAGAAACTCGTGAATGAAAAAATTCGGGAAAACACGCCGGTTGGGGCATATGAAATTCCGTATGATGAAGCGCAGAAAAAACCGGAAATTAAACAATTTTTCGGCGATAAATACGGCGCCAAAGTGCGGGTGGTAGATATTGAGGAATCGAAAGAACTCTGCGGAGGAACGCACACCTCATCGACTGGAACGATCGGTTATTTTAGAATCGCAAAAGAGGGAAGCATCGCAGCAGGTGTCCGCCGGATTGAAGCGGTGACGGGAGAAGCAGCTGATCTTTTTGTGCGGGAAGAGGCGCACAAACTTGAAAAACAGATGGGCGAACAAGCTGCTGAGATAAAAACGGTCCGCGAACATCTGAAAGCAGCCCGCAAAGTCGTCTTGCAGGCAGAAGCAGCATCCCTCGCCAAACGAGCAAAAGATGGGTTACTCACTGCGATTGTGCAAGTCTCTCAAGAAGAGCTACAAATTCTTGCCAAAGACTTGCAACAACAAATTAAGTCGGGTGTAATAGTGCTTGCCATTACTAAAGAGCACTATTGCTATCTAATCGTTGTCATTACACCAGATCTCGTAAAAAAAGGTCTGAATGCTGGAACGTTAGTCAAAGAACACGCTCATATGATTAATGGAATGGGCGGTGGCCGTCCTGAGATGGCGCAAGCCGGTGGAAAATCTCCTGAAAAATTAGATGAATTTTTTGCAGCTATAGAACGTGGAATTAAATAGCGAATCCCTCGATTATTTTCGGGACAATTTAGTCGATTCACCCTCGCTTCTCATCGAGGGACTCACCGACGCGCCCAAAACGGTTCTCCTTCAGCTCCTCCAACAGGGCACGCAGAAAAATATTTTGGTGCTCACGTCGGAGATGCAAGCGAGCAAGGTGATCGACGACGCTCCGTTTTTTGATTTGAAAAATGTGGTCGAATTTTCTCCTTGGGAAACACTTCCGGGCGAAGAGATTCCACCCAGTCCTGATATCGTGGGAAAACGGCTTCAAATTCTCCACCATCTTTTAACATCTAAAACACCATCGGTAATTGTCTGTCCGCTCCAATCACTGCTGCAAAAAGTTCCCGCGCCTTCATTTTTTAAACCACTCTGCAAAATCTGGAAAGTCGGTGATAGTGTTCCCTTCACATCTCTTCCTAAGCTGCTCAGAGAGCTCGGATATCGACGGTCGCCCGTCGTTGCCGACAAAGGAGAATTTGCCGTCCGCGGCGGAATTATCGATATTTTTCCTGTCAGTGCTGTTGAGCCGTATCGAATCGAATTTTTTGGTGATACGATCGACAACATCCGGTCGTTTGATCCGATTGGTCAAAAATCGATTACCAAAGTGCAACAGTTTTTCTTATCGCCTGCGCATGAGTCAGACAAAGAAATTTCGACGCTCTTTGCTTATCTCGGTGACGCGATTGTTATTTTCGATCATCTCCTTGAACTGGAAGACAAGTGGGTCGCCCTCCAAAAACTTCCTGGGATGAAATCGCGCATGATAGCGACATTTCCAGAACTTCTCGAGGAGATGAAACAACATCAAACGATTTTTTTCTCCGATAAACCGGTCGAAGAACTCTCCGATGTCCGTTTGACACGCAAAACGGGGCGCGCCTTTTACACCGGAAAAAATCCACTGCAGCCGCTCACGTTCGAATGTTTTGGCAAAACATTTGAGACGGCACGTTACAACCATCCATTCACACATCTTGACCTGCAAAGACCCAATCTCGATCTCAAATTCATCTGCGAACATGAAGGTGAGCAACATCTTTTTCGAAAAGAATTTCCTCAAGTGACACACCCTCAGTTTGTCAAAGGTTACCTATCGGAAGGTTTCGGTCTTGTCGATTCAACGGTCACGCTGGTTCCTATTACTGAACTCACCCATCGACAAAAAGTGCGACGAGAAAAGTGGAGAAACACCTACCACACACCGCCGTCGGATTTTCATGAACTGACTCCAGGAGATCTGATTGTCCATTTCAGCCATGGAATCGGAAAATACCAAGGGATGGAAAAACGGCCCAATAACCAAGGTGTTGTGACCGAGTATCTCGTTTTAGAATACGCCGAAAAAAGCAAACTCTACGTCCCTGTATCTCAAGCCTATCTCGTGTCGCGCTATATCGGAACCAAAGAAGAAGTCCCCGTTCTCCATACACTCGGAACCAAAAATTGGCAACGGGCCAAAGCCTCCGCCCAAAAAGCGATCGTCGGATACGCCCAAGATCTCCTGAAAATCAATGCCGAACGCGAAGTGCATGGCGGTTTTCAGTATGCCGACGATAGCGGCGAGCTGCTAGAGTTCGAAGAAGAGTTTCCATATCCGGAAACCGAAGATCAGCTGCGAGCCATTTTCGACATCAAAACCGACATGCGCTCCAAAAAAGCGATGGATCGGCTGCTGTGCGGCGATGTCGGCTACGGAAAAACAGAAGTTGCCATGCGTGCGGCGTTTAAAGCCGCTGCCGATGGCAAAAAACAGGTCGCTGTTCTTGTTCCGACGACTGTACTTGCGCTCCAACATTTCCAATCGTTCTCCGAGCGGATGCAAAACCATCCGATTGTCATTAAAGCAATTTCCCGTTTTCACTCGAGCAAAGAGGTGAAAAAAATCATCGAAGATGTGAAAGACGGAAAAGTCGATATCTTAATCGGCACACACCGGCTTCTCTCGAAAGATGTCAAATTTAAAGATCTCGGACTCATTATCATCGATGAAGAACAGCGATTCGGAGTTCGATCGAAAGAACATCTCAAAGCGCTCAAAACAGGCGTCGATTGTTTAACACTCACCGCAACACCGATTCCGCGCACACTCTATCTTTCTCTCCTTGGCGCGCGCGAAATCTCTCTCATCAACACGCCGCCCCAAGATCGGCTTCCGATTAAAACAATTCTGTGTGAACGGGATCCGAATATCGTTCAAAATGCGATGCTGCGTGAGCTATCACGCGATGGACAAGTCTACTTCATCCACAACCGCGTCGAATCGATTTTACAAGTCTCTGATGAACTCAAAAAACTCCTCCCACAAGCTAAAATCGTGACAGGTCACGGACAAATGTCGGGTGATGAACTCGACTCTGTTTTCTATGCATTTAAAAATGGTGAGGCCGACGTTCTTGTTGCCACCACCATCGTCGAAAATGGGATCGATATCTCGAATGCCAACACCATCCTGATCGACCGGGCTGATCAATTTGGTCTCTCCGACCTTTACCAACTCCGCGGCCGCGTCGGCCGTTGGAACCGTCCCGCTTATGCCTACTTCATGGTTCCGCGCCTGAAAGAACTGCCCGAAATTGCCCGCAAAAGGCTCTACGCTCTCCTTGAATCACAAGGCTACGGCGGCGGGATGAAAATCGCCATGCGCGACCTCGAAATCCGCGGCGCCGGCGACATCCTCGGCACGGAGCAGTCAGGCCAAGTCTCGACCATCGGATTCCATCTCTACTGCAAACTCCTCAAGCGTGCCGTCGAAGCTCTCAAGAAAAAACAAGAACCTTCGTTCTTTGAAACACGGATGGAATTCGGCTACGACGCGCGCCTCCCCGAAGATTACATCCCCGAAACATCTCTCCGCCTTGAAATGTACCACCGCCTCGGCGACACCCTTACCACTGACGAAGTCGACTCCATCTACCACGAACTCAAGGACCGGTTCGGCACCCCGCCTCTACCCGTCCTCTGGCTCTACCATCTCACCCGCCTCCGCACACTCGCCGCCCACAAGCGATACTCGCTGCTCAAATTTAACTCCCACACCCTCGAAACCGAACAACTCACTCCCAAAGGCCCTCTCAAAAAAACCCACACCTTCAAACCGTTCAAATCCCCCGCAGAACTAGAAAAATTTGTAATAACTTTGCTTAATTAGGAAAGTAACAGGTTTGTAGGAGACACGTATCCAATTTCATAAGCCCAGAGAAAAAATGCTGAGAACGCAGAGATGCAGAGGTTTTTTTTGAGCAAAGCTCAAAAAAAGCAATTAATTTTTCCTAACCCCTCTGCGTCTCTGCTTCCTCGGTTCAAACTCTGCGCTTATAAAATTGGATACGTTTATCCTACATGCCTGATCAGCCTTTTCCTAGTAAGTGAATTGTTTTTTATCCATGATTTGCTCCAAACGGCAAATTGTGTCATAATGGCATGTTTTTAACCAGGAAGAGTCATGGCACAAGTCAGCACGAATGAATTTAAAGCAGGGATGAAATTTGAAATCGATGGCGAACCATATACCCTCGTCAGCAATGAATTTGTCAAACCTGGAAAAGGGCAACCGTTTAACCGGACGAAGTTGAAACACCTCATGACAGGTCGTGTCATCGAGCGGACCTATAAATCGGGCGATCGTCAAGAACTTGCTGACGTCGAAGAAAAGAAAATGCGACTTCTTTATACCGATCAAGATAGCGCGACTTTCATGGATGATCATACGTTTGATCAAATCCAAGTTCCTCTCTCACTGATTGGCGATAATAAACAGTGGCTGATGGAAGAAGTCCAATACTCGATTATTTTTTATAAAGGAAATGCCATCGACGTGGTCCCTCCCACGTTCATGGAGATGGTGATCACTGAATCTGCTCCAGGCCTCCGTGGCGATACGTCAGGTCGAGTGCTCAAACCTGCCACGACAGAGAGTGGCGCGAAAATCCAAGTTCCTCTCTTTGTCAACGAAGGCGACAAAGTCAAGATCGATACGAGAACCGGTGAATACGTCTCTAGAGTCTAATAATATTTCTTTATTCGCACTGCATGAGCGAGGAAAAATGCTTGCCGCAGTGCGTACGTTTTTTGCACATCGATATGTGCTTGAAGTCGACACGCCTATTTTAAGCAAAGCAGCACCGATAGCTACAAGCATCGATGTGATGACAGTCCTCTTTGGAAATGGAGACAAAGGCTATCTCCACACCTCTCCTGAATATGCTATGAAGCGACTGCTCGCTGATCATCCCATTGATATTTACCAACTGTCACATGTGTTTCGCGATGGAGAACTGAGCGATCGTCACAATCCTGAATTTACAATGGTCGAATGGTACCGGATGGGATTTTCGCTGCAAGATTTGCTGGATGAGACGATCGAATTAATTGAGTTATTTGTAGGACCACAAAAAATCACTCACTATTCCTACCGTGATTTATTCCTGAAATTTGCTGGCTTTGATCCGTTCGATGTCCAAGAAATCCCGAATCCCGAATGGAGCGTCGACACGTGGCTCGATTACACCATGAGTTTCACGATACAGCCGCAGATGCAAGGATTAATCGTAGTCGACCGTTTTCCTCCTTCTCAAGCAGCACTCGCCCAGCTCAAAGATGGTTTGGCTGAACGATACGAAATTTATTTCAACGGCCTCGAGCTGGCAAACGGTTTTCATGAACTGACAGATCCACTCGAGCAACGGAAACGGTTTGAAAACGATCTCCATGAACGACGCGCGCTTGGAAAACCCGATCTTCCCATCGACGAACCATTTTTACAAGCGCTTGAAAAACTTCCTCCCTGTTCAGGCGTTGCAGTCGGCTTCGATCGACTTCTCATGCTCAAACTCCAAGCGACTTCCCTCAAAGAAATCATGCCGCTTTAAAATAAGAAATACATTTTTACCAACGTAAGTTCATGACATTAAGATAGATGCATATATCATCTTTTCTGGAAAGACGGTTTTACATTAAACCGTCTTTCCAGAAAAGATGATTTGTGCTATATTCAGCTTAATATGAAAGAAGCCATCCGTGCGATTCTACTCGAGTTTAAGGAACGTAACCTTCCCGACCCACTCACACGAGATTTACACCCGCCTGAACTACCGTCCGATGTAAGAAAGGTATGGGTTTTAATGGGCATGCGCCGCAGCGGAAAAACCTGGACGGCCTACCAACATATGATTCACCGTCAAAAACAAGGGTTTCCTAAAACATCCAATCTTTATATCAACTTCGAAGACGACCGGCTGGAAGGTTTCAAAGTAAAGGATTTTCAGACCATCTTGGATGTATATTACGAGCTATATCCTGAGTACAGTAATAGTCAAGACCTCTTCTTCTGTTTTGATGAAATCCATA
>FRDC01003802.1_pt2 | contig 13358 bp, 13 predicted proteins | sample 1106171 | NCBI WGS metagenome assembly FRDC01 (sample SAMEA3930566, study PRJEB13176) | freshwater metagenome | biome: Drinking water system; feature: drinking water; material: water | place: Singapore | collected 2014-12-20
TCGCCTTTCTCACGGGGCGGTTGGCATTCAAAGCTCCGACCCACCTGACGCTGGATGTGCAGGGGGTTGGGTATGAAGTCCATATTCCACTGAGCACCTATTACGCCCTTCCGAATCTCGACGAAGTTACCGCGCTGAATATCCATACACATCTCAGGGAAGATGCGATTCAGCTGTTCGGATTTCTCTCGCAAAGCGAGAAGGAATCGTTTTTGCTGCTGACCACTGTGTCAGGCATTGGTCCCAAACTGGCACTCAGCGTCCTGTCCAGCCTGCCCGTCACGGAGCTGGTCCATGCGATTCAGACCGAAGATGTAGAAAAGCTCGCAACTGTTCCAGGCATTGGGAAGAAGTCTGCGGGTCGTATCGCCCTCGAGTTGAAGGACAAGGTGGGGAAGATTCAACCAGGTGTTGTCCAGGCATCTACATCTGAACCGCCAAGTTTCGATGGTCCCTATGAGGATGCGCTGTCCGCTCTGGTAAACTTGGGCTATCGTCCACAGGATGCCAGAGAAGCCTTAAAGCGAGTGACGAAGGCTGCGGCTTCTCCGATTGTGCTGAAAGATCTGATCCGCCAAGGTCTCAAAGAACTTGCAAGGGGGTAAAGGTATGTCAAGAGGCGTATCGAATATTGTCAGGCAGTTTGTGCTGGTCATCTACGTGGGAGCTGCTCTCGTCTTTGGGGCGTTTCCCTCCTTAGGCGTTGCTGAAGAATCAACTGAACCCAAAAGCATCAGAATGACCTGCGGAACCTGCCCGGATGGGTATGCAACCACAGGCGTTACCGAATCGCCAGAAGTTTGCAAAGACGGGGATCCGACCCTTGTTCAATGTGTGCCGCTTGGGGCGAACATGCTCCCAGTCTGCGGTTCCTGTCCTGAAGGTTATGCAGAAATCGGCAGTTCTTCGGTCCCGGCCCGTTGCGGCAGCAAGGACGGTGGTCGATTGACGCAATGCCAGTTGAAAAAGATGGAGCAAAACTTACCCGATCCGACTCAAGGATTCAAAACCTGCCCTCCAGATTGCGGCAGTACAGCCAAGCCTGGACAGGGGGCATTACCGCCGCCTCCCAAGTATCAACAGGTACCTGACAACAAGTAGGCATGAGCAGGGAGCGATGACCGAGCGACTCATGACAAATCGCGTCACGGACGAGGAGAGAGGACTGGAGAATGTCCTTCGCCCTCAAACGCTTGATCAGTATGTGGGGCAGGAGAAAATGAAGGAGTCGCTTCAAATTTGTATCGAGGCCGCCAAACAGCGGGGGGAACCTCTTGACCATGCCATCTTCTACGGTCCGCCTGGCCTTGGAAAGACGACGATCGCCCATATTATCGCCAGGGAGATGGGAGCCGCATTCCGGTCTACATCTGGGCTGGTTCTGGCCCATGCCGGTGATCTCGCTGCGATTCTGACCAATCTACAAGAGCATGATGTTCTCTTCATTGACGAGATCCATCGACTGCCGGCATCTGTCGAAGAAGCGCTCTATCCAGCCATGGAAGACTATCAGCTTGATCTGATGATTGGCCAAGGGCCTGCGACGAGAACCGTGAAGCTCGATCTGCCCCGTTTTACGCTCGTGGGCGCGACGACGCGGGCAGGGGCCCTGACCTCACCCCTCCGGGACCGGTTCGGGTTGGTCTATCGGTTGGACTTCTATTCACCGTCCGAACTGGAGGCCATTGTGACGCGGTCGGCTGGAGTCTTGGGAATTGGGATTGAGCGAGAAGGCGCGGCAGAGATTTCTCGTCGGGCGCGTGGAACGCCGAGGATTGTCAATCGGCTGATCAAACGGATCAGAGACTATGCTCAGATCAAAGCCGATGGGCATATCACCAAGCGGGTGGCGCAAGAAGGTTTGGCCTGGGTGGGAATCGATGAGGCTGGCTTTGACGACATGGATCGAAAGATCCTTCTCACGATCATTGAGAAATTCAATGGCGGGCCCGTCGGTGTTGAGTCACTGGCAGCGGCGGTTCAGGAAGATAAGGGCACCCTCGAGGATGTGTATGAGCCCTACCTGATTCAGGCTGGCTTCCTGGATCGAACTGGGCGCGGACGACAGGTCACCCGATTGGCATTCGATCATTTTAAACGGTCCTCGACCTTACTTATCTAGGGCATGTTGCCGTTTGGAGCGCTCTTCTTTACCTCTCAAAAACTCCTGAAATCCCAGCGCTATCCTTGCAATAGATTCAATCGTTCCTGTAAAATTCACCACTTGCCCGTATGAGTTTCCCTTGCCCCTTAGGGGATCAGGAAGATCTCTCGGGCTCGATGTCCTAGGCTTGCTCATCATGCCCAAAGATATGTTCGAATATCGTAAAGAAATCGATCGGATCGATGATGAAATCATTCGTCTGTTGAACGAGCGGTCCAAGAGCGTCATCGAGATCGGAAAACTCAAGAAAGAAAAGGATGCGGAGGCCAACCTCCATACCCCTGGACGAGAAGCTGCCATTATCGAACGGTTGACCAAACTCAACACCGGTCCTTTCCCCAGTGATGCCATCCGATCGGTCTATCGGGAGATCATGTCTGCCTCCTTATCATTGGAGGGACCCCAGAAAGTGGCATACTTGGGGCCACGGGCGACCTTTACCCACATGGCCTGCATGCAAAAATTCGGCTCGTCGGCCCAATACGTGCCAGTCCACAGCATTAAGGAAGTCTTTAGCGAGGTTGAGCGTGGGCGGGCCAATTTCGGTGTGGTGCCGATTGAGAACACGACCGAAGGCGTGGTGAACCATACTCTCGATATGTTTATCGATTCCAATTTGCTGATTTACGGCGAGATCCTCCAAGAGGTCTCACATCATCTCCTGTCGAAGTCCGGTCTTATCGAAGGAATAAAGAAAATTTATTCGCATCCGCATGCGATTGCGCAATGTCGGAACTGGCTAGAAACCAACCTTCCACATGTTCCGGCGGTAGAAGTGGCCAGTACGGCGCGGGCGGCTGAACTCTGCATCGATGAACCTTCGTCTGCTGCAATTGCGTCAGAGCTGGCCGGCCAATTGTACGGGCTCAAAGTCATCAAGGCCCGCATCGAAGACAACGTGAACAACTTTACTCGTTTTCTGGTGCTGTCCCAGAAAGCGTCCGAGCAAACCGGCAAAGACAAAACGTCGTTGATGTTGTCAGTCAAAGACAAGGTGGGCGCGCTCTATGACCTGCTTCGCCCCTTCGCCTCTCACGGCATCAGCATGACCAAGATCGAATCCAGGCCCTCGCAGCGGAAAGCCTGGGAATATATTTTCTTCGTCGACGTCGAGGGGCATATCAAAGAAGACCGGGTCAGCAAGGCGGTCGAAGAAATTAAGGGACGCTGCCTGTTCATGAAGATTCTGGGCTCCTACCCCATCCACAGCTGAACCCATGACACTGCACGTCCATCCAGACATCCAATCGCTCAGTCCGTACGTTCCCGGGAAACCGATCGACGAACTACAGCGTGAACTCGGACTCACTCGTGTGATCAAACTTGCTTCCAATGAAAATCCCCTCGGACCCTCGCCCAAGGCCGTGGCGGCGTTGGGTGGAGGGAACGACACGCTGCATCGGTATCCCGACGGCAGTGCCTATCGGCTCCGGCAGGCGATTGCGGACCGCTGGAAAGTCACGGGCGAGCAGGTCATCCTCGGCAATGGGTCCGATGAGATTCTAGGGCTGTTGGCCCGAACGTTCTTAGCCCCCGGCGACGAAGCCGTCATGGCTGATCAGACCTTCGTCATCTATAAGATGGAAGTCACCGCCGCACACGGCAAGCCGGTTGAGGTTCCGCTTGTGAACTGGACGCACGATCTTGACGCGATGGCCCAAGCCATCACTCCACGGACTCGGCTGCTCTTCATCTGCAATCCCAACAATCCGACGGGGACGATGGTGCAGGCTGAGGCGGTCAGTCGGCTCATGGCCAAGGTGCCCCAGGATGTCATTGTCGTGTTTGACGAAGCCTACTTCGAATATGTCCGTGATCCTCACTTCCCCGACACAATCGCCTATGTGAAAGAGGCGCGAAACGCGATTGTCTTGAGGACGTTTTCTAAAATTTATGGGTTAGCGGGACTGCGGATTGGGTATGGTATTAGCACACCGGAGATTAACAATTTCTTGAACCGGGTTCGGCCTCCTTTTAATGCAAACAGCCTCGCTCAGAGAGCAGCATTGGCTGCGTTGGGAGATGATGAGCACGTGGCCAAGAGTCGGGCCATCAACGCCGCAGGGATGGAGCAAGTCGGCAATGGTCTACGAGCGCTTGGAGCGACTCCGATTCCGAGCGAAGCCAATTTCCTCTATTTCGATGTCAAGCGAGATGGGCGACAGGTGTTTGAATCGTTGTTGCGTGAAGGGATTATCGTGCGGCATATCGAGGGAACCATGCTGCGGGTCACCATCGGTCAGCCCGATGAGAATACTGCCTTTCTCCAGGCACTGAAGAAAGTCTTGATGTAGGAAGGGAAGAATAACGAGGGAACCATGATCATTGTGTTGAAACCAGAGGCGTCGGAAAGCGAAGTGGACCATATTATTGACCGACTGCGGGATCTCGGTTTGAAATCGCAGATCTCAACCGGCCAGGAGCGTACCATCATCGGCGTCATCGGCGACGACCGGATTCTTCACAATCAGCCGTTGACGGCTCTCCCTGGCGTGGAAAGTGTGTTGCCTATCCTCGCTCCGTGGAAACTCGTGAGTCGCGAGTTCAAGAAGGAAGGGACCATCATCGATGTCAGCGGGGTGAAGATCGGCGGCAAGAAGCTGGCGATCATGGCGGGACCCTGCGCGGTTGAACGGCTCGAGCTCACTGTGGGTATTGCCCACGAGGTGAAGGCCGCCGGGGCCTCGATTCTTCGGGGTGGCGCCTATAAGCCCAGGACATCCCCCTATTCCTTTCAAGGCTTGGGTCGCGAAGGGCTCGATTACTTGCTCGAGGCAAAAAAACAAACCGGCTTGCCCGTTGTCAGCGAAATTTTGGACACCAGAGATATCGAACTCTTTCTCGAAAAGGCGGACATCATTCAGATCGGTGCCCGGAACATGCAAAACTTTGAGCTCCTGAAGGAGGTCGGCGCCTATGACAAGCCGGTGCTCTTGAAGCGAGGTCTGTCGGCGACCATCAAGGAGTTTCTCTTGTCTGCGGAATACATCATGTCGCGCGGGAATCGCAACGTAATGCTCTGCGAGCGAGGCATTCGTACCTTCGAAACGCAGTATCGCAACACGCTGGATCTCGCTGCCATTCCGACGTTGAAAGAACTCTCACATCTGCCGGTCATCGTGGACCCCAGCCATGCCACAGGGAAGTGGGATCTTGTCGCTCCGATGTCAAAAGCGGCAGTTGCAGCCGGCGCCGACGGTCTGCTCATCGAGGTCCATTCGAATCCCGAATGCGCGCTGTGCGACGGAGAAGAATCGATCAAGCCCTCGAAGTTCAAAGCGTTGATGTACGACCTCGGGAATATTGCCAAGGCCGTGGGGAGAGAAATTTAGACCGAGCAGCCATGACAGTTCATTTCAAGCAGGTCGCGATAGTTGGTGTGGGGCTGATCGGCGGGTCGCTCGGGATGATTCTTCGGCAAAAGGCGTTAGCTGATCATATCGTGGGCATCGGCCGGCGGATCGAGAACCTCAAGACGGCCGTCGAATTGGGCGCAATCGATCGGTATGTGGCTGATCCCAGAGAGGGCGTGCGGGGGGCGGATCTGGTGATTCTCGCAACCCCTGTCGATACGTATGAACGCCACCTCAAAGAATGGGCCCATTGCTTGGCGCCCGGAGCGATCGTCAGCGATGTGGGGAGTGTGAAAGGAACGTTGGTCGAACGGTCGGAAGCGGCCATGCCGGCGGGCGTGTATTTTGTCGGAGCCCATCCCATCGCCGGGAAAGAAAAGACCGGAGTCGCCGCAGGATCTGACCAGCTGTTCAAAGGCGCGCGGTGCATTCTGACGCCGACGAAGCGGACCAACCAGCAGGCTCTGGAACGCATCAAGCAACTATGGGAGGAGACTGGCTCGGTTCTATTGACCATGGACCCGCATGTGCACGATCAAATTCTTGGCGCAGTGAGCCACTTGCCCCATGTGGCTGCCTTTGCACTCATGAATGCCTTGGCCGATCTTCGCGATCACCAGATCCCTTCATTAGACCTTGCCGGCCACTCTGGTGGTGGGTTGCGGGATACGACGAGGATTGCCGCCAGTTCTTCTGAAATGTGGCGTGACATTTTCTTGTGGAATCGAGATAACATATTGTCCTTTATCGACAGATACGAACGAGCCTTGGAAGAACTGAAGCGATTGATCAAGGCGGGCGACGCGGCCGGAATAGAAAAGGCGCTCGAACGGGCAAAAGGCGAACGCGAGAAGCTGAACGCGGCTTCCTCGACCAGCACATAATCTGACGATGACCTCTTTGACCATCATCCCAGACAGAACACTCAAAGGAACGATCACGGTTCCCGGAGACAAATCCATCACTCATCGCGCTATCATTCTCACCGCGCTGGCAGAGGGAATGAGTACGGTTTCGGGCTATTGTCGGGGAGAGGATTGCCTGAACACGATGCGGGCTCTGCAGGCTCTCGGTGTCCGGATCGATGAGACGCTCGGTCAGTTGACAGTGCACGGCAAAGGATTCTGGGGGCTGACCGAACCAAACGGGCCGATCGATTGTGGCAACTCCGGAACTGGTATCCGTTTGCTGACGGGCCTGTTGGCGGGGCAGGATTTTTTTACCATTCTCACCGGTGACGAATCGATCCGCCGCCGTCCAATGGGGCGAGTGGTCAAGCCTTTGCGTGAGATGGATGCCGTGATCGCGGGGCGCAAGGGAGGAGAGCTGGCTCCGCTGGCGATTACGGGTAAGCGACTCCATGGTATCGAATACACCTCATCTGTCGCCAGCGCTCAAATTAAATCATCGCTTCTCCTTGCCGGTCTGTTTGCCGAAGGGACCACCAGGTTTCGGGAACCGTGTCTTTCACGAGACCACACCGAACGCATGTTTCAATTCTTTGGAATCCCCCTCACGAGGGATGGCGGCACTTTGGTCTTGCAGGGCCGGCCCGCAGTTGGATGGACAGGCAGGCACGTGGTCATTCCTGGGGACTTCTCGGCTGCCGCATTCTTTATCGTCGGGGCCACGATTGTCCCAGGGTCTGACATCGTCATTCGGAATGTTGGTGTCAACCGGACCAGAACTGGCCTGATCGACGTGATGAGAATCATGGGGGCCGATATCCAGATTCTCGATCCACGCGAAGAAGCGGGAGAACCGGTGGCCGATCTTCGTGTGAAGTCTGCTCCGCTCAAAGGCGTCGCGGTCGGTCCTGATCTCATCCCACGAATGATCGATGAATTTCCCGTCCTCTGTGTGGCCGCGGCGGTGGCGCAGGGTGACACCGTCATTTCCGGAGCGGAAGAACTACGGGTCAAAGAGAGTGATCGGATTGCAACCATGAGTGCTGAGTTGAGGGCGATGGGGGCGCAGATCACCGAAAAACCTGACGGAATGATCATTCAGGGGTTAGGCCGAGCCGGAGCGAATGGTCGCCTGAAGGCCACCGGCAGGGCACAGAGCCACGGTGATCATCGTGTCGCGATGTCGCTGGCAATCGGAGGGCTCACGGCAGCTAGCAACATGACGATTGCCGACACAGCTTGCGTGGAGACGTCCTTCCCGAATTTCGAAGCGACACTTTCGGAGTTGTTGACGCACCATGCTTGAGGGCTATAATACAGCCTCTTTGAAAGAACCGATGCGGGGACGGGGCATCGAGTGATTATCGCGATTGACGGGCCAGCCGGAGTGGGTAAGAGTACGGTAGCCAGACTGTTGGCGGCTCGCCTGGGGTATCTCTATCTTGATACGGGTGCACTGTATCGGGCGGTCGCTTGGAAAGTGCTGCAGTTGAAGGTGCAACCAACGGACCATGAGCAGGTGGCAAGGCTTCTTCGGACGACTTCGATTCAGATGCAATTTCAAAACGGCTCGACCCAGGTGCTGATTGATGACCGTGACATCACCAGCGAACTCCGCACCGCGGATGTGACGAATGCGGCTTCCATCGTGTCCGCAATTCCAGCGGTTCGTGAGTGGCTGCTTCCTGTACAGCGCCAGATCGGCCAACAGGGCTCGGTCGTTGCCGAAGGACGAGATATCGGCACCAAGGTATTCCCCTCGGCTCAGCTGAAATTCTTTCTGGACGCAGACGCAACGGTACGGGCAGAGCGACGACACCGTGAACTTGTTGCCGCCGGCCATGGGGGACCGATTGAAACGACCTATCAGGACCTATCAGGCCGAGACACACGAGACCGAAACCGGCCAATTGCGCCGCTGGTTCCAGCGTCCGATGCCAGACCTATCGATACCTCTGTTCTCAACGTCGAGCAGGTGGTGGAGCAAATGATGGCGGCGGTGTCGGCCGCGTCGTGAGCGGCTTCTTCTATGGGATTCTGTGGGTCCTGACGCGGGCGATCGGCTGGATCTGTTTCCGATATCGGGTCGAGGGTCAGATTCCTCGTACGGGAGGGCTGCTGATCGCCGCGAATCATGCCAGTTACCTCGATATCCCGCTGCTTGGTTGCGGGATGAGGCGGAGAGCCTGGTACCTCGGACGCAGCGACCTGTTTCCGGCCCCTGTGTTAAATGGCATTCTCCGGTCGCTGGGGTGGATTCCCGTGCGGCTTGGACGACTCGACCGAGAGGCGTTTGGGAAAGCGATCAGCCTGATTCAAGGAGGCAAGGTCGTGGTCATCTTTCCCGAAGGTGGTCGAAGTCACGATGGGCACCTCCGGCCGCCGAAGGCCGGGATCGGAGTGATCGTGTCACAGACTGGGTGTCCGGTGGTCCCGGCGTATCTCAAGGGAACGTTCGATGTGTTGCCGACAGGAGCCCGGTGGCCTCGATGGCGCCGGGTCACGGTGCGATTCGGGGATCCCATTACGTTTGAGACAGGGGAGCGGAAAGAGAAAGCAGAGAGTAAGCAATTTTATCAACAGGTCAGCCGAACGGTGATCGAACACATTGCGGCTCTTGGCGAAGTCCAGGTTCCCCATGGGAAGGACGACCAGACGCACGAGACACCCAATAGGCCGACCGCCAGCGCTCGCAATGCTGAGTGAGCCCGGCGTCATTCACCATCAGCACCCGACGAGAGTCGGAAGAGTAGGAAGTACATATTATGGGTACGGTGTCCAAAGGCAGTGATGCACAGTTAGACCGCGACGCGTTAGCCGCGTTGTATGAAGAAACGTTCCGTAATCTTGAAGAAGGCACGATTACCGAAGGCCGGGTGGTGGCGCTCACCAAGGATAAGGTGGTCGTTGATATCGGCTACAAGTCGGAAGGGATGATCCCAGGCGATCAATTCTCGTCCGAAGAACTCCAGAACCTCAAGGTCGGTGATCGGCTCCAAGTCTACATTGAAGAATGCGAAGACGCCGACGGCAATCTCGTGCTTTCCAAAGAAAAAGCCGACAAGATGAAAATTTGGGAAGAACTTGAGAAGCTCTACAAGGATGAGAAGAGCATCGAAGGAAAGATCGTCTCGCGCATCAAGGGCGGGATGATGGTCGATATCGGCGTGAAAGCGTTTTTGCCCGGTTCACAGATCGATCTCCACCCCGTGCGCGATCTCGACGGACTCGTCGGCAAGACCTTTCCCCTGAAAATCATCAAGATCAATCACCGGCGCGGCAATGTCGTCGTCTCCCGCCGCGTGCTGTTGGAAGAAACGCGAGACAAAAGACGGCAGACGACGCTTTCCAATCTGAAGGAAGGGCAACTCATTCAGGGCACGGTCAAGAATATCACCGACTACGGATCCTTCATCGACCTCGGCGGCATCGATGGGTTGCTGCACATCACCGACATGTCGTGGGGCCGTGTGGGGCATCCGTCAGAACTGTTCACCGTGGGCGACAAGGTTGAAGTGTCCGTTCTGAAGTACGATCGTGAAACGGGTCGCATTTCCCTGGGGCTCAAGCAAAAGAGTGCGGATCCTTGGACCAACGTCGCAGGCAAGTATCCTATCGGAACTCGAGTACGTGGGCGTGTCGTCAGTCTCACGGACTATGGAGCTTTCGTGGAGCTTGAACCGGGCGTGGAGGGGTTGGTGCATGTCTCGGAAATGTCCTGGACCCATGAAGTCCGGCATCCATCGAGAGTTGTGGCGGTGGGCGACCAAGTGGAAGCGGCGGTGTTGAATGTCGATCCGGCGAGCCGCAAGATCTCGCTGGGCATGAAGCAGACGGCGCCCAATCCCTGGGACATGATCGAAAGCAAGTATCCCATCGGGACGCGCATTGAAGGAAAAGTGAAGAGCCTCACCGATTTCGGCGCCTTTATCGGACTCGAAGAAGGCATCGATGGGCTCATTCATATTTCCGACATGTCGTGGACGAAACATATCAAGCATCCCTCGGAGCTCTTCAAAAAAGCGCAGAAGGTAGAAGCGGTCGTGCTGCGTATCGACAAAGAGAAAGAGCGGCTCTCGCTGGGGTACAAGCAATTGACCCGCGATCCGTGGGATGAAGCGATCCCTGCGCGCTATCATGTAGGCGATTCAGTAGCCGGCAAGGTGAGTAAAGTCGCTGATTTCGGGATCTTCGTCGAGTTGGACGGCGGAGTCGAGGGGCTGATTCATATCAGTGAAGCCGGCCTCGAATCACACGTGAAGCTCGAAGAGAAGTTCAAGTTGCAGGACGATGTGACGGCCAAGATCATCAAAGTCGATCGAGAAGAGCGGAAGATCGCGCTCAGTCTGCGCGACCATCAGCTTGACTCGGAGCGCAAACAGGTCGATGAGTATCACTCCGCGCAGGGTGCGTTGGACCAAAGTCTTGGTCGCGCGGCCAAGCAGAGCCGGAAACGGTCGCAATCAGACGACTAAGTCTTGAACCGGTCGGTTTTGATGATGCAGGTCAGGTGCAATGGCCGATGAAGTGACACAGACAGAACGTCCTCCCAAGCGCCGGCCCTTCCGCACCCTTCTCTGGGTATTGGGCGCTGGTCTTGGGTTCTTGTTTCTGGTGAACCTTTTCTTTCCCGATCTCGATTTATCGACCGAGGATCGGATTGCTTTAATTCGGGTGGAAGGGGTGATCTTAGATTCGCAAACGACGGTCGGAGAGCTGAAGCGATTCAGCGAGAATCCTTCCGTTAAAGCGATCGTGCTGCGTATCGATAGTCCTGGAGGAGGGGTTGTTCCGTCGCAAGAAATTCACGATGCGGTCAAGCGGGTCCGAAGCAAGAGCAACAAGACAGTCATCGCTTCGATGGGCAGTGTGGCTGCCTCGGGAGGCTATTACATCGCCGCGGCAACCGATCGGATTGTTGCGAATCCTGGGACGTTGACGGGCAGCATCGGCGTCATTATGGAAACGGCCAACGTCGAGGGATTGCTCCAGAAGATCGGCGTCGAAGGGATTGTCATCAAGAGCGGCAAGTACAAGGATGTCGGCTCTCCGCTCCGCAAGATGAGTGAGGAAGAGCGGGGCTTACTGCAAACGGTGATGGACGACGTGCACAAACAGTTCATTGAAGCTGTAGCGGAAGGACGCGCGATCGAGCTGGCCGCTGCTCAAGCGCTGGCCGACGGGCGAATCTTTACCGGGCGCCAGGCGAAGGAAGCGAAGCTTGTTGACGAGCTCGGGGACTTGGAAGATGCCATTCAATTGGCCGCGGACGTCGTCGGGATCGAGGGTGAGCCCAAAGTCGTCGAACCGAAACGGCGCTTTTCCATTCGCGAGCTTCTGGAGTCAAAGTTCACGGCGATGTTTCCCAAGCTGGATCTCCATCCAGGCGTGAGCCTGAAGTATCTCATGGCCTTTTAATCGGGCTGTAGGGGCAACGAGGCACTGGCCCATCAACAGAGCGAAGGGGGAGGGACATGACCAAGGCACAGATCATCGAACGGGTTTCCGAGCAAGTCACCACCTTGACGAAGCGGCAAGCGGAAGTCGTCGTCAACACCATTTTCGACTGTGTCAGAGACTCGCTGAAGAACGGCGACAAAACTGAGATTCGCGGCTTCGGCAGTTTTCGCCTTCGGGCGCGCCGTATGAAGGAAGGGCGTAATCCGAAGACCGGTGCAACCGTGGCTGTGCCGGCCAAGCGCGTGCCGTTCTTTAAGGCCGGCAAGGAGCTGAAAGAGTTGCTGAACCAATAGCCTGTTGTAAGGAATGGTGATGTCAGCCTCAGAGTTCCCAGAGTCAGTTACCTCAGAGGTCCGCTGGACCGACGGTGCGCTCAAGCGGATGGAGCGTGCGCCGATGTTCCTGCGCGGCATGGTTCGCCGTTTGGCCGAAAAAAAAGCGCGTGAGCTGGGCTATGAGGAGATTACCGAGACCATCCTTGATCAGTTTAAGGGCCAAATGATGGGCAGCATGGGCGGGGCAGCCGGGATGGCGTCGGCCGCCGAGGACATGGCGCAAGGGCATCTTCCTTGGACGGCTGCTGCCAAGGAGCGCCTGGCTACCGTGCCCGAGTTCATGCGCGGCATGATCAAGCAAATTGCCGAAGAGATTGCCAAAGAACGCGGCCATCTCGAAGTGAATGTCGATCTGTTTGAAAAGGTGGAAGCCCTCGGCGATCTACAGGAAGTCGCCGGACCTCCGATGGAATGGACTGAGGGGGCGCTGGCACAGCTTCAAGACAAGTTAAAACAGTCGCCGCCCATCGCGCTGGAGTTCGTCACCGATATGCTGAAGCGCGATACCGAGGATCTGGCCAGGGATAAGAAGCTGGCCCGTATTGATGAGACCGTCCTGCGTGAACTGTGGGAGGCACCCCAAGAACGGGTTGCCTGGACCGATGAGGCCTGGAAACGGCTGCAAACCTCGCCCGACTTTGTGCGAAGCGGAATTAGAAAGGCGGCGGAGCGACGGGCCAGGAAGCTCGGCTTGGCCGAAATCGATTCCGACCATCTCACGACGTTCAGAAATCAAGCGATGATGAAAGCGGTCAAACGCATCCGCTCATTCGGTTACCAGGATCTGACGTTCGATGCGTTCGACACCGCGCTCCAGAAAACCAAGCGCCTGCAAGGGAACGAGCAAGCTGAAAAGCGTCTTCAGGAAATCCGCGGCCACTTTGCCGGTCCCTCGACCAAGAAGCCTGAAGGGGGGACACTGGGGGCTGAACTGATGGATCGTTTCCGCAAATACCTGAAAGGCGAAGGAGCACTCTAAACAATCTCCGCCATTTTGTTCTGCTGGTGGCGGGAGTGATGCACGCGAGCCAGCCTCACTCTATCGGCTTCATTCATTAAAAAGAATCATATTTACGTGGGAAGACAAGCATCCGGAACCGCCGGGGGCAGTTCCGGATGCTTGTCAGTGGGTCTCGAC
>FRDC01004999.1_pt1 | contig 13358 bp, 12 predicted proteins | sample 1106171 | NCBI WGS metagenome assembly FRDC01 (sample SAMEA3930566, study PRJEB13176) | freshwater metagenome | biome: Drinking water system; feature: drinking water; material: water | place: Singapore | collected 2014-12-20
GACCGGGCGCCGGCATCCCACCGCCACCCCCACCCCCACCCCCACCGCCACCGTTCAGCGCGTTCTGCAGGCCCGCAGGCGTCGCCCCAGGCAATGGCGATCCCGGCGATGCCGGCGCTCCGCCCGGCGAGGGTCCCGTGACTCCCGCAGTCGTCTGCCCCATCGCCTCCGGAACCAGCACGCCCGCCGTCGCCAGCAGGAGCGCCGCGCCCGCCACCGCGCTCATTCGCTTCCGTCCAAACATGTCGCCCTCCGCCGGCTCACCGGCCAGTTGCTCAACGTGGCACGGCTCTCCAGAGCCGTGTCCCCCGCCGAGATTGCTTGTGCCTTGAAGTGCATCTGGTGGCACAGGCGTCCCGCCCCTCCCCACGCCTGTGTGCATCAGCATGCGTTTTCTTCCCCCACCCCCACCCTTCCCGATCACCCGCTCCGGCGCGGTGTTCAACAGCGCGAGCATCTGCTCGACGCTGTTCACCACCCCGTCGATCATCCCCGCCGCGAGCGCCTGCCCCGCCATCAGCACGCGCACCTGCTGCCAGGATTCGACCTTTGCGCGATCGGCCCCGCGGCCACGCATCACCGCGGAGACAAACTGCTGGTTGAAGCTGTCGACCTCCGCCTGCAGCAGCTTGCGCTCCTGCGGCGTCATCGCGCGATACGGGCTCCCCGCGTCCTTCGGCCCGTCCGCCGGGCTCTTGAGCGTTTCGACCTTGATGCCGATGTCCGCGAGCAGCTTCTCGTAGTTGACCAGGTCCATCCGCGTGCCGATCGAGCCCACCTGCGTCCCCGGCGTCGCGTAGATCGCCGTCGCCTGGCTCGCCAGATAAAACGCGGCGCTGGCGACGAGCCCGTCACCCACCACGATCACCGGCTTTCCACCCCCCCCACCTCCCCCACCCGCAGTGCCCGAGGTGCCGGCGTTGCCGCCGTCGCCATCAGCGACCGAGAGCAGCTCCATCGCCGCCGTCTCCACCGGCACGGCCTCTCCACCCGGCGAGTCCATCCGGATCAGAATGGTCTTGGTCCCCTGGTCGGCACGCGCGACCGCAAGCGCGGTGCGAATCTCCTGGTAGCTCGTCCCGATGCGGTCACCCCAGGAATCAAACGGGCTCTTCGCCAGCACGCCCCAGACATCGATCACGCTCACGCTGCCGACGGTCTGCAGGCCGTAGACGCTCCCGGCCTGACCTCCCGCCAGGGCGGCCATCGCGCTTCCCGCCGCCGGGGCCTTGCGGACACGCATCTTCTCCTGGCGATCCCCGCCCCCCCCGCCCACCCCGCCGGCAAGCTGCTCCTGGGCGAGCACCATCAGCCTCTGCATGTACCCGGGCTCGATCGCCCAGTGCGAGCACGCCATCATCGCCAGCAGTTCCAGTACGGTCATGATTGTGCTCTCCTTGCCGCTGCGTCGGAACGCGCCCGCGTCCGCTCATCCTCGGCGCTCTCGCTTTCATCCTCGGCGTCGCCGCCGTCAGCGCCGCCACCAGAACCCGCCGCCGCTGGCCGCGGCTCCTCCGGCTCCAGCCCCGCCGCCTTCCGCTCCTCCGCCACCAGCCGCGCCCACTTGGCCCGCTCACGCGCGATCTTGCGGGGATTGAGACCCTTTCCGCTCATGATGTTGATCGGGCTGTTGATCCCGGCATCGAGCTCGGTCTGGTGCGCCGTCGCTTCCTGAGCCGGGTTCACCGCACCCGCCGGAGGCAGGCCAATGTTGACGCCGTAGATCCACTCGGGATCATCGCGCATCTTGACGAGCTGCGATTCGGACAGCTCCAGCCGCCCCGTCAGCAGCGCCCAGTCGATCACGTCGCGTGCATACGCCAGCGTCGTGTGGTTGATGAGCCTCATCTGCCGCCGCTCTTCGCGGCGCTTCTGGTCATTCAGCCCGAGCTTGCCGGAGGCAAACGTCGTCTGCGAGTAGTCCCCGCTGAACTCGTCGTAGCGCAGCCCGAGGGCCCGGCACAGCCGCCGCTGGAGCACCCGCAGCGTCATCTCAAATCCCTGCGGCTGGATTGGGCTCGCGATCACCTTCGGGTCGCTCGTTCCCGGCCGCTTGAACATCACCTGCAATCCCGTGACGCGAGTGATCGGCTTGCCCGCGGCATCCACCAGCGGATACTCCCCACTACGTTCGCCGTCCGCGCCGCCCTTGCGACGGAACAAGTCCGCGTTCGGCGTCTCCATCACCACGCCCATCGCGGCGCACAGGTTGGCAAGGTTCAGGTTGGCGTCGACGTGCAGGTCCTCGGTCCGGGTCGCGTTCATCACGCTCACCGTCGGCGGCACGCCGCGGAGCTGCTTCAGCCGGCGGCGATCCATCAGCAGCGTGAACCGGTCGACCGTCAATCGCCGCAGGTCCTTGGATCCGAAGCTCGCAAGCTGAATCCCGATCCCGGCTCCTCCGCCCCACACGCCCCACCCGGTGTCCTTGGGATTCGCCGTCAGCACGTGATACGCGACGATGCGATTCAGGGCGTCATACTCGACGCCCTGGCGAACGGTGTTCCCAGCACCCGGCATCCCCGCGGGCACGATCCCCGACAGGTCGTAGGCGATCCGCTCGGCCTCGATCAGCTCGAGCGCGGGCATCATCGGATACCCGTTGAACGCAGGAGCGATCGGCCGGTAGATACCGACCTCGCCCACCACGGCCAGCTCTCTTTCAGCATCTTCCTGCACTTCGGCAACCGAGAAGCGACGCTCCGGATCGCACCGGCGGAAGGCCCACCGCCACAGGCGCGAGATATCTTTCTCCAGCTCACTCTCACCCTCGCCCAGGTCGCTGTCAATGTCATCGAGCCCCGTGCGGACCGTGCCATCGACGCGGCTCCACGCCGCGCCATCCATCAGCGGGTTGTTGTCCGCCAGGTCGCGGGCGCGGGCACGGATCATCGGCAGACCGCCAAAGCTCTCGGCCAGGGCATTGACGCCGAGCCCCTGCGGCTGCCAGTCCGGATCGCGGCGGCTGGTCCGCGCCGCGTCATACGCCAGCACGCGTCCACCGCCGACGCCAACGTCCACGCCCGGCAGCCCGTGCCGGATCTCCATCCCGACACCAAACCCCGCAGGCAGCATCAGCCGCGCCGCCGCCAGTTTGAACTTGTCCCATCGTGAAATCATCGGGTCTCGGGTCTCGGGAATCGGCCTCTCACTGATGCCCAGTGCCGAATGCCTAGTGCCTTCTGCTACACCACTCTCCCCAGCGCCACCGGCATCATCGCCGGAACTTCTCCGGGGAGGTTCGCAAGCGACACTTCGCCCTGCAGCCGATCGCGTTGGCTGTAGAGCGCAGAGAGCTGCCCGCGTTCAAACGTCACCCCCGCAGGCGTCGTGAACTTCTGCGATCCGCGCTCGATCGCCGCGATCGCCGCGTCCACATCTTCAAGCTGCTGCTGCACCGTCCTGGCCATCATCGCCTCCATGCGAAGAGAGATCGATCACCGCGTCATCGTGCACCACTTCATATCACGCGGTCCCCGCCCGCGCGACCAAGTCAAGTCCCCCATTAGTAACGCCGCGCCGCCATTAGTAAAAAAGTCATCAGGCAAGAGGCATCAGGCAAGAGGAAATCGGGAATCGGGTGGCACGCTCGTCCCGAGCGTGTTCCTCCTGCCCCTTGCCTGATGCCTCTTGCCTCCTCCATTCCCTCACATCCCAATCCGCACATCCACAGAGCCATCGTGCTTCACGCATTTGAACCCGATTCCACACGCCCTGCACTTGCGGTATTGCGTCATCGTTCCGGAACCCTCATCGCGCACCGAGCAGTACGTCGGCACGTTCCGCACCCCGACCGCCCTGCAGTGCGGGCACGAGATCTCCGCCGCTGTTTCCCTCGATGCCTCGATCCCTCGCTGCCTCGATGCCCCGCCCCCCCTCGCGCCTTCGTTTCTTTTCATGCCACACCCCACTTCATCTCCGGCATCACCGGCCCACGATCCGGGCTCCATCGCCCACTGCGGAGATGGATCGCGTCCAGGTCCATCTTCGCGCACGCCGCGATCTCGGCATAGTCAAACGCGCGTGCCCAGTCATCGCGCGCCTGCTTGGCCTTGTCCCACTCGAGGCGATCCTCGCTCCACCCGTGCTGCTTCTTCACCGGCCCAAGAAAGTTCGCGTTCATGTGCACACGCCACTGATCCGGCTCCGGGCAGAGCATGCGCACCCGCTTCTCGGTGAATCGCCGGTGCGTGCGATCGACCCACGAATGCCGGTGCGCGTAGTAGTACTCGACCAGTCCAAGCTCAGGCCGCGTCGGATGCTGCCGCTTGTTGTCCGGCGCACACTTCAATGGCTGCGACGGATCGACGCCGCGCGGGTCGTAGCGAAGGGCCACCAGCCCGATGCGAGACCCCGTGCCCTCGGCGTACACACTCTGCCGGCAGGTCTCCAGCACGCTGGTCGTCCAGGTGCCCGCGGCATCGATCCCGCACCAGGACACCGGAAGCTGCTCGCCAGTCTCCGCCACGCAGACACGCATCGACGGCAGGTACAGACCGATCAGCGCATCAAGACCCACCAGCAGCCGCGCGTCCACGACATACGCCATCTTGCTCCTGGCCCAGGCAACCGCGACGATGTACAGACCGTTCGGACCGCCCATGCCCGTCGGCCCCATCTGCACGTCCACGCCGACGGTCACAAACTCGACATCCGCCGGCACGATGATGCCGCCGCCGCCGGTGCGCTGCGTCTCACGCTCGAGCAGCAGCTCGTCCAGCAGCGCATCACTGAGCGACCCCGCCACCTCCCCGTGCCGAGGCGCAGCCACTCCGATCTCCTTGTTCAAGAGATCCATCCGCGTCGCCTGGTCATCTCCCGCCTCGTGCAGCTTCTTCGCCACGCTCACGAGCGAGACGTCGGGATCGCAGAGGATCGTGATCTGCAAGCCGATGTACTCGCGCTCACGGGCGACGTCGTCCTCCAGCTCGCTCACAAACCGCCCGGACCCATACACCGGCAACTCCGGCACCAGGTCCCCGTAGCGTGTCTTTCGACGCTCCCGGCTTGGCCAGAGCTCGCGGGCCCGTTCATCATCCGAGAGCGCCCGGTCGCAGTGCGGGCACCGCAGCGTCGCCGACTTCGGATCCGGCCGGCCGTCGTCGCCCATCTTCCCGTATTTCACGCACCGCCAGTGCATCGGGAAGACGCCGCCGCAGCCGCCGGCCGACACCGGGCAATCGATCGACCAGATCCGGCGATCGCTCTTGGTCTCCCAGAGCTTGTGCAGACCCTCGTGCTCAAAGCGCGGGTGTCCGTTGATGCACATCCGCCGCCCACCACCGCCCTTGAAGGTGCGAAGTCGCGTCTCGGCGCTGACGAACAGATCGCCCTTGCCGGCGGGGTATTCGTCCAGGCAGGCCTCGGCATCGTCGATGTACGCGCATCGAAAAGGCGAGCCGATGACGCTGTTCTCACTCGACGCCCAGCCGAACTTCACCTTGCCGCCAGCAAAGTTCACTCCGTACCCGACGGAGTACTTCCCCTTGCTTCCGCGATCGACAATCTCGTAGATCTGCGCCGAATCGCGCACGATCGGATACAGGCGGTCGTAGCAGTACTCCTTGGCCTTGTCCTTGGTCGGCGCAAGGACGAGCATCGGCCCCGGGTCGCGCATCTGCAAACACGCCAGCTCGTTGAGCAGCGTCTGCGTCCACCCGCTCTGGGCATGCTTGACGCCGATGGTGCCGAGCTTCTGCGGCTCAAAGTACAGCGCGTCCTGCACGTCGCGCGTGAACGGCTTGTAGTCGCTGCTCAATCTCCCGACTCTCGCCGCCTGGTCGCTCGAGAGGACCACCCGCCTTTCCGCCCACACACTCGGCGGAGATCGATCCGGCGGCTCCAGCGCGTCCGCCGCCACCAGAAGCACATCCCGATCGCACGGTGCCAGGATCGTGCACAGCGTCGCTGCGAGCGCGGCGAAGACCGGGTTCGCGGACGCGGGCGGCACGCTCGTCCCGCCCCCCCACTCCCCTGTGCGCCCTTGGTTCTCACCAATGCCCAGTGCCTGATGCCCAGTGCCTTCCTTCAAAACAGCTCTCCTCCTAGGATCGCACTCGGCGGCAGCGGCGCGTTCGGATCTCTCTCCACCGGCGCGGCCCGACTCATGCGTTCACGGATCACCTTCGCGTACTCCGCGTCGCGCTCGCACAGGATCGCCCGCCTTCGGTACATCACCGCCGCCACGCCGGTCGTGCCGCTGCCGGCAAACGGATCCAGCACCACGCCGCCCTCGGGCACATAGCTCCGCACCAAGAGGTCCAGCAGCTCGACGGGCTTCTGCGTGGGATGCACGCGATCCTCACCACGCGGCGATCCCACGTCGATCACGTCCTGCGGATGCCTCGCCGCCGAGTAGTACGTCTGATCACGGTCGTGCCGGCGGTCGCCATACAGCTCGTTGGAACCCAGCGGCCGCTTGAGCACGAGCGACCCCTTGCGCATCACCGGGTAGTACGCCGGACGCTTGCGGCAGAACACCAGCACATCCTCATGGATCCGCAGCGGCCGCCAGGAGACATCGATCGCCCCCGTCGGTCTCTCGCCGCGTTTCCAGACCCACTTGTATCTGTACAGCTCGCGCTGCTGCACGATCAGGTCGGCCATGTACTGCCCGCACGCAAAGAGCACGATCGCCGAATCCTGCCGCGTCACACGCAGGGCCTCGCGCCACCACTCGGCATTCGTCGCCACCTGGTCCCACCTGGCGTTCGTGGTCCCGAACGGTGGATCGCTGACGATCGCGTCGACGGATCCATCCGGCAGCGACCGCATCAGGTCGATCGCGTTCCCCTCGTGCAGCGACCACGACGCCGGGATTCGGGAATCGCAGTTCGGGGTTCGGGTCTCGGGTCTCGGGTTTCCGCCTTGGCTGATGCCCAGTGCCTGATGCCCAGTGCCTTCTTCTTTCACGCCGCCCTCCCTTCAGTGCCCGCCCCCCCAACGCCCCCAACCCCACCACCACCCGCGCCCCTCAAGCTCGCCGCCAGCGCCGCCCGCTCGGCATCCGCCGCACGGATGATCTCTTCGTGCACCAGCCGCTCGACGGCCTCTCCATCGCCGCCAGCAGCCAGCAGACCGGCCGCACCAAGCGATCGCCGCACCAGCGGCGCGGCATCGCGAGCCACACGGCTCAGCGACTGGCTGAACGCACTCACCAGCTCGAGCAGTGCCGCCGACATCATCTTCTTGTCCACGAGCTCGCCGCGGGCCCGCCGCTGCGTGATCGCGTGCTTCTCCGTCTCACGAACCTGGGCGGCCACACGCTCAAGCGCCGAGGCGAGCTTGTCGATCTCCGGGATCGAGATCTCCTTCTCCCGCCCCTCGCGGATGGCGCGGTCCACACGCCGCGCGAGCGCAATCTGATCGACCGCGATCCGTTTGACAAACACGAGCGCGAGCTCGGCCTCACTCCCCACGTCCGCCGCGTTGATCATCGCGTGCAGCTCATTGAGCTTCACCTCGAATGGGTCAGGCGTCGGCGGAAGTCGGGTTTCGGGAATCGGGATTCGGGTCTCGGGTTTCGGGTCTCGGGCTTCGGCAATCGGGGATCGAGAATCTGGTGGCACAGGCGTCCCGTCTCCCCTCCCGCCTGTGTTCTTTTCTTCCCCCTGGATGCCTTGATCCCTCGATGCCTCAATGCCTCCCTCCTGCCCCTTGCCTCCTGCCTCTTGCCCAACTCCTGCCTCCTGCCCCCCCGCCTCATGCCCACTCCCCCCACTCCGGATATCCGCCGCCGTCATCCACGCACGTACCGCGCTCTCCCGCATGAACAGCTTCCGACCTCTGCGTTCATGCGGGCACGGGTTCCCGACGATCTTCGCCGCGGTGGCGACGCGTCCCTTCTCCGCCGCGCCTGGGTTGCACCACCGCCACACGGTCTTGGTGTTGACGCCAAGCCGCCGCGCGATCTCCTTCAAAGAGATCACCGGCTCTTCAGCAGCAACTGGCTCTACGACCTCTTGCCCCATACCTCTTGCCTTCCCCCCCTCACCGCCCAACTCATCACCCTGTGAGCCCCAGCCGCTCATACTTCAAACTCAGCTCTTCCACACTTGGTCTGCCAGGCACGCGATTGGGTTCGCCGGTGCGGGCGATGCAGCCCGTGCTCGCGCTGCAGGCGGTGCCGGCCAAGCCCTCCTCGGCCAGCACCACCTGCAGCGGCCTCACCTCGCGCGGATCGCGCAGCCAGGCATCCACCGCCATCTCCAGCGAAGTCTTCACCATCACACTCTTCCGCAAGTTGCTCACGCAAGTCACTCCTGCCTTGCCTTTCGCCGATGACTGATGCCCAGCGCCCAGCACCCACCCGGTATCCGGCTCGCGCAGTATCACTCCCAAATCGGCTGCCACGTCGGATGCACGCTCTTGCCCGACCCGGCCGACCCATTCCCGCATCGGAGCGCAAGCCCGATGTACCGCTCGCCGAGGGCTCGCACGTCGACGCCGGCCGGCCGCTCGCTCTGCGCTTGCAGGAACGTCCCCGAGAGCTTGCTCACCGTCGGCGCCGTCACGCTCACGCTCTCGGCCGTCACGCCCGTCACACTGTCTGGTGCGCCGATCGGCGTCGGGAAGACAAACGACGCCGAGCCGAGCGACTCGAGCACCACGACGCCGGTCTCGCCAGGCCGCACGCCAAACACCTCCATCCCCGCCACCGTTCCCCCCGCGGCGTCGCTCGCGGCGATCAGCCCGATCCGCCCGCACGTCGGCCGCGATGTTCCGGTCTCGTCGATCTTGACGAATCTCCATCCGGGGGAGAGCCCCTCAATCGCGGTCGCGATCTCCCGCCCGTCAAGCTTGACCACCCGCGACGCCGGCACGCTCGGTTGCGACACACTCACCGCCGCAAGCACGCGCTCGCCCGACCTTGTTCGACTGCTCATGTTTCCGCTCCCTTGGTTGTCCGCACCGAGCTCGCCCGCGCCGACCGTCGCCGGCACCGCGGGCTCAAAGCTCCACGTAAACGTCACGTCATTGACCGCCATCGCGCACACGTCGTACTCCTCCGGAAGAGGAGGATCGATCACCTGGTTGAATGCCGGATCCAGGTTGTACGGGTACGGGTTGCGAGCGACCGACTTGTACACGCGCACCGGCGCGCGGTACCGGATCAGAATCGAACCCCTTGCCCGGTTGTTCCCCGTCCCGTCGTCGGCATCCAGATCGGCGATCGTGGAGTCATCCAGATCGCGCACGTCCATCGCCGCGACCCACTGCATATCGGGCGCACTTGCCGAGCTCGCAGCCGTCGGGAAGACGCCTCCGGCCTGCGCCATCGGCCATTCGAGCGTGCCATACGCATCGCGATCGACGCCGACCGCGCTGATCTCCGAGAGCTTGGCGACGACGCCGCGCGACGGAGAGACGAGCGCGATCTCCTCGACGAAGGCCTCCGGCAAGGGCTCGCCGATCGCGAACGTGCCGACGATCCGGTTTGCCGCTGTTGTCGCAAATGTCGAGAACTGCCCGCGGATGAACGCTCTGAGCTCGCGCGGCGCCAGCGTCCGATTCGCGAGCGATCCCGCCGTCCACCGGTACTCAAGAAACCGCGTCACATATCCGCTCGTCGCCGTCGGCGCGTCGTTCCCGTCCAGGTTCGGCGGAGTCACCACCGAGGCCCGCGTCGCGTTCAGCGTGCGCGCGTTCGCCGGGTTCGCCCACGCAACCTCCGTGTATCCCGCCGGCACCGCAAGCCCAGCCGACGCCGCCGTCACTTCGGCGACCGAGATCGTCGGCATCGCCAGCGCCACCCCGCCCGCGACGACGGCCGGATCCCGCGGCACATACGCGATCTCGAGCTCCAGCGAGTCGATCTCCACACGCTGACCGGAAGTTGGATTGCCGTACATCTGCGCAGCGAGCTCGACGCCCCCGAACGTCTCAAAGCCGACGATCGACCCGCGACTGTTCGATACGCTGCTCGCTTGCGTGCTCACATGCAAGGCGCTCGCGCCTCGCGAGCAGATCCGCGTCCGAAACGCCGAGCTATCGCGAGAGACCGGCGTATCCGCGAACTCGTGCACGCCGTCGGATTGTCCGCGCGGCGCACCTGCCTGCGTCATCAGCTTGATGTTCCAGCCCAAGCCCTCCGCCGGCGGATTCTGGAGCATCCCGTGCCCCACCCAGCGCACCACATCAAAGAGTCCGCCTTCCGCCTCGGCCGGCACCGTGTACCGCACGCGGTAGTTGTTGCTGGTCGCGTTCGCCGGATATCCGGTAAAGTCGCAGATCACCCGGCGCCCATCCGGCGGCCCGATGAGATTCTCGATCTGTTGAAGCGGCCGATCGTTGCCAGCCGCGAGCGACGAGAACTCCACGCTTGAGGGAAACAACCTGATCACCGGTCGCGAGCCCATAGCCAATCCTTTTCTCCGGCCACGCTCCGGCCGGCTTTCGGGTGGAACGCTGGTCCCCAGCGTGCTCCCCACTCCGTCACTCCGTCACTCCGTCACGCCCACACTCCGTCACTTGCTCAAGTCTCCACACGCCCCGGCGACTCAAGAAACTCCGCCACCCTCTCGAGCGCCTCGAGCATCGCCGGTTTGTCCTGCACCGCCGCGGATCCGTGCAGCCCGACGTCGTGCACGCCCTTTGCCCGGCACACGCCGAGCTGCGCGAGCAGCACGTCGCGCGGGGTGCCCAGGTGCAGCCACGGCACGATCGCCGCCGCGTTGCTCATCCCCGCGTGCACGCCGCGATCCAGCATCGCCGCGAGTCGCTCGACGCTCCACGGCGCGTGCGCGTACTCGTCGGCACACAACGCGCGGGCATCAGGCACCGGCCCGCTCTTGGTCCACCCGTTGTCATCCTTCACCGACGCATGCCCGCGCCAGAGCGGATACTGCAGCACGCGCACGCTCGGCACCGTCTCCGCACCGACGATCGCCGCGCTGCTCCCCGCGACGCCGAGCAGCTCGATCCCGCTCGTCTTCACAAGCTCGCGGATACCCCGCGTCACCAGCTCGGTCATATGGCGACTGAGGAGCACGATCGCTTCTCGCCAATCATCCGAGTGCATCCGCGAGGGATCTTCAAACACGCCGCCGGAAATGAGCAGTCTCAGCCGCGGAGTCATCCGCGCCATCGCGAGCGTGCTCCCCTTGATGAGTGCAAACACCTTCGACCGCTCGGCGTACCCGGGATGCTTCTCGTCGACCCACAGATTGAACGGCCCCCACAGATCCTCGCAATCGATGAACAGCGTGTGAATCTTGAGCCCGACCTCGAGCCCCTTGCGGGCAAAGCGCGAGAGCCACGCTCGCTCCATGATCGCCGAGGCCCAGTTTCCGGCCAGCATGCCCATCTCGCAGCAGCGCAGCACGTCGCTGGCCGTCGGCCCACGCTGATACGACTTGTAGTCGTCGGCCCAGCCGATCTGCGTGTGCGCTCGGCAGAACGGCGTGATCGTGCACCACCGCGCCGCGTTGTTCTCGCCGACGGCCAGCGCGTTGCGCTCGATCTCATGGTGCAGCCGCACCGCCTGGTCCTCCGGCGAGGCCGTCTCGCCAGCGACGCCCGCCGTCCCATCCGGAAACGCGTGCATCCGCGCCGTCGGCAAAGGCCGAAGTCCACCCCGCCGCCGAACCACCGGCTCCAGATCATGCAACTGCGGCAACTCAACATGCACCCTCATCATCGCAACTCCGTTTCTGAGCTCGATCTCTCGACCTCTTCGACTCTTGCCCCTTGCCTCCTGCCTACTTCTTCGCCCGCTCTTCCGCCCGCACCGCCATCTCAAACGTCCGCAGCACCAGGGCGCGACTCTCAACATCCTCCTGGTGCATCTGGTCCAGCCGCCTGGCGACTTCGCCATCGCGCACTTCCAGCGGACGCACCCAGACTGCACCAACGACGCCGAGCACCGTGATGACTACACCCACCGCCGCGATCAACACCGACCAGTTGGTTTTCCCGCCTGCGGCCTGCGCACTGGAGATGCCATCGATCTTGCTGGCGAGCGAGGCGGTCTGCTCGATGATCATGCGTTCCAGCCGATCGCCGCGCTGCTGTCCTTCCGTTTCGACGCGCTCGATCGCCTCCTGCACGGTCGAGAGCGTCGCCTCGACGCGCGACACACGCGAATCCATGGGGTGGGTCTCGGGCTGCTGGCTCTTCATGGTCATCGCGTCCTTGCGTGAATGGCGGGGCGCGCCCTCCATGGCACGCCCCGCCCCAATCCCTCTCCACACCAACTCCGCACGCGGCGCACCCTCCATGGCCCGCCGCGAACGATCACTCCGAATCAGGCGGTTGCGGACCGGCATCGCTCGGCGCACCCGCTTTGCCCGCCGCCGGCAAAGACGGGCCGCCGGTACCCACACTCACGTTCACGCCAGTAGCGCGGCAGACCTCCGCGTAGATCTTCTCGGCGATGCGGCGCTCGCTGGTGACCTGCGTCACCTCCTCGAGCGTCAGCTCGCGCTTGCCCTGCTGATGCTCTTCGATCATGCGAGCGATCTCGCCCGTCGCCTGCACCAGCGCCTGAATCGCCGCCGCCCCCGCCACGATCGCTTGCACGCTCATCAATCACCGTCCTTGGCCTCGCGGCCTGTGGCGGCACACGCGCTTCGCCCCCGATCTTGTCCGTGTGCCTCTGTCCCTTTGCCCCCAGCAGCACCAGCTCGTTCAGCAGCGCGTCAAGCGCAGCGCGTCCGTCGAACGCACGCCCAGCGCGAATCGCCGCTTCCCATTGATCCAGCAACCTCCCCGCCGGCGCTCGCACGATCTCAAATCGCTCGACATCGTCCTTGTCCAGGAGCCCCGCCTGGATGAGCGGCGTCACCGTTTTCAGCGACGCCGTGTACACGCGCGACGCCTCCAGGTACCGCTGCGAATCGCTGCGGTCCTGTGAAGCGCAACCCCCGATCCCACCCACGCCAACCATCACCCCAAGCATCGCAGCGCACGCGAGCACGCACCGCGCCGTCCCCGCGTTTGCAGAGATCGCCGCCGAGCTCACACCGTGTCGAATCGTCATCGCCAGGAGCAGCGCCACCGAGGCCTCGATCGCCTCGCGCACCGACATCACCGGCTGCCCGAGCACGGGCTCACCAAACAACACCGCCAGCCAGGTCGCCAGCAGTGACACAAACGCCAGGATGTACGTCTTTCGCCCCCGCAACCACCCAAGCCACTCGGAACCCATGGCACGTCTCCCAGGCGTCCCCTTGGCGGGGGGAAACCCAAAGACCTTCTCGGTTCCGAGGATGTCAAACCACCCCAGTTATACCTCCCCCCCAAGTTCCCGTCAACTTCCCCCGAACTTCCCATCGGCGCACGGCGCGGCCCCACCCCAAACCAAAGTGGCGCAAAACCCCCGCCAACCCCAAAAATAACATCTGCCGTTTCCTCGCGTC
>FRDC01002668.1_pt1 | contig 13346 bp, 26 predicted proteins | sample 1106171 | NCBI WGS metagenome assembly FRDC01 (sample SAMEA3930566, study PRJEB13176) | freshwater metagenome | biome: Drinking water system; feature: drinking water; material: water | place: Singapore | collected 2014-12-20
GGCGTTTATCCAGGAGGCGCAGCCCCATGCAAGCTAACGCATGCCCTGTGATTGAGGATTAAGGAAGGAGGTCCGTATGCGATCCGTCAAATATCTGAGTCTGAGTACCGATTATGCCCGGCGGCACTGGGTACACGAGGAGTCTCTCCAGCCGGTCCATCCCGATGATGGGGCCGTGGAGGCCCTGGCCTATGCGATCATCCTCGGCGTGACCTGGACGGTGGTGCTGTTGGTGTGGTGGTTGGCATGAGCCGCCCCCGCACATTTCCCCGACTGTTTACCGCGCCAGAATGGGTCGGGCGAGTGCGCAACCCCCTTGCGCTACCTAAGCCTAAGCATTTGCGCAACGGGCAGCGCCAGCGCTGTTACGGAGACTCGGATTATGAATGGGGGCCGCATGTATTGCGAGATGGAGCGACAATTGAAGAAGATGAAATTGAAAGGAGGTGCTCTGTGACCGTCAGATTCAGGTATGCCATCGGCAATATCGTGACCCACAAAGCTATGGTGCAGCCTGCAAGTCATCCTCCCGTTGAAGCTCAGCGGTTTGTCATTGTGGAACGGCGTTTTTGCGAAACGAGTGGTGGGGTGGATCGCTACTACTCGGTTCGCATTATTGATGTCAACGTGCTCAGGGGCAGTAGCGTCGTCAAGGACTTGTTCCAATTTGTTGAAGAGGAGTTTGTGCCACAGCCACGCGACCCCATCCGGTTTCTGCGCGGCGGCTGGTGGCGGGACTGGCTGGAGGATGCCGCCGTGCCGTGCTGCGATTTTCGCTGTACGCCGCCCTGCGAACAACCCGTCCAGCCAGGCCAGACGGCCTGCGAATTCCATGTGGCCTATCGTGCCAAACTCTCGCAGCTCAGGCGGGCCTGAACGGAGGGGAGTGATGCATCCCGCGCGGTGAACGAATACACCATGGAGGTATTATGAAAATTGAAGAGTTTGCTATTGAAACGTGTCCGCAGTCTGAAGAGTTTACCGATGAAGCGAAGGCTCTTGTTGAACAGCTAGGTGCCGTTGAGCAGAGCCGATTTTATGACCATCAACAACCGGCAGCCTATCGCAAGATGACACCGCTGGAATATGCGGTGTACAAAACCATCCTGCCACGACGCGAAGAGATTAAGTCATTCAAGGCATGTCCGATTCCCTTGCGCGTGTTGCAGATTGGCGCTCACGCTCAGGAATGTCTCAATGGCACATTGGTGATCTGGCATGCAGGAGAAGGCAAGGATGACCCACTATTAACGTTGCGTGAGGGTAACGAATACAGCGGCACATATTACCTGCTGGCGCGATGGGCGAATGAGCTGGAGGAATTTTCGGTCTTGTTCGAGCAGGCCGTCAAACAGCTATCGGCTAAGGTGCGCATAGAATTGGCGTCAAAGAAGAATGAGTTAGATGGTTGGATTGCAATGGCTGAGGACCATGTACGAGCGCGATTGATGGAAGGCAAGACTGATACGCCATCCGTTCATTGGTTCTAACCACTACATTTACATACGGATTCTGGCAACATAGTGTCAGTAATACCGGGCTATAAGTAAGGCCGGGTGTCCACCGAGCCGGAGGGGGAACGAGTGGGATTGAACCACATTAATGTGTAGCGAGGTCGCCCATGCTCACGATTGAACGGGTCGAGAATGGCTGGGTTGTGAAAAGAGCAGTTGGATCAACGCGGATCTTCTTCACAATCGAAGACATGTTGTTCGATGTGTTTAGCGCGATGGACCCCACTTGGCAAGTGGGAGACCGTGTGCAGGTGATTCGGCATGAAGGGCCGTAATTATAATTATGTTGACCGTCGGAAGTTTATTCAGCGGCATAGGAGGGTTTGACCTTGGACTCGAACGCGCCGGGATGTCCGTCAGATGGCAAGTCGAAAACAACGCCTACTGCAACCGCGTCCTCGCGAAGCACTGGCCAACTGTCCCTCGCTATGGAGACATCCGCACCGTCGACTGGGGCACCGTCGAACCTGTCGAGCTCATCTGCGGTGGGTTCCCCTGCCAGCCGTTTTCCGTTGCCGGGAAGCGACGAGGCACGGCAGATGACCGCTATCTCTGGCCGGAAGTGGTTCGCTGCCTTGACGCTCTCCGGCCCACTTGGTTCCTTGGCGAGAATGTGCCTGGCCTCATCAAGATGGCACTCGACCAGGTGTGTATTGACCTGGAACGTCTCGACTACACCGTCTGGCCGGTCTGTCTACCGGCTTGTGCCGTCGATGCCCCGCACCTCCGGCAACGGGTCTGGATTGTGGCCTTTCATCCCAACCCCCAATGCAGTCGATGGGAAGGGGGGAGGGCTGAACAATCGCAACCGGGGACCTGGGAACAATTTGAGGGATTGGTTCAGGCAGACTTACGGGTTTCTATACCCGCCGGTAAAAGCGGTGGAGTGCATGATGGGGTACCCCATCGGGTGGACCGACTGCGGGGACTCGGCAACGCCGTCGTCCCGCAGGTTGTTGAAGCGTTCGGTCGAATGATTTTATGTATAGAGGGAGAACCCCATGACCAGACGTGAGCGCTGTTGGAAACTGTGGCAAGCGTTGTTTTATGGCGCGTCAAATTCAGTAACCGTTCCACGCGCCGATGTTGATAAAATCGAGGCCTTCGCCGTTGAAATTGAGCAGGACCTCATTGGGCGGTGGACCACGGAGCCGATCACCGAAATGGGGTGGTACTGGGTGCAGGAAGTGTTTGCTGATGGGACACCAGCGGACCATCCACGCATCATCCATGTTCCGATTTGTAATCCAGAATATATCTACGTGAATATGTGGTTTCAGAAACAGCACGGCAACGGCAAGCCTCGCTGGCTTCGATCTTCTCACCCTATTCCACTGCCGAAGGAGGCATAACCATGATTGCCCAACAGCCCAGGTCCTCTTGCCATCATCACTATCCGCGCCTGGTGAGCACGATGTGCCTGGAATGTGGCGAGATGCTGGCGCATGAGGAAGTACAGCCGAGCGAGACAGGATCGGAGACGGAAACACAGTGGGTAAGTTGGCGAGTAGGGGAGAAGGAGGCCTAAGCATGGAACTCTCAATTATCACAAATCGCGATGGTGAGTTGGAGCTGAGACTCAAACGGAAACGTCGTACCGTTCGTGAAGCGTTGGAAGCGTCGATTGAAAAATGGAAAGCCATTGTGTAAGTTCTACAAAGTGGTCAGGAGGGACTTAGTGCGAACGGGCATCGCTCTTGTGCGTTATGTCAGAAATTTCTGAAGCGAGGGTGTCGGGGCTGTCCTGTGCGACAGGCGACCGGACAGCGATACTGTGAAGGGACGCCATATACAGAGTGGGTTGAGACACTAGAACCTGAGCAGGAACTCCTATTCGCCAAACGGGAAGTGGCCTTCCTCGAATCGTTACGGACGCGAGTGAAGCGATGAACTGGACCAAGAACAGACCAACACAACCAGGCTGGTATTGGTGGCGCTTGGGAACCTATACGGTAGAAGTGGTGCATTTTGAACAGCATATTGATGGAGACGTTGGTTCATCCAGCTTTGATGGGCGATTGGCTCACCCCGACAGTGAATGGGCTGGCCCGTTAGAGGAGCCAGAGGAACCGGGAGAGGAGACGACATGAAAAGCTTATCACCAACGCCAAAAACACATCGCGTAAGCTGGGTGGATAATGGGCGCGTAGGGGTTGAGTGTGATGGGATGGAAATATACATGGGGCTAGATCAATGTAATGCCCGTTCTCCCAAATCCTGTCGACGCTGTGGGGCCAAGCTGAGGTTGCATTATGAGGTCTGGATTGAGGAAGAGGCATGAACGTACCGTTGCCTGTATTTTGTGATGCTGTAAGGGCGTTACCTGGGAGGATGTGATGAAGCAAGATGGAAGCGAGCAGGAGAGACCGGTCGAGTGCGGGGATGTGGCGAGAGTTGAGCCGCAAGAGAGGGGGCCGGCAGAGGGCTTCCCTGCGTCGATGCGCCGGCTGGATTTAGAGAACGGGAAGTCGGTCGTGGTGATCCGGATTCCGGCCGGCCAACCGGAGGGGCTGGTGCAACGGATGAAGGCCGCGGGGCGTCAGTGGCTGAACGCGCATGGCTTGGAGCGGTGCCCGCTCTTGGTGATGGCGGACGGGCTCAACGTGGAGGCGTTCCCGCTGGAGTATATGGCGCGGTGTGGATGGGTGAAGGTGCCACGGACTGCGGAGAGAGAAAAAAAAGATAGCAACTAGTACGTAACTGTGCTATTGAGTCTCACTCATGGGGAAAACCCTCAGTGAGATTGAGTGGGTGTCGATCGACTCCCTCCTGATTGATCCTGCCAACGATCGCGTACACTCTGAGCGCAACCTCTCGGCGATTCGGGCCTCCCTGCGACGCTTTGGGCAACAAAAGCCCATCGTGGTGGATGGGGAGAATATCGTGCGCGCCGGCAATGGGACATGGCTGGCGGCAAAAGCGGAAGGCTGGACCGAGATTGCGGTGGTCCGCACGGCGCTGACTGGCGCGGAGGCGATGGCCTTTGCGTTGGTCGACAACCGCACGGCCGAGCTGGCGGAGTGGGACGAGAAGATTCTCTCCCAGCAAACCGGGGCGCTGGCGGCTGAGGGGGCGGGGATTGATGAGGCATGGTGGAGTAATGATGAGCTGATGGATTTGCAGGCGGCGGTCTCCGATCTGCAAACCGAGGAAGGGCCGAGCGATGCCTCACTGTTGAAGAAATTGAAAGTGACTCTGGAGGAGCCCGCGACGGTGGTGCAGAGCGGGCAAGTGTTTCGGCTCGATAACCGCCATATTCTGGTGGTGGCCGATGTGGTGAAGGATCACCAAGTCTGGGGCGGCTACCTGACGATCTGCGATCTGTTTTGTCCCTACCCTGGCGTGTTCACTCCCCTGACGAAAGCCGCGGCGAGCAACCGGCTGTTGATGGTGCAGCCGGATGCGTTTCTGGCTGGGCATCTGGTGGACCGATACAAGGCGATCAATGCGGGGGCGGTGATTGAACTGCTGGCGAGCGGGCAGGTGGAGGCATGAAATACACCGCCGGCCAATTCAACCGGAACGACTGGCCGGTGTATTTTTTGGCTGGTGGACCTGGCACGCTGGAATCGGCGGCGCAATCGGCGGGTGCGATGCTGATTGCGGTCAATGAGTTGATGGGTGAGAGCGGGCCTGGTCTGCTCGAGCAAATGCTGGATTCTGGTCAGAAGGTCTTTTTGGATTCCGGTGTGTTCTCCTTGGCGAGTAAAACCGCAAAAGAGCGCGGCATCACGCACGATGAAGCCCTGAGCCTGCCTCTCGACCAGTTGAGCGGCTTCAATGACCTCTATAATGCCTACCTGCAGCTGACGAGTGCGTTCGGGAATCGCCTGTGGGGATATATTGAGCTGGATCTTGGGGGGCGCGAGCAGAAGCGTGAGACGCGCGCGAAGTTGGAGGCGGCTGGCTTGCAGCCGATCCCAGTCTATCATCCGCTCAATGACGGCTGGGACTATTTCGATGAATTGGCCAGCGAGTATGACCGGATCTGTATCGGGAATATCGTGCAGGCGAGCGGCTACGTGCGGCATCGCTTATTGGCCACGGTGTTCGAGCGACAAGCGAACTACCCTGATCTGTGGATTCATCTGCTGGGCTACACGCCGAATGAATGGCTGAACGCCTGTCCGATTCAATCCTGTGATAGCTCCACGTGGTTGCAGACCGTTCGATGGGATGGCTATCGGGAGCGGAGCATGCTGCGTGCGATTGGGGCGCTGCCGAAAAACTATCAGTACAAGCTTGGGAATCGGGAGACGTGGGAAATGGGGTGGCGCATGGGCGCGTATGGGAGCTGGATGTGCGCCCTGAATTGGCGGCAACATGTGCGCGTCCTGGAACGTGTCCAGTTGATGCGAGAGCAGAAGGTGGCGAATGGGACTGAGGGTTTTCGCAACATTACGCTTTGAAGGGTTTCATGCGTGGCCGGCCGCGCCGGACGAGGTGGCGTTTCTGCGGGATCGGCATCGCCATCTCTTCCATGTGCGGGCCGAGGTGACGGTCGCCCATCAGGATCGCGAGGTGGAGTTTATTCTCTTGAAGCGCCGCGTGGAGGCGGAAATTCAGAAAGTGCTGGCCGAACAGCCGACCGAGCAGTGGAGCTGTGAAGCGTGGGCGCTGTATCTGTGGCGCGAGCTGGGACTGGACCGTGTTGAAGTGAGTGAGGATGGGGAGAATGGGGCGGTGGTGGAGGGGAGCACATGACGACGCCGGTGCTGGTGGCGCTGTATCTGGTGGCCTTGGCGGTGGCGAATCTGACCGTGTTTGCGCTGGGACAGCCGGCGCTGTTGCTGACGGCGCTGGTCCTGGTGCCGTTGGATTTTGCCGTGCGGGTGCGCTTACAGGAGCGGTGGCGTCGGCAGCGACTCCTCTTGTGGGTGAATATGACCGCGTTGACGGTGGCGGGCGGATGGCTGGCCTATGTCATCGCCCCTGACAGCTCGCGGATTGTGTATGCCGGCGTGGTGGCCTTTCTGATGAGTGCCACGCTCGGGAGCCTGGTCTATGAAGCGATCCGGCAAGATGGCAGCGCCTGGGATGCGAGAGTCGGCTGCGTTGGGGTGATGGCCTGCGCGGATACCGCGCTGTTTACCTACTTGGCGTTCGATCAGATCAGTGTGTTGATGCTGGTGGGACAAATCGTGATGAAGTGGATCGTGGCCTATGCGTTGCTGCGGACGGAGGTGGTGTGATGGTGACCTGTACGCGTCGGCTGCAATTCTGCGCAGGCCATCGAGTCTGGCGGCATGAAGGCAAGTGCGCGCAACCGCACGGGCATAACTATGTCGTGCATGTGACGGCATCGGCCGAGCTGGATGCGATTGGGCGCGTGATCGACTTCTCGGTGCTGAAAGAGCGAATCGGGGGCTGGATCGAGAGTGAATGGGATCACGGGTTCGTGTACTGCGTGGACGACCTGTTGATGCGGCATGCGCTGGCGTTGATGGACGCCAAAAAGACGTTTGCGTTGCCGCAGAATCCGACGGCGGAGAATCTGGCGGACTATCTACTGCGTGGCGTGTGCCCGATGGTGCTGCGGGGGACCGGGGTGACGGTGACCAAAGTGGTGGTGGAGGAAACGGAGAACTGCCTGGCGACGGCGGAGCTGGAGGGGATGTGATGACGGTGCTGCTCTGTACGGCCGATGATGCGCGGCCGCCTGTGGATGTGACGAGGTGGCCGGCGGACGAGTATCTGGCGCTGCTGGGGGCGCTCCGGATGACGTTGCTGGCTGAGGTGAACCGCCGGCGGAGCGTGCGCGAACTCTTGTGTTCGGTGCGGGCGAGTAATGTGCTGCGCCAGCATCGCATCCAGACGATTGGCGACCTGTTGGAGTTGTCGTGGCAGCAAGTGCTGAGATTGGATGGGTTCGGGATGCGGTGCATCGTGGAGGTCCGGGATGAGTTGAGCCGGCTGGGGTTCTCGCACTCGGCCTTTCATCGGATTGCGGCGAGAGGACGAAAGGTGGGGGCGCCGTCATGACGAAGACCTATACCGTGACGGAACTCTTCTATGCGCCACAAGGGGAAGGGGTGCGGGCGGGCTCGATGAATGTCTTTGTGCGGTTCGCTGGCTGCAATCTGACCTGTCAGCGGGACAGCCACGGGTTTGATTGTGACACGGAGTTCTCGAGCGGCCGGAAGATGACGGCGGAGCAGATCGTGGCGGCGGCGCTGGCGGTCGGGCGTGGCTGTCGGTGGATGATCCTGACCGGCGGTGAGCCGGCGTTGCAGGCCGATCTCGCACTGATCAAGGCCGTGAAAGACGCGGGCTATCAGGTGGCGATTGAAACGAATGGATCGGTGGAACTGTATAACAGTTTCCCGGAGCGTGAGGCGCCCTCCCGCGGGGATTATCTGCTGTGGGACTGGATCACGGTGAGCCCGAAGGTGGCCGAGCATGCGATCCGTCAGCGGGTGGCGGATGAAGTGAAATACGTGCGGTATGCAGGGCAGGCGATTCCCAAAACGGTCGTGCAGGCGGAGCATTATCTGCTGTCGCCCGCGTGGGAGACCGATGGGTTGTCACAGGAGAATCTGCGATGGGTGATGGAGTTGTGTCGGGACCATCCGACGTGGCGCATCTCGATTCAGCTGCACAAGCTCTGGCGCAGCCGATAACGCGGTTGGATTGGGACGACGTGTGGTTCGGGGTGGATGCCCTGGTTGCGCGCCTTGCGGGGCCGACGCGGTCGGTGCATGCGGTGTACGGGGTCCCCACGGGTGGGGCGCTGGTCGCGGCGCTGGTGGCGGATCGGATGAAGATCGCCTGCCTGACGCGGCTGGACCTGCTGCCGAAAGAGCAAGTCCTAATTGTGGATGATCTGGTGGATTCCGGCCGGACCTTGCAAGGGTATGTGGACCGTGGCTATCAGGTCGAGGCGCTGTTTCGAAAGCCGGTGAGCCCGTCCCATCTGGCGCCGGACGCGATTCTGAAACCGGGGTGGCTGATGTTCCCGTGGGAGCATGAGGGGGCGCCGACAGATGCGGTGGTGCGGCTGCTGCAATTCATTGGGGAAGATCCGTTGCGGGATGGTTTGCGGGAGACGCCGCGGCGCGTGACGAAGGCGCTGCGCGAAATGACGGCGGGGTATGCCCAGGACTATCGGGTGATCCTGTCGACCACGTTTGACATTGCGACCGATGAGCTGGTGCTGGTGAAGGATGTGCGGTTCAGCTCGTTGTGCGAGCATCATCTCTTGCCGTTTGTGGGTCGAGCGTGGGTCGGGTATGTGCCGAACGAGAAAGTCGTGGGCCTGTCGAAGTTGGCGCGCCTGGTGGAGTGCTTTGCGAAACGGCTGCAAGTGCAGGAGCGGCTGACGGTGCAGATTGCCGAGGCGATCATGGTGGAGCTGGACCCGAAAGGGGCGGCGGTGGTGATTGAGGCGGCGCATGAGTGCATGGGGTGTCGCGGGGTGAAGCAACCGGATGCCCGCATGGTGACCTCGTCGATGTTGGGGCTCTTTCGGGACAATCAAGCGGCCCGCCTGGAATTTCTGAGTCTCTGTAAATCGTAGCTGATCACAGGAGAGGGGAGAGGGATGCTGGACCTACACAAAGGGGCGCGGCCTGATGAACGATTCCATCTGCAACGAGGGCAGCCGGTGTCGACGGTGTGGCGCTGGTTCTCGATTAAGCGCGTCACCTGGTCCCATCTGTTTCTGCCGGATGGGACGCCGGGATCGTGGGTGAGCTGGTGGGTGATCGGGAACGCGCTGCATTGGTACAAAGGGACGGTGAAGTGCGATGGGACGCGGACACGGATGTACTGGGCGGGGCAACTCGATGATGGGCAGGGCGCGCCCTATGTGCCCGATCTCTCCTGCTTTGTGATGACCACGACGGAGAAGGAGATGCGCTCTGTCCGGTTCTTCGTCGATCCGGGTGAGCCGACATGGGACAATATGGGCGGAAGTTGACGGCGTTGTCGTCGCGGGCGGTGCAGTATCGGGAGCGGGTGCGCGGGCTGGGGTGCATCGTGTGCCGAGCGGTCTATGGGATCGCTACCGCGGCGCAGATTCATCATGTGCGGGAAGGGCAGGGCTTGGGGCAGAAGGCGTCCGATTGGCTGGTGATTCCACTCTGCTTGAATCACCACACGGGGCCGGAGGGCATCCATCAGGCCCGTTTCTATATGCGGTTCAAACTGGATGAGCTGGACTTGCTGGCGATGACGGTGGAGGCGCTGCATCAGTGACGCGCTGCTCGACTCATCCGACGTATACGGCGAAGCGGCCGCCTGGGGCCTTGTGCGGGAACTGTTGGGCGATCTGGCTGACGCGCGTGTCGGGGAGTCCGTGCCCGCCGAGCCGGAAAGGGAAGACCGGATGCCACGCGAGCGGGTGACGGTGAGGATCGAGGAGCAGCGGGCTGGGCTCCTGGCGATCACGATTGTGGAAAATAGCTTCGAGCGGGTGACGGTGATGCGGCCGGCGTCGGTGACGATGGAGCCGGTGACGCCTGGCTCGGTGGTGCCGCCGACGTTTGAGTTTTCGTTGGAGTATGGGAGAGCGTTTCTGCAGGGCCTAGTGGATGCCGCGGCGGCCTACGGGGTGATCCCGACCACCCTCACGCCGTCGAATCAAGCCCAGCTGGCGGCCTTGCAAGAGAATCTGGAGGATCTGCGTGCGCTCTTGGGCATCCTGCGGCCAGGGAAGGCGATGACCGTGAATGGAGAAGTGGCGCGTCTCCAGGGGCGTCGTGCCGGCGCATCGGGGGGTGAAGACGGTCGTGCGATTAACTTCGAACTGAAATGAGCCGGGAACGGCTCGGGTGAGCCACCTTGTGGTATGAGCGGACCTGCGACGACGCCGACAGCCCTCCTCTCGCGCGAGCGGGCGCTCAAGGCGCTCAGCCTCCGGAAAATGGGGCTGACCTATGATCAGGTGGCTGCCCAGTGTGGCTACAAGACGCGCCACGGGGCGATTCAGGCGGTCCGCCGGTATCTGGCGAAGTATGAAGCGGCCGATGTTGAGGAGTACCGGAAGCTCGAGTTAGAGCGGCTGGAAGCCCTGGAAAGCATCCTGGCGCCGCGTGTCTTCCCGAAAAAAGACGACACAACCGGTCTCGCCCCGAAGCCTGATCTCCAAGCGATCGACCGGCTGCTTGGGATCAAGCATATGAAATTCAAGTTGCTCGGGTTGTATGCGCCTACCAAAACGGAACTTACCGGACCGGATGGGGGACCGGTTCAGTTCGATGATGCGCGGGGCCGATTCCTTGGGCGCATTGAAGCAATCCTTGAGCGGCAACGAGTGGCTGTCCGTGTTGTCGGAAGCGGGACGGGAGGCGACGGAGACGGAGTTGCAGATCGCCCCGTATCTCTGGCGGGAGGTGTGGGCGAGGTCCTCCCAGCTCCCGCCGGCGGGTGAGTGGCGGATTTGGCTCCTCTTGGCGGGGCGCGGGTTTGGGAAGACGCGAAGTGGGGCGGAGTTCATTCGGGAAGGGATCGAGCGCGGCTGCCGACGGGCGGCGCTAGTCGGGCGGACCGCGCCGGATGTGCGCGACGTGATGGTGGAGGGCGAGTCGGGGCTCCTCGCGGTGTGCCCGCCGTGGATGGGCGCGCTGTATCGGCCGTCGAAACGGCGAGTGATTTTCCGAGGGGATGGGGTGCGTGGGGCGGTGTGTACGCTGTACTCGGCTGATGAGCCGGCGCTGCTGCGTGGTCCACAACACGACATCGCGTGGGCGGACGAGTTGGCGACCTGGCAGTATCGTGAAGCCTGGGACAATCTGCTCCTTGGGCTCCGGCTGGGAGAGGACCCGCGGTGCTGTGCGACGACGACCCCCAAGCGAGTCCCGATTATCAAAGAGCTGTTGTCGGACTCAACGTGCTGGAAAACCGGCGGGAGTACGTATGACAATCTGGCCAATCTGGCACCGGCCTTCATCCAGCAGATTATCGCGCGGTATGAAGGAACGAGCCTCGGGCGCCAGGAACTCCATGCGGAATTTCTACAGGACGTGGAAGGGGCGCTGTGGACGCAGCAACGCATTGAACAAACTCGGGTGTCGCGTGTGCCGTGTGAGCTGGTGCGCGTCGTGGTCGGGATTGACCCGTCGGCGAGCAGTAACGTGGAGCGGAGCAATGAAGCGGGGATTCTGGTGGGAGGGCTTGGGGTGGATGGGCATGGGTACGTGCTAGAGGACGTGTCCGGCATCTATACCCCGCACCAATGGGCGACCAAGGCGGTGACGGCCTATCATGCCTGGAAGGCGGATCGCCTGGTGGCAGAAACGAATAACGGCGGGGACATGGTGGAATATACCGTGCGCGTGGCCGATGCGCAGGTGGCATATAAAAAATTGACGGCCAGTCGCGGGAAGCACACGCGAGCGGAGCCGGTGGCGGCATTATACGAGCGCGGGTTGATTCATCATGTGGGCTGCTTTGGGACGCTGGAAGATCAGATGTCCAGCTGGGTGCCTGGGGAGGATTCGCCGGATCGCATGGATGCGCTGGTCTGGGTGATGACGGAGCTGATGCTGGACCCGATGGGGGTCCCGAACATTCGGAGCTTATAGCGTGAGTGGGACTTCTGCTTGGTATTCTGTCCCAGGCAACTCGTCTAGTGGGTGGCCGTCGAGCTATCGCGTGACCATTACGACCAGCGGGGACAGTACCTCACCTCCTCTTGAGGAGGCGATGTCGGTGCGTCTCGTGGACGGGTCGTTGATTGTGGTCCCACTTGAGAATGGCGACTCCATCGTGGGAGAGGTGCGCGCCGACGGACAGGTGATGCTCTCGCGGGCGGCGTTCAATATGCTCGTCCTGCGTGCCTGCGGGTCTCGTCTTGGTCTGGCGAGTGAGCCCGTCGAGCCGGCTCCGCCGGCGGAGGCTGATCGGAGGATCGCCTTGGATGAGTGACGCCGCCTCGTTGGAATATATGACCGTGAAAGAAGTGGCGCTGGTGCTGCGAAAAACCCCGCTGACTATCTACCGTTGGCTGGAAGGCGGAAAGCACTTCGAGGATGTGCCCAAAGTGGGGCGGGAGTGGCTCATTCCGCGCTGGCAAGTGATCCGCCTGTTGAACTCCGGCCGCCTCACCATTCATCGTCCGTAAATCATTTATCATAGCTGATCATCCCTCTCGCGGGCGCGCCGCTATACTGCCGGCGCGATGCCGTCCTGCCCGACCTGCCATCGCCCGTTTGTGCGCGAGCCGGCGTCACTGGGTGTCCGGTTCGATGCACAGTTCTATGAGGCCTGCCAAGGCTGCGGGTTCCCGACGGCGATCAGTTTGCTGGCACGATTCCCTGAACGATTGTGCGAGTCATGCCGCAAGCAATTGTATAAACAAGGAGGATCGCATGAAGTGGTTCAACAAGTTCCATCTCGTCTGTCTGTGGCTCGTCTGTCTCGTCCTGCTCCTCGCCGGTTTCTTCGTCGCGCCGGTTGAGGCGGCTACCGCCACCTGGCAAAACGACGCCGCGCCGGATCTGGCCGGACTGAATCTCTATCGCGCCTCCGGAACCTGCGCCAATCCTGGCCCCTACGCGAAAATCCTGACCGTGTCCAAGCCCGCGTCGGCCCCGATGCCCACCAGTGCGACGGTGCCGAACCCGACCGCAGACGGGACCTATTGCCACCGAGCCACGCATTTTGACACAGGTAATCTGGAATCGATTTTCAGTAATACCGTGGAGTTTTCGTACAACGTAAACCCTCCGGGGGCTCCACAAGTCCTGAGTGTGCAGCCGTAGACTTGTCGGAGCCGATGCCAAGCAAAGCCCCTAGGGATATGACAGCAGGGCAGTTTCGCCAGTTCAGCTACGAGTGGTGGAAATGGTTCGACCGGAAACTCGAGGCGTGTCGGTGACGCATGGCCCTTTT
>FRDC01001696.1_pt1 | contig 13344 bp, 13 predicted proteins | sample 1106171 | NCBI WGS metagenome assembly FRDC01 (sample SAMEA3930566, study PRJEB13176) | freshwater metagenome | biome: Drinking water system; feature: drinking water; material: water | place: Singapore | collected 2014-12-20
CATCGATCTGCACCGGCTTGGGCGAAGTCTGATTCGCTTCAGCACCCCCCGCCCCCCCCGCACCCGCACCCCCCGCACCACCGCCGCCGTTCTTGGCCGGATCGCCGCCGTCCCCGCCCTCGCCGGGCGTCTTGAACCGCACGCCGCACTGAACGCCGCCAAACATCGCCGCCACAGCCCCGAGCATCAAGGCCGCGCCTGTGAGCATCCCTGCTCGCCGAGTCTTCATCGTCAAACCCTTCCGCTAGTCGGCACGCGGCCTATTCCGCCTGCCCAGGTCTCACTGCATTTGCCGCTCCTTTCTGCCTAGTGCCTAATGCCCAGTGCCTAGTGCCTGCTCTGAGCATCCCCCAACGCCGCCGCCGCGCGAATCGCCTGCTCCACATTGACCACCTGCCCATCGGCCAGCCCGGCGCTGACGGCCTCTCCGCCGACGAAGATCATCTTCGACACCCAGCCGTTGACCGTCTCCGCCCCGACCCTTCGCCCCCGGGCCACATCGGCGCGGAACTTGCCCGCAAACGTGTCGATGGTGCTCTGCAGCCTGGCCCGATCATCGTCGGACATCGCCCGGTACGGCGAGCCGGCATCCTTGTGCACCGGGTTCTTGATGGCCTCCATTTTGATTCCCCAGCGGTCCAGGAGGCCGGCGATGTTGGGGAACGTCGAGATTGTTCCGATTGAACCAGTGATCGCCGCCGGGGCCACGAGCACGGCGTTGGCCTGCACCCCAAGCCCAAGGGCCGCCGAGGCCATGAGCCGCTCGGCGTACGCAACAATCGGCACCCGCGCAACAAAGCCGGAACCGGCGTTGACCTTGTCGCCGTCGCCGTGCGCCAGATCAAAGAGCTCCGCCCCAGCCGGGTGCATCCCGATTGCAGCCCCGCCCGGCGAGTCGTATCTCATCAGCACGGCCTTGACGTCCCCGTCGGCGCGAGCGGTGTGCACCGCCTGACGAATGAACTGATAGCTCGTGCCGAAGCGATTGCCATCCTCATCGACCACGTCGCTATTGGAGGACATGAGCGGCCCGTACACGTCGATCACGGCCACGCTCGAAGGCTGCCCCGGCGCGGCCGGAGCCTGCCCCGCGGGCACGCGGGTGTACAGCACGCTGAACGGGTCACTCGCACCCGTCTTGGCCGGCGGACGATTCTCGGCGGTATTCATCACCCGCACCGCGCCGGACATTCCATCCAGCATCGCCATCGGCGAGCCAAACCCGCACAGGCCGCGAGACCCGCCGGACTCGAGCCCCATCGCGACCGCCAGCATGACCGCCCGCTCAAACTCGGCAGACACGGCCATCGGCTCGGCGGTCAGCTTGATGATTTCACTGATTCTGCTCATGCGATGCTCAGCTTTCCGGCGGAAGCGCTCTTCTTGGCGGGGGGTTCTTCGCGCTGGGCCTGCGTGGGCTGGGCCTGGGCCTGGGTCGGCTGGGCCGTAGCGACCTTGTCGGCCCCATCCAGATCCATCTCCGGCAGCCCGGCTTTCCTGCGGGCCTCGCGCCAGGCCACCTCGTACATCACCGCCTCTTCAATGACATCGGTGTACCGGACGCCGCGCTCCTGGCAGGCCTCGACGCGGCTCTTGATGCCGACGGCAATGTCGCTGGCGTTGGCGCGGGCTTCCTGCTCGGGGTTGGCATAGCCCTGGCCCGGCGCGGTCACGCTGACGGAGTAGAGCTTTTCCCACCCAAGCGGCCCCGAAAGCCACTCTTGCACCAGCGAGTCGGGCACCTTGAGCGCGCCACGCATCACCCCGGTAAGCACCACGGCCCGGTAGAACGGCTCGGACATCCGCCACACATCGGCCTGGTCCCGCTCGTCGCTCTTGGAGACGTCAAGCTGGGCCATGCGGGCGCCCGCAAAGTTGTTCTGCTCGTAGTCGCCCGAAACCTGGCTCGGCGTGCGACGAAGCACACGCGAGATCATCCTGGTGACAACCTTGGCAAAGCCTTCGAATCCGGGGCCGGTGACGCCCGACTGAATCGTCGTCACGTGCTTGGCGACGTCCTGGCCGTTGGACTGCACGAAGAAAAACCCCGCGCCCTTTGGGAACCCCGCCATTGGCGAACCGTCAGCGTTGAGCATGATCGCGTCGGGGTTGTTCGCAAAGGCCTGCTGGTTTGGCACGCTCATGATCACGCCCATGCGGGCCGCGAGCGTGGCCGTCGTCGTCGACGCGTCCACAAACGTCCGAAGCTGGCGAATCGTATTGAGCGAAGAGCAGAGGGGCGACACGCCGCGAAGCTGGGCCGCCCGGCGCGAGTAGAACCTCGGCGTGATCTCGGCGATCGGGATTCGCTCAACCGCCTCCGATTCAAACCCGGCATGCCCGATCCCCGCAAACGGCGTCGAGAACCACGGCGAGGAATCGTCGGGATGGTCCTTCAGCACCCACACCGCCTCGACCTGCCCCGCAGCATTCAGCTCGATCCCGCCCCGCACCCGGTTGCCCGCACCGAGCATTCCATCCGGCACGATCCCGGACAGCGACCGCGGCACCCGCTCAGACGGAATCAGCTCGATGGCCGGCCCGGCGGAGACGCCTACCCCGCCGACCGTGATCGCCGGCGCCCACACCGTCCGCACAAACACCTCGCCGGCCCGGCGGCACTCGCGAACGTACAGCGCCTGCACCTCGCCGAGGCTCTTGAGCCTCGTCACATCGGCCCGGGCGCAGGCCATCTCCCAAAGCTCGCGGATCTGCTTATTGAGCGCCGTGTCCCCCGTGCGAGGCTCCACCAGCGTGATGCCGTTTCGAACCACCGCGTCGATGTGCTGCTCGACCCCGCCGTCCAGCAGCTCGTTGTTGTTGAGCTCCGCGCTCACGGCCGCGGTGATGCTCTCAGCGCTCGAACCGCTAAAGCCCGGGGCCTCGAGCTCGGCGTTCGGACCCATCCGCCGCGGCGCAAAGGCCGCGTCGGACGTCTTGACCCGCCCGGCCTCAAACATCGACGACGACGGATTGATCACGCCCGCCATCCAGGCCAGCACCCCAGCCGCCGCGCTGCGAAGACCGCCGACCAGCCCGTGGGTGTTCATAGGCGATCGCTCCCAGCCCCGCCGAGGGCGACGGATACAAAGCCGGGTCCAGCAGGCACCGCCACCCGCCCCACGGCCGACGACACTTCGGCCGAGAGCCGGTCGCGAAGCGTGATGAGCGTGTCAAGATCGGCCGCGGTGTACGTGACCCCGGTGGGCGTGGTGAAACTCTTGCCACCCTGGCTAATCCGGAGGATCGCCTGGTTGACCGCCTCGAGCTGGACCTGCGGAGTCACCGTGGGCATGCGTACATCTTCCTCTTGGCACCGCCGCCGGCAAGCGGCCCGCGTACAACCTTGTACTCAACTTCTGGCTTGTACTCAACTTTTGGCGACACGCTCCGGCCCCACCATCCCATCCTTCACAGCAGCCACCGTCTTGAACGAGTGCCCGCACTTGCTGCACCGGCGGTACCGAATCACCGCGCTGGGCGTTTCGTCAGCGCCCTTCGAAGCCGGGCATCGATCGCTCGCACAGTTGGGGCACGAAGGCTTCGCCAGCACGCTCGCGCGAGGGCGATTGAACACGCCCGGAGCGCCGCTCTTTTCCGCGGGCTTGCCCGACTTGGCAGCGTCCGCCTTGGCAGCGTCCGCCTTCACAGCGTCGCCCGCCTTGGACTCTTGGCCCTGGCCGTCCCCTTTCGTGCCCCCTTTTGCGCCCAGGCCCTCCGACTTGAGCAACTCGAGCGACCCCTGACGTTCTTGATTCTGATTCACGATGCGATCCTTTCTGTGCATGAATACCGCAACCACCGACCTACTCGAACTCTGGAACAATCAGCCCGATCCCGCTGCGCCTGGGCCGCTCGGGCGACCCCGTCAGCTCTCTTCCCATTCGCCTGGCCTTGAGCCGCTCGAGATCACCACCCACAACCGCAGCGATCAGCGCGTACGTCGGGCTGGTCATCCAGTCGTCATACACCGTGTGCGCCACGCGCTGCCACTCCACGCGCCCCGTGTCCCACCCGGTCTTGTCCTTCACCGGCATGAGCACGTTGGCGCTCATGTGCTCGCGCCAGCCCTTGGGCAAGCTCCGCCCCGGCGGCAGGGCCACCTTGAGCCGCTTGTCGATGAACGTCCGCAGAAACCGATCGACCCACGTGTGCCGGTGCGCGTAGTAGTACTCCAGCATCCCCAGGTGCTCGGCGCCGGGCTTGTACCGCTTGGCGTCCGGGGCCATGCGCAGCGCCTGGTCGTGCTTCATCGACGGATCAAACCGGGCCACCATGCGCCGGATCTTTGTGCCGGACTCGGAATACAGCATCGCGCGGGCCTGGTCCATCGCCTGCGCCGGCGCATAGTTGGGATCAGTGCAATCCGCCGTCACGCCGATGATGCGGCCCTGCGAGGTGTGCCATCTGGCCGTCTGGAGATAGTGGTGATACGCGGCCCAGTTGCCCACCCCGCGGATGTTGAACGCGTCGAGCAGGTAGTGCGTCCCATTCACGCCCCAGCCGATCGTGCTCACGTACAAGGTCGGGGTCTCGATCGGCGCGCCCAGGTCGACGCCCACGGTCACCATCTCGATATCCGCCGGCACCGCCGGCGACTCGAGCGTGATCTGGCACGAGGCAAACGCCTCGTCGGGAATGTCCGACCGGCCCACCGCCTGCATGGGCTCGCCCTGGGTCTTGTTCCACCAGTCGACGATCGCCTCCGCGTTGTCGCCGCGCTCGGCGGTGAGCTCGGCGTCGAGCTTGTCGCGGGCCAGGGCCGCGACTGTCCAGTTTGGGTCGCACAGGGCCGTGATCCACAGCCCGGCAAACTCGCGCGCCGCCGCCTCTTCCGGCGCGAGCAGACTCTCGACCCGCCCCGATCCCCCGGGCCGCCCGCCCGGCTTGCCCTCGCGCGGCCACACCGCGAGCTTCCGCTGCGCGTCGGTGATCTCCTCGCCGCAGTGCGGGCAGGCCAGAAACGCCGAGGCCGGGTCGGGCTTGCCGTCGTCGCGGCGCCGCCGATACCGCACGTTCCGCCAGCGCGGAAACACCGGCCCCTGGCAGTGTGGGCAATCGAACGTCCAGCACCCCTGATCACTCAGCTCGTCGAACTTCAGCGCCAGGCCCTGGTCGGCCAGCCGCGGGTGCCCGAACGCGGAGATACGGCCCCGCATCCGCCAACGCTTGATGCGGTTCTTGGCGCTGGTCCAGATGTCCCCGCCCTTGCGATTCAAAAGCGCGTCGGACGTCATCTCGTACTCGTCGATCACGACCACGCGGTACGAGCCCGAGGTGGTTGCGCTTTCCGAGCCGCCCGAAGCGATCACCAGCCGGCTCTGCGGAAAGACCACGTGCAGCATGGTGCCGCGGCGTCCGTCCTCTTTGGCCCGGTCCGACTGCCGGCGGAGGGCGCCGCCCTTGGCCTCGTCGAGCATCGGCGAGATCTTCTCAGCCGCAATCTCGCGGCACTTGTCGTCAGACTCGAGCAGGTACAGCACGTCTCCCGGGCTCGAGTCCAGTTCGGCAAAGAGCTTGATGATCATGCACGTGGTCTTGGCCACCTGCGCCGGGCACATCCAGATCTCCCCGACGCACCCGGGCTTGTCATACAACCGGTCGAGCATGTCATACAGCCAGGGGAGATACGACGCCTTGAACGCCCCGGCCTGCGCCGTCGTCTCCGCCCCCAGCCGCACGTTTCTTTCCGCCCACTCCGACGGGCGCACCTTCGGCCTCGCGCGCAGCATGTCGGCCGCGAAGCGGTAGAGGTGGAGATCCTCGGGGGGGACAGAAGGCACTGGGCACTGGGCACTAGGCACTAGCCGAGCCCTCCCGCCGTGAAGCTCATGCCGTTGATCAGCAGCACCTCGGGCGCAACCACACCAACGCCATCAGCATCCCTCTGACTTGGATTCACCAGCGCCTTGGTCATCGGGCACGGAACCAGCGTCCAGCCCGCGTACAACTCGCGCACTGCCGGGTGGTCGTAGTACGACACCACGATCCGCGCGTGCTTGAAGCGGCGCAGCGACTCGGCAAGCCGGGCGTGATCCGCCTGGTCGAAGTCGTAGGTGTACTTGGCGCCCTTCTCGACATACGGCGGGTCGAGATAGATCGCCGTGCGCGGCGCATCGTCGATCTTGTCGAGCAGCTCGAACCCATCGCGGTTCATCACCGTCACGTTCCGAAGACGCTCCCACCACGCGGGAATGCTCTCGATCGCGCTGGTAAACCGCTTGGCCGCGTGCCCGCCCTTGGCCGTGTACCTCGCGCAGAAGCCTTGGTTATAGCTCTGCGTGCCGGCGACGCCGTTGCGGCCCAGCCAGCAGCACAGGAAGTAGTCATACGCGCGGTCAAGATCGGGCGAATCCGGCGCGGGCTGAATCCGCCGGGCCTTCCACCGCTCCGCGGCGTCCGTGTGCAGTTCTTCACTGAGCAGCGTTCGATTCAGCTTGCCGAACAACGCCGGCGCGAGTTCGTCGTGCTGCACCACGCGGGCCAGGTTGATCAGCTCGCCGTGCAGATCGTTGATCGTCTCCATTGCGCACGGAGGCTTGCCAAGGATCACAGAGATCCCGCCGACAAACGGTTCCCAGTACACCCGATGGTCGCCGAGCTCCTTCACGATGCGCGGCGTCAGCGTCCGCTTGCCCCCAAACCAGGGCGCAATCGTAGTGATCGGCATGTGATCGAACAAGGTTGTCACGTCAAGAGGCCCCTTTCCGCTCGTCTACCCACCACGCCAGCCCCCACGTCACCCCCGCCGCGCTCACGGCGTACGCCAGCCCGCCCCAGACCAGATCGCCCGCCAGCGCCGCACTCACGCCGCCGGCGACAAATAGCACACGCAACACGCACAGCACCAAGGTCGATATCGCCGCGTTCACCGGCCTTGACCCCGCGGCCCCGGCGCGAAGCCGCCAGAACCACACCACGCCCTCAAGCACGCCCACACACGCCAGAGCGATCACGCCGCCTCCCTTCCGCCGCCTGCAACCTCCGCGGCCTGACCCTCCGCGGCCAGCTCGTCGGCCACCCTCGCGCGGGCCGCGTCAAACAGCGGCTCGAGCTTCGCATACGCCCACCGCTCAAACGCTTCCGCACCCCCCGACCCCCCCGCACTCCCAGCACCACCCGCCATCTCACCAAGGCTGCACCCCGCCGACGCCAGCGCCTCGGCCACGTCCTGCCGCAGCGACTCCAGCGTGGTGGTCATGCCCTCAACGGCCCGGCGCACCACCGTCTCCGCCGCCCCCCGCGCCACCAGCTCCCCGCGCGTCCGGGCCCGCTCGAGATCCAGGGCCTCGACCTGCCGAAGCTCCTTGGAAAGATTCACCGCCGCGCTCACGGCCTGCTGCAGGTTCGCGGTCGAAAGCCCGCTGGCCTCCCCACGCCGCCGCAGCTCGTCCAAGCTCACTTGGAACCCGTGAATCACCGACGCCAGCGAGTCGATCTGCAGCCGCAGAGCCGTGCGATCGTCCAGGGAAGACATGCCCGGAAAGGTTGGGGGGGGGGCAGAAGAAATAGATCCAAGGGGAACACAAGACGCATCACTCCCCGCCCTCCTCGGCCCTACGACTTCCCCGTCCACCGTCCACTCCACCGGCCCGCTCTCAACCCGGTCGCGATCTTCCAGCCGCTTGGGCTTGCCGACGCCCTGGGCCTCGCACCAGGCCTTGACCTCGTCGAAGTTCAACCGGATCACCTCGCCCTGGTCGTTGCCGCCGTTGCGAGCCTTGACGCGGTCGTGCGGGCACACGCGCCCGCGGAACGACCCATTGGGATCAAACCACCGCCGGACTGACCGAGGCTCCATGCCCAGCCGCCGGGCCACATCCGCCACGCTCATCACGCGGCGCGGCGCAGACTCTTCAGCCATGCGGCACCCCCTCGCCATCGAGCCCGGTGTCGTCCAGATGCCCGCGCTCGCTGTTGGCCGCTCGCGCCAGCCCGCCGCCTCCGCCCTTCCCACCTTTATCTCGCCACGGCGTCATCACCGTGTGCCCCGCGGCGATCACCGTGGTGACCACGCCGTCTTTGATCACCACTCGGTGCGTCACCTCTCCGCCCTTGGTCTCCGCCCCGACGGGCATCTCAAAGGCAAAGCCCGGCTTGATCATGCCCGCCTGCGCGATCGCGTTCCGGACTGCCTTGGGCAGCACCATCAAGGCCAGATCTTCCTGGGTGTACCCCATCACACGCTCGAGATACCTGACGATCGCGTGCTCGGAGACCACAAGCGCCGCGCCGGCGCCCTCGCCGCTCCTGATGCCGGCTTTCTGGAGCCGCGCCAGCACGGTCTCGAGCTCGGCTTTCACTTGCCCGTACTCGCGGCTGTGATACGTGAGCTCATTGAGCCGCCGCCGCAACCGATCACGGAGCGAGCACAGCTTCTTGTGCTCCGAAGATGTCATGCGCCTCCCTCCCCGCTCGCACTCGGCGCCGCCGGCCCGTGCATCACCCGCTCCGGATTGAGCACCTCCGGCTTCGGCTCAAAGAGTCCCTGGCCCGCCGCGCTGGCGTCGTACTGCCCTTCGAGCTCGCGGCGCAGCTCGGCGTTCCACGTGTCCCGGGCTCCAAGGGCCACGGCCCGGCGCCGCTTGTTCTCCGGCACCCAGAAGTACATCTGCCGATTCGTGCCCCTGGGCCCGTCCCGCTTGACCCACTTGTCGAGCAGGCCAAGCGTGCGCGAGATCTCGTAGAGCTCGCGCACCGAGTCCGCCCACAGCATCGAGCCCCTGGAAAATCCAAGGTTGAGCTGGGGCGGAATGCTCTGAATCGCGCCGACGTACTTCATGGTGCTCATCAACCGACCATGGGCCGCCACGTGATGCTGCCGTCCACGCCGCCGGCGGCACGCTTGAACCGGATCCGCTTGATCGCGCTGTTGCGGTCGTAGGCGCTGAACGGGTGCGTATCCCCCGGGGCGATGTCGAAGGTTTCGACATTCAGCGCCGTCACCTCCACGGTGACGGCCCCCGTCACCGCGCTCCCGCCCGAGCTGCTCGACTCGCCCTGGAAGAGCACCCCGTACAGCACCGGCCCATCGGCGCTCCCGGCCGAGAACACTTCGGTGAATCCATCCGTCGTCACATCCGTCCGTCGCCCGCTCCGTGCCATCGCATGTCCCTTTCAATGTGTCGCTGTCCCGCTGTGCCCCTGTGTCCATGTCCCGTTGTGCTTCTGTGCCCCTGTCCCGCTGTCCTGAATCACCGCCGCACGTGCGTCAGCACCACCAGCGGCTTGCTCGCCGCGGCGCCGCCGGCGTCGGTCTGCCCGACCACGCGCTCGACCGCGGCCTGGTTCTCGCTCACGCACAGCCGCGAGAACGCCTCGTACAGCCAGCGGCTGGCGTGGATCCCGTCGGGGAACCCGCCCCGGCCGTTGACCGTCGCGTACGAGAGCGCCTCCGGCGTCGCGAGGACCGCCATCTGCACCTTGGTTGGGTCGGCTTGGCGAAGCTGCGAGACCCTGAGCGCCGCCCCGTACGCTCGGTGCATATGCAGCACGTCCGCGTTCGATGGCAGGTACGTCATCTCCGCGCAGATGTTGGAGCTGGTCCAGCCGTTGATCGCCGCGGCCCGGTCCAGCAGCTGCATCAGCCATTCGAAGTTGCTCGCGAGACCGTTGAAGCCGTTGCTGGGCCCGGCCGTGAACTGGCTCACGGTCATGCTGGTGTTGGGGTCGTTGGAGTCGTTGAGCCCCTGCGCGATCAACACCTTGATGTTCGGGACTTGCCCCGAGCTGATCGCCGGATGAGCCGCCGCGAGCAGAATCTCCGCGACACGGTTGTCGCCGATCGATTCGAGCTGCCGGAGCAACCACCGCATCGAGCGTCCGCCCTCGGCGATCAGCACGCCCGTACTTACGCCCACGGGCGTCGCCAAGGTCACCTCGGCCCCGCGAATGCCGCACGGCCCGGTCGATCCGCCCGTGCCCTCGGCCCCGTTGTGGGCCGCAAACAGCGAATACGTCGCGCTGCCGCGGATGCCCGCCGGGATCGGAATCACCACCGGGAACTCGTACACGCCGCCGCCCAGGTCCACAATGCCCGCGGCCCGACCGCCCGCCGGCACCGGGCCCTTGCAGTTGATCGTCGTCGAGCACAGCACGTCTGACCCGTTCTTGAGCACCACGCGCATGACGCCCGAGCCCGAGCCCGTGGTCGAGCCGATGCACTTGAGCCGCAGCGCCAGAGGCGCGGTCACGTCAAACGAGGCCTCGGCGACCGTCCAGGTCCACGTCGATCCGTTGGTGTTTGTGACGCTCGACCCGTCGGCCAGGAACCACGCGCCGCCGACCAGCCCGACTGCCGAGGTATTGGTCGTACTTGGATTGGACGCTCCAAGCGTGCCCGGGTCCGTGACCGCGATCGCGGAGTCCGGAATCAGCAGCTTGAGCGCGCTTGGCCAGGAGGCGTACGCCGTCCCATTGGCGATCCCGCCCCGTGAGATGCCGTCGTAGCTGATCACGTACGAGCCCTGGTGACCGATCATCGCCGCCGACCAGGTGCCCGCTACCGACATCGCGTCCTTGAACGCCACGTTGAACCCGCCAATCCACGCGCGGCGTTCCTTGCCCTGGGTGGTCTGCGAGTCAGCAAATAGCAGCAGGGCGCCGTGCTGGGTCCGGGCCCGCACGTAGAAGTTCCGCACCGCCGCGCCGTTGTACAGCACCCGGCCGTCAAATCCCAAAGCCCGCGTGCTCAGCGACGCGATCGTGCCCTGCACCGGCGACGCAGCCGCCGGGTATCCGGTCACAAGCTGCGTCGGCCCTTGCAGCACAAGCAGCTCGGAGACCACCAGGTCCGTCGCGGCCAGCTGCGACGTCCCGTTGCCGGTGCCGGAGTTGGCCGCGCCGATGTGAAACTGCGTGTTGAAGTTGGGGTTGGCCTTCAGCACGCTGATGCCGTCCAAGGCCAGCGACTTCCCGGTTGCCGAGGTCTCGGTCACCATCTCCGCCTGGTTCCACAGCGTCATGGTCGTCGCCGTCACCGCCGTGATGGTCGAACGCACGTTGTTCTGAGCGTTCGCCAGGCTGGGCATCATCACGTCGCCCACGGCCCACCCGTCGCTGACAAAACTGCCGGTCGCGCGAGTGATCACCTTGGTCGGGCCGTCGATCGACAAGGCCACGCCCGACGTCGATGGTGGCGTCCTTGACGTCGCCACCGTGATCGGGTTGAGCGTGCTGTCGTTCGGCTGCGCGGTCGTGCCGATCGCGACGCCGCCGTCAAAGATGAGCGACATCGCCATCGTCAAGCAGTCGAAGTGCACCGTGAGCGTGTGCCATCCGCCATCGGCGTGCGCGCCGGCCGTCAGCACCGACAGCAGCAGATAGTTCGAGTTGTCCCGCTTCATCCACAGCGAGCAGTAGTTCGCGTCCTGGGCAAAGCCGCGAGCCGAGAGCACGATCTGGAAGCTGCCCGCGGCGTCCTGATTGCTCAGCAGATACGCGCGGAGCGTGCCACTCGCGAGCACCTGGAACCGCACCGTCACCGAAAAGTTCTTCGCCGGTCCGGCGCTCGGGTAGAACTCCGAGCCGACGGTTCCGAAGTTGGTGCCGGTGGCGATGTAGTTGCTCACCGTCGACGTCGGGTTGGTGATCCTGGTGCCCACGTTGTCGGCCACCAGCGGCTCGGCGAAGATGTTGGATTCGATCCCGTTGGTCACGGTCCCGACGTACGCCGCCGACGGCGCTCCGACCTTGACGTCGATGGTGCTCTTGCCCAGTCGCAGGTTGACCACGGGATCCGACGCGGCCACCGCCTCGGCATAGCTTGATGTATCGAACGCGATCCCCATGCTGCTCCTCCTGGCCGTGCGCGTCGCCGGCAGTTCTTCCTGCAAAATCACATCCATGTCGCTGAGCACCGCCGTGTGCGCGGCGTTGTCGTTGGCGCCCCCGCCACACCAGAACACGCAGCCCCGGTGCCCCGCGGTCACGATCGACCGCACCAGCCGCTTGGTCGCCGCGAGCTGCTCCGCCGTGGTCAGGCCGCCGGTCTCGGCGCCGTCAAAGTTCACCTTGAGGAACGGGTCGCCCAGCAGCGTGCCGTCGGACTTGGCAAACCCCTTGATGATCTCGCGGCCCTGGGTTTCCAGCACCGGCACGGTCTGGTCCGCAAGGATGGTCCCGTTGGCCTTGCTGACCCTGAGCTGCAGCAAGTACGCACTCGGGCACCTGGCGATGGTGCGGGGCACATACGTCGCCCAGCCGGTGGTCGTGCGCGTCTGGTCGACCACGCCATACCCGGCGTTGAAGATCACCAGCCTGGTGGCCCCGCTTTCCAGATCGGCCAGCGTGAACCACCCGGCGTCGATCAGGCACTTCTGGACCGACGCCTGCGCGATCTCCATCGAGTACGTGAGCTCCGGCACCGTCAGGTCGGTGATCGTCGAACCATCCGCCGAGAACGTCTCAGCCGCCAGCGCCGCCCAGTTGAGCCGCGGCCACCCGAGGCGATCGCACACCGCGTCGATCCTCGCCTGGTACGAGGGCTCCCTGCGGGCCAGCCGGGCCACGTCCTTCCCGTACAGCGCGTACTCGGTCGGGCCCTCGGTGATCACCGTGCCCAGGCCCTTGGGCGAGTACCCGTTGAACGCCGCCCCGGCCACGGCCAGCCGCTGCACGTTCGTCAGCGCGTCCGTGTTCCCGTAGATCCGGTCCGGGTACGCGCCAAGATCCAGCACGCCGTTCTTCAGCGCCTCAAGCATCACCGGCCGCTGGTCCGGCAGGTCTGCCGAAGACCCGTTGTAGATCGCAAGCCCAGTGACCGGGTCGCGATACCAGAAGGGCGTGCCTGGCCAGACCAAGTACACCGCTCGCTGCGCCCTTGGCAAACCCGACAACAGCGCGTTCACCGCCGGCATCTGCGACGCCACGTCAGGCGAGTTGCTCGCGATCGCGATCTTTGCGGCCCGGCGGATCACCTTGCTGCCCGCCGGCGGAGACATGTCCACGCTGAAGGCAGCGAACTCCGATTCGGCCACGGGATATCCAGCCGCCATCGTCATCGCTCGCCCCCATCCTCACCAGCATTCGCCGGCGCGTCCGCGTCCTGGTCCTCGACGTCCTTCCCGCACCAGCGCTTGTCGCCGCCGCGGCCCAGCGATTCATCCACGGGCCGCATGCCCTTGCGTCGCCCCTCTTCCGCCGGCGGGTACACCATCCGCCCGCTGGCATCGGGCATGCGCGTGCGCTCCAGCGCCACCGCTGCCACGCCCCGGTCGGCGCAGTCGATGCACACCGACGCCGCGCCGCCCTTGGCCCTGGACCAGTGCTCCTTGCCGCACTTGATGCACTTGACGGTGTTGCTCACTGTGCGCCTCCCATCTCGCGGAGCAGCTTCTTGCCAAA
>FRDC01000825.1_pt1 | contig 13338 bp, 21 predicted proteins | sample 1106171 | NCBI WGS metagenome assembly FRDC01 (sample SAMEA3930566, study PRJEB13176) | freshwater metagenome | biome: Drinking water system; feature: drinking water; material: water | place: Singapore | collected 2014-12-20
CCTTGGCTAATTGTGCGATTCGTGCAGCGGGCCTTCGGTGGGCCAAACCTGGCAGCTTGTGGTGGAGGTGCCTGAGATCGTGACCTCGGATATAGTTGGGCCGCCGAAGTCGTCGACAATCTTCTTCGCGGCCTTTACTGCGGCGTTCAGCGTCCGGTGCTCGGAAATCGTTGTCCGGCCTTGCTGTACTTTGTAGGTGGCTTTCATCTTCATGTTCCCTCTGCACTTAGATTACTTCTTTTGTTGCTGGTTTGTCAATACCTATCTTCATTTATCACATCCGAAAAGCGACATTTCCGGCAACTCGCTCATTCCCGGACACTTCTTATTACACTTCAACTTGCACACCGGGCTAGAACGGCGGTTCCGGCGGCGTCTTTGGCCGTGGCGCATTGGTGTTTCCAGGCTTCCCTGGCGCTCGGGCACAGCACGCCGCACCGGGCGCACGGTGTAGGCTTGCGGGGCCGGCCCCCGCCTCTCGGGCCGCCGGCTCCACCGCTCCGGGTACGGCGGGATAGGTTGGCTCGCCGTCTCTTTTCCGCCAGCGCCTCTACGCCGCCTGGGTCTGCCGGCCGATCCACCGCTTTCCGGCGGCGGCCTTGACGTTGAACTTCTCCAGGAGGTCTGTCCTCTTCCCCCGAGTGGGGTATTTCTCCGGTCCACCCTTGATTTCGGATCAACGTTACACACTGCTTTCGAGTCATGGGAACCTCAAAAATCAGCGGATACCAGAGCTGCAACCATTGGCGATGCTGCGCCCGAATGCGTCTAGCTTCGTCTCTTGAAATGCCGATCCAGTTTCGAGCGCGTTCTATACCTTTTGAACGCATCCAGCGTTCTGCTACGTCCCGTTTCCACTTCCCAGAGCAAAAGGGGCTCAACTTGCCCAGCTGTCCGCTTTGGTTGGTGTAGCCGGGAAGCAGAATGTTTTCTCCGATTTGAAGGTCAAGGCGTGCAAAATTCGACGCTGGCACAATCTCCAATTCGATGCCGACGGCATCCAGGGCGGGGCGGATGTAGCCATTGACGAAAGGCCACGTATATGACTTCTCGCGGCCCGTGTCCGTCATAAAAGCAAAATCCGGCTTTGGTAGCCGCCCCTGCTTTATCAGCGTGGCGATGGCTGCGCTTTGAGTTCCGCCGCCGCACGACCACACATTAGTCATGCTCGCCCCCGTAGAGGGCGTCGTGCGAAACGACGTAGCAGCGGACCTTGGCATTGAAGCCGGGTAGCTTGCGCTTCACCTTCATGCGTTGGCCTTCTTTCAGCAGCGCCCCGGCGTTGTCCAGCGCGCGGATGATGACGCCTTCGGAGAACGGCCCGCAGACGTCCGGCGGGATCGCTTCCAGGAATTGGTACTCCCTCGCGGCGTCGAAAAGCGGTTCGTTCACGAACCCGATGCGCTTATTGAGCGGCCGGTCGTCGGGGTTGATGGCTGATCCATTTTGGTGGCGCTGCAGCTGGCTGGGGCCGAACTTGAGCAAGTAGTCTTTGAAATGGTCCAGGGCTTGCTTCTCGTCAAAGCTTCCCACGGTCCCGCGAGCGTCTAGCCAGTGCTTGAAGCAGCGGCCCACGGCGGCGGCGGCCTCGCGGGTTTTCCAGCCGGTGATACCCCACTCGCCCGCCAGCTCGCCGGCGGCGGCCACGAATGCGAACCGATTCAGCACGCGGCCCACTTCCGGGGCTGCTCCGCTGGGCGCGTGGGCCTTGGTGAATTCGTCCATCCAATAGGCTACGCGGCGCTTTACCTGCTCGCGGCCCGCTTTCAGGTAGCCCCCCACAAACGCATGGGCGGCGGTGCCATAGTGCTGGCTGGCGGCCTGGCGGATCGCGTCGGCGAACCGGGCGGCGTTGGTCTCACCGTGTAGCGTGTCAAATGAACCGTAGCGGCCCCGGTCGGCGGGAATCTCGCAGACTCGCACCTCCTGGCCACCATAGGCGCGGCCGGTGGGGCTCCGCTTGCTCTCACCGCTGGCGATGTGGGCAATGAAGCCATACTCACCAGTGGAGAGAAAAACCAGCTCAAAGGTGACGCTTTTCCGCTGGCGCATCGATACGTTGGCGCGGCTTTTGCCGGTGCCGTGGGCGAGCGCGTAGGCCATGCGGCCCGCCATTTCGGGATCGAGTTCTTTCAGCTCATCGAGACACAGGAGCGCGTGGTTGTGGGAGTGCGCGAGCGCTTCGATACCGCTCGGCGTAGATGCCCAAGACCGCACGAATCCGGCCCGGCCTCCTCCGCCCCATACGGAGCCAGCTACTACCAGACTGGTGGTCTTGCCCTTCGAGCTACCGCTGGCCAGATGAAAGCCTCCGCTCATGCCGTGATGAAGGGGCAGCAGGGGCGGCGCGAAAGCGGCGGAGACGCAGAACATGAGCAGGTTGTTCCCTGGGCATTTGGCGGCGACGTTCCTCCGCCAGCTCTCCAGCGTGCCGGCCGCCTGGAAATACTGGTCGCCTTCGCCCTGGTCGTCCAAGATGATTTTTTCGGGCGTGTCCTCCGGCAAAGACCATGCGGGGGTGACATAGATATCTCCTTGCCAGCCGGTTTGATCGACTTTTCTCCAGCGGCCCGTGGGCGTGGCCAGGAAAAGATAGTGGCGGAGCCATTCGGCGGCGGGCTTGGCCAGTGAGATTTTTAGGCCAAGCCGGAGCAACGCGGCGCGCCATTCGCCTTTTTCGCTGGCGAGCAGTTCGTCTTTGAGAATGAATTCATGGGGCCGGCCGTCGCGGTCCTTGAACCGCAGCAAGCGGCCCCATTCCTCGCCGCGGCTGTCGCGGGTGAGTCCCGCCACTTCGAGCCGGTCACAGAGATAGACCTTTTCGGCGGTCTCCTGGTTGATCCGGTAAAGGGCGGTATCGGTGAGTTCATAACCCAGCGGTACGGCGGGCTCGGGCGCTTGGTCGGCGGGCTGGTCGTCACCGATGGGCAGCTCCGGCAGTGCCAAGAACTGCGCGGCGGTGGCTCCGGCGCGGGCCCAATCAACCACATCGTTTCCGGTGGGGATTGCTACGCGGCGGATGCTGGCCGGGGCGCTGCCCAACTTTTGGGCCACGTCCGCCAGATGCTTCTGGCCGGGGGCGTCGTTGTCGGGGATAATGACCACGTGAGTATCAATGAAATACTCCGACCAGTCGTCGCCCTGCCACTTCCCGGAGCCGCCGGCGTTGCAGGTGGCGACAAATCCCCATGCTGCGAGCTGGCGCGCCTTGCGTTCACCCTCGACGATGTAGACCTTTTCGGCGTCGAGAACCTGCGGCAGATTCAGCGGCACGCGGCGCACGCCGTTCATAGCTCCGGGGCCTTTCTTCCAGCCGCCTTTGCCGTCTGCGGCTTCCAGGGTGAAGTCTTTGGAGCGGCCCTTAAAGCCGGGCTCCCAACGCAGCGCACGATACAGCGGCCGGCCGCTTTCGTCGGTGTACTCGTCGGCTTCCACGACCTTGGGGGCTTCGCCTGGTGGCTTGGCTTTGCCGGTCTCCTCCTCGATGCCTAGCAGCTTGGCAATACGCTTGAACGCGGCGGCCTTGCTGTTGGCTCCTGATAGCTCCATCTCCAGGTCCAGATAGCCGCCTCCGCGTTTGCATGTGGAGTGGCACTGCCAGACGCCTTTGTCGAAGTTCACGGAGAAATTCAGGTCGGTCCCCTTGTGGATGGGGCACGGGGCGCGATACTCGGCTCCCTGCTTTTTCAGTCCAGCCACGCGGGCGCGGTAGTAGGCGGCGATCTGTCCGGGCAATAGGTCTATCATTTAGAAGTTTTGAAACAGGGCGGCGATTTTGAGGGCTTCACTCTTGGCGCGTTTCAGCGTGGATATTCCCGTAACGGTGAAGTCGATGCGGAGTGATGTATCTGACACGAAGAACCGGAAACGCCAATGCTTCGCGCCGTCTCTGGTGATGGTGAGCGGCCCCATTGTGAGAGTGCCGTTCTGGTTGCTTGTTCCAGACCATTAGTTCGGGTACCTCCGGCTCTCGATGTCAAAGAGCTGGCCCTGGTCCTGCGGGGGCTTGAGGAGTCCGGTATCAATGGCGCGGCTGAGAGCTTCATCCCAGAAAGTTTCGGCCTCGTTGCGCGTCTCGAAGTTGATACAGGCGGGGCGCTCCAGCACATAGGCGGACGTGCCCCGCCAGATGTGCCGGATCAGCACGTTTTCCAGCCTCATGCCGATCTCGGGAATCTTATAATCCGCGTAGAACCATGCCGGGTTTGTCGGCGCTGGGCGGACGGCGGTACACGTGAGCGTGCCGCGGTAGACGGGCTGGGCGGCGGTCATTGGGCGGACACCTCCGGGCCGGGGGCCGGGGCGTTGAGTTCCAACTGGCCCAACTGCTCAATCGGCAGCAACTTAACCAACTCCGCGATGCGCTGCTTCATCCGCGTGTTGTTGGCCTTGTACGCGGCGCATGATTTTTCAAGCTCGATAATGCGCTTCAATCGCTGGTCGGCGATCTTTGCAATATGGGCCGCGCCTTCTTCCCGTTGGCGCTCCCGGCCCCTTTTCAAGCGGCCAAACCAGCCGCCCATAGCCACACCAACGAGCGCGGCGGTGATGCCTACTCCGGCGCTGATTATGATGTCGTCTAACATGCAATGTCCTCGTCTGTTTCGGTGATGCGCACTGTTCGCAAGTGCGGGAAAGCGGCCTCTAGCTTCTCGATGGCCTGGCGCGTCGTCTCCTGCGGGGCCATGTGCACGCGCGGCAGCATGGCCCCTTCGCTCGCGGGGCGAACAGACCCCGCGCTCCACTCGCCCCCGGCATTTACACCGTTGGAGGTTGGCGTATTCACAGTTGCGGCATGCTTCGCCCCGGCTGTCCGATCCGGCTGTGATGTCTGCTCCTCGCCCACCGGGCGTTGTTTGTTGGTGGTTGGGTTAGCTCGTCTGTATCGCTGCCAACGTGCGCGTCCTCCTTCGCGGCCCCAGAGTTGGAATCGGTTCCGGGCGGCCTCGATCTGGCGGGCAATATTGGCTTTCATGCGGCCACCTTCAGCAGCAACACGAGCGCGGCGAATAGGGCGGCGAGCGTGGCGCAAAACAGGCGGCGGTAATAGGTGGCGGTTTCACGCCAGTAGGCGGACTGGTGGGCGTGCCAGTTGGCGGCCTGTTCCCAAGTCCAGCGGCGGCCGGGGTTGGTCATACGAACCACCCGGCGAACTGTGCCAGCAGTAGCGCGGCGGAGACCACCAGCGGCCCCCACGGGGTCCGGTGTGGGGCGATGCCTCCCGCGAGATAGGCCAGCATGGCGGCGCGGCGCTCCGGCGTGTTGTCTTCAAAGTCGATCATCATTTCGCGGCCCCGATCTCGCGCGCGGGTTCGGCCACTTCGAGAACTAGCTGGCCGTCGCGGTTGACTCCGACACCCACCAGCCGGAGGGCGCGCGAGCCAACGGCGGCGGGGGCTTTGATGACGATGGGGGCGTTGAGGTCCAGGGCTGCGGAGCGGCCTCCCAGCAACTGGCCCAGCGCGTTGGCGGCCTGGGTCTTGGTGATCTCGCGGATGATGTCGTTGGGCGTCATCGGCAAGTCTCCAGTTGGTTGAAGGTGGGGGCAACGATGCGGAGTTGCTGGGCGGCGGCCTGGAATGCTTCGGTTTCATCAAGACCGGAGCCGTTGAAGATCATAAAGGTCCCGCCGATGCTGCCCGCAATTTTGCAGGCTATGCGGCCGGTTCGTCCCATTCTGGGGCGGTCATACTCCACGCAAAAGCCAGCCTCGATCAAGGCGACGGTGGGAGTTGTGGCGGAACTGGTTGGATGAGCCGATAAGCTACTCATGCGGCGGCGGCCTTTCTGTTGGTGGTGGGGGTGGGGCGGGCGGCGCGGCGGAGCCGGGCGCGCTCGCGTTTGGATAGCTCGCGGTCAAGTCCTTGGAGCTTGGTCTTGCTGGTCGCCTGTTCGCGGGCGATCTTGGACCACAGAGACGCGGTCCCGCCTTGGGTGCGCTGCATGTGGCTGAGGACGCCTCGATGTACTCGGATGAGGCGCAATCGCTCGCGAACGGTAAAGGGCGATGTGTAGTTCATGGTTGAGTGAAAGATTGAATCTGTGTCTAGGAGTATGTATCACTTTACGTCTGACGTCAAGTGATTTTTAGGATTATCTATGGCTACCGTGGGTGGAGGATTGCGCACGCTGGGGGCGGCCTTCGCCTTTTCAACTGCTTGGCTGGCTGGCGGGTTGGCTGGCTGGCGGGTTAACTCCAACAGGGCGTAGACTCCGAAAGCCACCAGCAACAATAGGCCGGTGACTGTCCACGGGCCGATGCGCTTTGGCTGGGATGCGGCCAGCCTACCGCGAACCTCGGCGCGGTAAGCCTCCTCAGCAAGTCGGCGGCGTTCTTCTTCTTCGATTCGCTGCTTGTCTTCGGGAGTTAAGCATCCCGGCATTGTACCGGGTTACTTTAGAGCGAATCCACCAGCAACCAGACCAGCGCGGCGGCGGCGATGCCTAAGCCGATTTTGATGGTGGTGTCGTTCACCGCGCCGGAGCTGGCGGACTCCTGCGCGGTGAAGCTGGGGGCGGGCTGGTAAGTGGGGAGACTGGCGGGGGTGGTGAGGGGGCTGGCGGAGGTCAAGCCGGTCCACGCGAGAACGTTGGCCAGATAGCGCTGGGTGTCGTTCTCGCTGCTCGGGGCGTACTTGCTGATGAACTGGCCCACATTGAGGCCGCGGCCCGCGTCTAGGGCGATCTGGCGTTCAAGAGCGGCCCATCCATCGGCGGCGCTGGCGAAGATCGCAAAGCCGCCCGCGTCCTTCCCGATGGCGAGTGAGCTGGCCCGGAGGTTGCCGGGGTTGTTGTTCCGCGCGGCCCGGCTGCCGGGGATGCTGTACCCCTCCTGGCGGGCGATGGCGAGCGCAAGCGGGTTCATTCCGGGGTACGCTCCGGCTTTACCGTGGTGAGTACAATGAACGCTTTGACGGCGATGGGGCGCTCGATGCCGTTGAGCGTGCCGGTGGTCTCCAGCTCTACGGCATAGCCACAGGTCAACATTCTGAGCAGTGCTTCCGGGGCGCGCGGTGATTCGAGTTCGATACTGATCTTCAAAATGGCGCGTCCTCTTTGCGGCCGGTGGTGCCGTTCTTCTCTCGACGTTCCCAGATTTGGCGGGCGAATTCGGAGCGGCGGGCCTGGGGGGTGGCGCGGATCATGGCCACGGCCTGGCGCGTGGGCATGTCGTCGGTTTCGCCCTTGGCGCTCAATACCGCTTTCATCCATTGCCCGAGACTCTTGGCCCCTGCAGCCTTGGCGGGGTTGTACTGGCGCGTCTTGCGGCCGATGCCGGCCTTGAGCAGGGCGCGGCCCTTCTTGACGTTGCAGCTCCGGCACGCGTAGGTGAGATTCTCGGGTGCTTCGTCGGCCTCGTTGCCCGAAATATGCTCGATGTCGATGGCGTTGGGGTTGCCACAGTAGACGCAACGGCGCGGCCCTTCGGGCGGGCATGCGTTGGCGCGGAGGCGCTTGGCCCGGTCGGTGATCTCCTCCACCGGCTTACGGCGGCGGTCCGGGCTGCATGGGTTGCGGAACAGGGGGCGCGCTACCTGGCGGGCCATAGGCGCTCCGAGATGGGCCCCCAGAATTCGGCGATGGTTGCCCGGATGTTTTCGAGCGTGGGGGTAACGGTGCCCGGTGCCCAGAGCGACACCAGCATAAAGCCCCACTGGATGGCCTCGCCCCATTTGCCGGGGTCGTTCTTGGCCTTGATGGCGTCCACCAGCGGGGCGGCAAAGAAGGCCCCCATGCCCCGCCAGAATGCTGAATTTGGTTTGGTCGTGGCCATTGGTGTTTGGGCTCCTTATTGCGCTATCGCGGCGATCATCAGCCGAACCGGGACGGCCCCCATATAGGTGGACGCGGCGGGGACGGCCAGCTGTTGATTCTGGGGGCTCCATCCTTCGCGGACCCATTGGATAAACGCGGGAATGCGCGTCGTATCCTCCATGAGGCGGCGATGGCTGCGGGGCATCCATCGATCACCCCAATTCGCGGCCACCGTGGGGTTGCCGGTGGTGGGGTCGCCCGTGGCGGACGTGTGGGCGACGATACACTCAAACGTGATGGGCTCGCCTTCGTAGAACGTGCCGCTTGATGCCTGGACCACATCGCCCACGTTGTAGAAGACGCCATTGGCCCACGCGGTGGCGGTGTTGTTGAGGGCTAGCCGGTCGTACGTCATCATGTTGCGGCGCGGGTCGGCGAATCCGGGCCCGTTCAATCGGCTGTCTCCGGTGCCCGTGCCTAGCGTGACATCGGCGGCGGTGCTGGGCGCGGTGGTGACGCGGAAACGGTCATAGCCCAAGACGGCCGCGCCGACTGCTCCGGCGGTGGTGTACCAGTTGCCAATGCTGGCGTTATAGTGCGCGTTGGGGCCAAAGCCAGCATTCACGATTAGATCGTTGGCCGGGGATGCCTGGCCCGCGGTGTAGCTGAACTGGAAGCCGCCGGTTTCGGTGCTGATGGGCGTGTACGTGGTGGGGGACCAGCCGAAGTTATAGCGGTAGATGTCCACCATGTTGGCGTGGCCCGCATAGATTCCGCCCATGTAGTGGCCGGAGGTGTTGCCGCTGGTGTGGTAAGCGTTGTGAAGAATGGTGCTGTTGCTGATCCGGTAAGTAGTGCCCGTTTGCCCGAGTCCGATGACGCTGTTTTGGGTGCGTCCATTGGACATGGGCAGCACCAGCAGGCCCTCAGACGCAAAGATAGACGGGTTGGTGTGCGCGCCCACGTAGACGTTTTGGAGCGAAATGTTGGTGGGCCCCACCACGTCCACCGTATGATTCCGAAACAGGACCACGGCGGCGGCGGCGGTGGTCAACGAGTTATTCATACTAAAGTTGCATTCCAGGTCTTGGCGAATGCCGATCCAGTTGTGCATATACGTGTCGGCGATGATATCGCCACCGGTGCCGGTAAAGCTCCAAAACGGGGCCCCCGCCCCCACGCACGTGGGGCCGCGCGCGGATACGTTGTTGGCCCAGGTGGTGAAAGTGGTAGAGCCGGGGCCGCGAACGCGGCCGAAGAAATTGCGGGTGACGGTGAAGCCGCCGGCGTTGGTCTCAAAAGTGGTGTTGAGGTCCGCGAGGGGTGAATAGATTACGTTGTCGGTAAAGGTGCGGGTGCCGGTGACGGTTCCGGCGGCCATGTCGATCTGGACCTGCTGATAGCGGGTTCCGGCGGCGGTGAGTGGGTTGATTAGTCGCACGCGGTTGAAGATGACGTTGGCCCCCACCGCCCCGCCCACAATGGAGAGGTTGCCCACTTGGTCTAGCGTCACGTCGTCAAAGCGTACGGTGCGCGTGAGGTTGGGCGTGGTCCGCCAGCCGGTGAAGGTTGAAGGCTGCGCGAGCCATTTGAGATCAGTACAGCGGACATCAACGGCGGTGGCGGTGGAGTTCTCGCGGATGAACGCGGGCATGGTGGAAACGCCTTGAATGGTGGCCCGCGCTCCGCATGCCGTATTACTCGCGATGGTGGAGGTAAACGAAAGGTCGCCCCCAGCGGTGGGGGTGAGCCGCGGATTGTTGCCCGCTCCGGCCCCGCTGTTGTCCAGGGTGAGCACGCTGCCGCCGTTGAGGGTGAGCGTCCCGTTCTTCATTGTCAGGTCGCCTTGGACTGTCAGAGACTGGCTGGCGTTGATGATGACCTGGCCCGAGGTGCCCTCGATAAACACTGAGCTTTTGCGGTACAGACAGTTGGTGGTGGCGGCCACGTTGCCTGGTGTGTAGACGCTGGCCACGGTGTCACTGCTGACGGTATTGATCACCGAGTAGCTGGTGCCGCCGTTGAGCGAAACCTGGTCTCCTTTCCTCAACTGCGTCAAGAACGTGGTCCCGGTGCCGGTGAGCACTGTGCCGCCGATTCCGGGCGTGCCGTTGTCTAAGCGGCAGGTGGCCCCGGCGGAGAAAACAATGTTGACCGGGGTGGATAAGCCCACGGTGGTGGATGCGGTGACGGTGACGGCGTGGTTATTGATTACGGCTTCGTCTCCGATGCCGGGCGGGGTGTTGCCGCCCCAGGTGGCCGTGGCGTTCCAGTTGCCGCTCTGCGTGCTGGTGCGGACGGCGGCGGGGACGGCGGCGGCGGTGAGCAGTAGCGCAACGAGTTTAGTTGGCATAGAAGCGAATCCAGTGAAGCCGGAGGGTGTTGGTGTTGGCGTCGGCGGTGTCCCGCTGAAGCCGGAAACGGAGTTGTTGCTGGGCGCTGCATCCGGTGAGGGTGAGAGAGGCCAGCGTGACGGTGACGGGGTCGCCTATGGTGCCGTCGGGCGTGATGCTGATATTCTGCGCGGCATTGTACACGGGGTCCGCGGTGCCCCCGCTGGTGATACAAGCCGTGGCAATTTGCAGCGTCTGGGCGGCGGTGGAGGTGCCGCTGGTGGATACCGACACTTGCACGCTGATGGTGCCTAGCGTGGTGAGGGGCAACAGGAGCGTATCGAAAGCGCTTTTGGTGCCGGTGTCGTCCCAGTCGAGCGTGGCATACGCGGGCGTGTTGGTGTTTTGGACGAGTGAGCACGTGGGCACGGGCGCATTGCTGGCGGGCAGACTGAGGCCCGCTCCGGCGATGGTTCCTTGGCATTTGGCGGCTATGATCTGGCGTTCCCAGCTTGCCCCGCCACTGCCGCCGGATAGTTGGGTCCAGGTGTTGGTGGCGGTGCATCCATAGAGGTTGGCTCCGGGTGCAACATTGGTGACAAAAAACGTATCGCCGACACGGCACGCTGCGGGGAGTTGGGCGAGTGTGCCGATACCCCAGCGGCCCCCGCCGAAAAACTGCGCGGCGGCCGTCTGGGTGAGCAGACAGAAGAGAGCGGCGGCGATAACGCGGTGAATCATTGCTGTCCAATCTTGTCGGCTAGTTGGTCGATGGAGTCTTTCAGCTCGTCAATGGTCTTGCGCATTTCGGCGGCGTCGGCGCGGCTGTCGCGGTAGATGATGACGACGGCCGCCAGCAGCGCGCCGTTGAAGGTCCAGCGCTCGAACGTCGAGGGCGCGGGCTGGACCTCCTGCGCGAACGCGGAGAGCGTGAAGGCGAAGAAGGCGGCGAGTCTTATTGCGTACATGAGATTTTCACGGTGCCCGATGCGAGGTCTTGCGTTACTCCGCTCTGATTGAGTAGGACCACGCGGACGTTGTTGGTGCTGGCGACGTTGGCCACTAGGAGCATGACCTGGCCCGCCAACGTAGAGAGACTGACGGCCACGCGATCACCCACGGCGCATGGCTCCGTGGTGGTGAAGGTGGTAGTGGCAACGCCACCATTGGGGAGGCTGGGCGGGTCCCACGTGGTGGTGCTGGTGGCGGCCTGGCTGTCCGGGATGCCGTTGTTGTTGAAGCCGCGGTAATCGCTGGTGTTGTTGATGAATGGCGTGCCCAGAATGTTGGCCACGACGTTAGACGCCAGTACCGCGCCTTGGGTCTGGAATAGCTGGACGCCGAACGCATCGCGCGGGGTGAAGTCAGTATCGGTAATGGCGTTGTGGCTCAGGATGGGGCGGCGTTGATACCAGAGGTCAATGCCGCCGGAGGTGCCCGCGCCGGCGTTGTTGTAGTGGAGCTGGTTCCCGATGATTTGGTTGTCGAAGCCCAGCGTGGAGCCGTCCTGTCCGCGGTCCAGGTATACGCCGTCCAGGTTGTTGTTCCTGACCTGGTTGGCGTTGATCATGTTGCGCGAGCTGCCGCGCATATAGACGCCGTGCTGCAAGTTGCTTAGGATGTTGTTCTGAGAAATGATCGTGGCGTAGCAGTAGTCACAGAGAACACCGTTGAGCTGGTTGTAATTGATGTGGTTATCAGTCACCACATGATCGCCGGGGCCCTGGGCGGCGAATGCAAACGCGGTGCTGGCCTGGGTGCTGGAGCATGGGGCGCTGAGGGTGAGGGTATTGCCGTTAATCGCCGTGAGGGTGGCGAACGGGGAGAAGCCACAACCGGTGATGGTGAGCTGCGCTCCTTTGTCCTGGTTGGGGTCGATGGTGCCGGTTAAGAGAGTGACGGTGGCGGAGCCGCTGGTTGTTGAGACGGTGCCGCCCGCGGGCTGCGTGCGGCGAATCCAGACGCCGTTACCGCCATTCGAAAAAATGTGGTTGGCGGTTATGTTGATTTCATCCGCGAGCACGTTGCCGCCACGGTTTTCGATGATGACGCCGTCACCGCTGCAATTGATGATTTTGTTGTTGTTGACGAGGGTATAGGCGGCGTTCTGGAGTAACAGGCACGGCCCGGCCACGGATTGGTTGGCGCGGTTGCCGTCGATGTAGACATCATGGACCCACGAATAGGCCCCGCCCGCCTGCGGCGGCGTGGTGGAGGTGGCCGCGTTGATGGTGATGAGTGGCCCGTTGGCGTTGTTCTTGGCCCGGATGGTGCCCCCGCCCCAGATGAACACGAATGAGGCATTAAAGGCGGTTAACGGCCCGGTGACGCAGACGAAGCCGCGCGGGATGTAGAGCTGGCTGCTGGCGGTTAGGGCGCGCTGCATGCCGGCGGTATCGTCGTTTGATCCGTCGCACTTGGCCCCGTATTTGCGGGGCGTGATGTCCTGGAGGTTGCCGAAGAATTGGGCGCGGGCGCTGGTGGCGAGAACAAAGGCCAGCAACGCGAGACGAACGGGCGCGGGCATATCAGGCCACCGTATAGGTCAAGTATCCGGTGACGTTGAAGCCGCCAGACAGGTTGATATAGAAGCCGTTGCCCGCGGTCAACTTGAAGGCGGGCTCAAAAGGCGAGTTCCACCCGGCCCCGCCTCCGAAGCCGGGAAGCCGGAAGATGTTGGTTCCCGTTCCATCTTTGAGGGTGATATCTTGCGTGGCGCTGTTGTAGAGCACCAGCGATTGAATAATGATGGTGCCGCCCGCGCTGGCCGGAATGATCAGGTTATCGCCCGCGGTGCTGATATCGATGGTGGCGAAGCTGAGGCCGCTGGCGTTGGGCGTGGCGGGGGCGGTGCCGGTGGGGTTGGCGGCGGTGGGCGTTGCCGTGGCTCCGCGCTGGGCGGCGTTGGCCTGGGCCATGAGTTGCGACACCTCCGGCGTGAGGCGCTGGGCCTCGGCGATGTAGAGCACGCATTCCACCGTGTTGGGCCCCGCGTCCAGGTTGGTGACAGAGAAGCGAATCAGGCCGGGTTCTGGCACGATGAGCGGCTCCGGCAGTACCAGGAGATTCCCTTGAACGCCTTCCGGGCTGGTGTACGGGTTCACCGGGAATCGCGCGGGCGTGTTGTACACCGTCTGGTTGTTGGTGGGGTTGGTGAGCTGGATGCGAAAGCCGCCGGAAGCGCTGCCGGTTCCCGAGATGGCCCAGATGATCGACCCGGGGCGAATGCCCATGAGCCGCTCGCTTTTGG
>FRDC01002837.1_pt1 | contig 13334 bp, 36 predicted proteins | sample 1106171 | NCBI WGS metagenome assembly FRDC01 (sample SAMEA3930566, study PRJEB13176) | freshwater metagenome | biome: Drinking water system; feature: drinking water; material: water | place: Singapore | collected 2014-12-20
AATACTCTTACGTCCCATATACGGCCTACCTTTCACTACATCTTACTTAACTACTATCTTAACAGACCAGCCTAGGTTTTCAAGCTTAGCTAGAGCCTGTTTAGTAGCACTAGTAAGGGTTACTTGCTTACCTTCTAACTTAATCTCTCTCTCTTTAGGTTGTTAACTGTTGTTTTCATACTCTTATACTTATGCATAGCCCGTGCCTAGGCTAAGTACCTGTAACTATTGTAGTCTCACTATTAGAATGTGTAGAACTAGTAGTCAATTTAGAGCTAATTCTGTATATGCTAGTAGTATCAATAGCTTATATACTGTAGAACTTTTAGTCGAATGTCAATCCTTAGCCATACCACAATGAGGCACTATAATTGCACGTAGTTTTACTATATATAGTGGTGCTATTTTTAGCGTTAGAACTGCAACTAGTTTTGAGACAAATAGTAGAACTACTTTACACTTATAAAATGAATGCAAAAATGCATAGTGATATTAGCTCTATAATTAGCTGTAAAACTAATGTACAAATTTCAGTAGTTTTACACCTTATTTTGATACAAATTAGTGGTTTTAGTATCAATTTCGTTAGTATTTATAGATATTTAGGCAGGAATGAGGGTAAAATGTAGGTTATTCAGCATCTTAGCAGAAGTACCAATTTTAGACATAATAATGCTAATGATTCTAATAACTTATATATTCCTAACTAGGTCTAAATTAGCTGGTATTCAAGTTGCATCTGTACCTAGTATGCACTAGCTTAGTTGCTAGTATAAGGTAGGTATAACATGAGTCCTAATAACGAATATATCAGCATTAGACGCATAACTATAGGAGTAGCATTAGGCTTTACCCTAGTTATGGTTATAGCTATAGGAGTACTCTAATATGGACGCTAATAATGAATATAACGGCTATGCGAACTATGAGACTTGGAATGTAGCTCTATGGTTAGGTAACGACGAAGGTTTATATAACCTAGCTAAGGAGTACAGATATAGAGGCTATAAGGCTTTAGCTGAATGCCTAGAAGAGATTGATTGTGTACAGACTCCAGACGGTGTTTTCTGGTCTGATAGTGCCTTAGATTTTGAGGCTTTAGACGAATATTTAAAGGAGCTATAAAAATGACTAAAAATGAGACAAATAACAGTCCAGCTAATAAGCCTCTAGAGCCTGTAAAGGAATGGTTTAGCCCTACTAAAGGTAACTTGTCTAGTCTAGCTATAAAGGTTGACTCTAGAACTACTAGGCTAGCTAAGTGTACTTATGGAGACACTATAAGCGAAAGTAACCCTAAGTTACCTTTCTTTAAAGCTAAGCCTAATTGTGAAATGGACGAGTATTATTGTGGTTGTTTTGGTTGGGACTAGTATGGACTTTAATACTCTGTTAATAAAGGTTTATATCAGTGCTTTAGGTCTTTTCTGTATAGGTTTTGTATTAGGTAACTTATTAGCCCGTGTCGGGTTTTAAGGAGCGGTTATGTATAACAGTTTCACAATTGAGCAACTTAAATACGTTATAGCGTGCTATAAAGACACGAAATGCGATAAGCTATTGAAACTATTAGAATTAGCTAAAAGTGAACTGAATAGGAGACTAGACGTATATGCTAGAGCCTCAAACTAAGGCTAGACTTGATAAGTTATTGGAAACATTTATAAAAGGAGAAAATACTATGTGCCATGTATCAGATTATAACGAAGTGATTGAACAGCAAAACGCTAATAATAACATGATTTTAGCCGATATTCTTTACAATACGTCTAAAAATAAGACGTTTCGTAAATGGTCTAAGAGAGTTTTAGACTATGAAACTCCGTGGACTGAAAACGAAATTATTTACTTTCGCAAGGCTCTAGGCTCTAGCGGTTTTAAAGACCGTGAACTAGCTAAGGTCCTATTGAATGCGTTTGAAAACGTGCTTAGTCGAGTATCCTATAAAATCACTCCCGAACAGACCGACAAAGGCATTGCATATATTAAAAATGCGTGCTTTAGACGCAACGGGACGTTGAGACGGGCTAAGACTAACCCTTTCGGTCAACGTGAGGCAGAAATTATTTTGAATTTCTCGCATTTTGAATTTGTAGGATTGAATAACACTAGTTTTACAGGCTATGCGTTTTACGTGCCTATCTATAAGGTTGTAGCTAGAGACGGCTCTAGTTTTGAATACACGACTAACATGGGACGCATGGAAATTGTAGGTTAAACTAACTACTTATAAGTAAAGGAGTTTTTACTATGAGCACTAGATCACAAATTAAGTTTAAAAATAGCGAGTTTAATATTCACGTATATAAACATTGTGACGGATATCCAGAGGGAGTTTTACCGACGTTAGTCCCTTTCGTAAAAGAGTTTTTTGCTGATAGAGGCGACGACGAATGTTATTTTTTAGCTCAATTGGTTAGACGTTTTGCAATTGAGGACTATAAAGAACATAAGGACGACGAATATTGTAACCCTGAAAAGAGTTTTACAGGTTGGGGTTTAGATTGTGTCCAGCATGGCGATATAGAATACCTGTATGAAATTGATACAGACGGTAGTATTTACGTCAATGGTAAAAAATTGACTAAGGCTCAACTAACTAAATGGAGCAAAAACAATGCGAGTAAACTTTAGTCGAGTAAAACAGGCTCTAAAGGACCTAGAAAACCATGCGAGTTACTATGTAGGCGGTTCACTATGCATAGACTTTAAAGACATGCCTTGCGTAGTGCTAAACCGTAACGGTAAAGGCTGGTCCTATAGGCCAAACTCTAACCAAGGTCGGTTTAAGTTTGTAGTAACTAGAGAGATGCAAGACTTGATAGAACAGGCATACTTTAAACATAAGGTGTTAGGACTATGAAAACTAATGGGAGTCAATACTATAAGACTAAAGGCGGCGAAAACATGGACGCTATTAGTCTAGGCGGCGGTATAACAGGCAAAACCGAAGGTTGGATAGAGTTTTACGTTAGTACGTTGCCTAAGCGTAAAAACGGAGTAAAGCACAATATATGCCATGAGTTAAGTCTAGAACAGGCTAAAGAGTTAGTAAAAGAGTTAACTCAAGAAATAAGCGATATTGAATATCGTCTCAATACGGGACGTTGGCGTTATGAAACTGAAACAAAGGAGTCTCAAAATGAGAAATAAATTATTGGTTATAGGTGCAATTGTACCTTGGAGTTTTTTAGCCGGACTTTTATACAGTTACGGCGCTATTGAGCCTATGAAAGTAGCTCCTAAGTCTCTAACGGCTAGTTACAACGCTCAAGACGTGAACATGCCGCCTATTGAACAGGTTTTCGAGACTAGAGACGTTAGTCCAGACGCAACGCATGAGACTAAAGGCGATACTACAAAACCAGAGCCTAGCGGACCTAAGATTTTTGAGAAAGGCGAAATGGTTACATGCATTTATAGTGCCGTAAAGTCTTGGAGCGATGGAAACGAGTTTATAGAAAACATGCCTATGAAATGCTTAGTTGTAAATGCTAGCGACGTTTGGAATGATCTAGAGCCAAACTACCAGCATGTACAAGTTGACTGTACTAAAGACCTTGAAACGAAATGGAGTGATACTCCAGGGCTAGGGCTAGTGAAAGGACATAAGTTGAACTATCGTCAACGCTGGTTTACTTCTAACGATTGTTACCATTTTGTAGCTAATAACTAATTGAAAGGAGTTATTAAAATGGAATACGTAAAAGGTATGAAAGTTGCAATAGAAGGAGATGAGATATTCGAGGCTATGGGTTTTCAGAGAGTTACAGGACTTATAGTGTTAGTTACTAAGTTGTCTGTACACTTCCAATGCAATGAAACTAAAGCTATTGAAATGTTTAGTAAAGATACTAAGGGTAAAGTTACAATTTTAAACCAGCCGAAAGGCAAAACAAAGGAGAATGAAAATGTCTAAGAAATTTACGTTTGTATCAGAATTGGTTTACGCCGATCTTAAGGAAAAGCAAGACCGTGGTATTAACGTCCAGGCTATTAGCGAAAACGCTATTGACGGTTACTTTCAAGACTTGGTTAGAACGAAAGGGCATCTATCGCCTATTCCGTTGAAACTCGGCACTGTTAACCGTTACGTTGAGCATTTCGTTAAAGGCACTACCAATGCCGTCGGACGCTAAACACTTAACGTTTTTAGTGAAAGGCATTGTGGATATAGGCAAGGCTCAAAACCTTGCCGAAGTCCAGGCTCTAACTAAAATGCTAGTTCGATACATTGAGCTAGAGCGTATAACAGAGAGTCTAACTCCCGATAGAGTTAGGCTAAAGTTAACAGCATGGAATGGAGTACACAATAAAATCAATCTTATTAAAGAAGTCCGTACAGCTACAGGTTTAGGTCTAAAAGAGACTAAAGACTTATGCGAGTTAGGCGGTATCATTCCTAAAGAGTTTGAAACTGCCGATGCACTAAAATTGAAAAGCACTATTGAACTATTAGGCGGTACTGTAGACCTAATAGGCGGTAGTGAAATGCTGAATATTTTACACGGTGATTGAAAGGAGTTACCATGCAAAACATTCCTTCGATTGTAAACAAGTTGAACGGTACTAATGCCCGTGGACCTAATTGCTGGAATGCTACTCTATTGTTTCACGGCGTTACGAATGAAATTGAATTTACTACCGAAAGTGAAATGAAACACTGGTTAGAAAGTGAATGCCGACCTATTAAAGGTAGGTGTATAAAGTTTGGTGACGTGTTAGTTATGAAACGTGGCGCTGAATTGATTCATACCGCTGTCTATCTAAAGCATGGAAAATATTGGCATAAGCCTGGATGTAACGGCTCTGTAGGATGGGAGTTTGCATCTAAAAAACGTATAAAAGATATATACAGTGAAGCCGATACGCTGTACTATATGCGTCCTAACAACGGCACTAAGATTGCATAGGAGTATTGTATGAGCAAGCAAAATCAAAATGAACCAGTACATTGTGACGAATATGTTTGGGGCAGTAAATTGTTTGGGCATCCTGACTGCCTTAAATGGTATCTGTTTATTAACAGACAACCAGCGCATTTAAAGATGCTAGCTCATACGATGGGAATAGAGCCTAAACTATTTGCGGACTATAAAGGTAAAAGAGTCCGTATTGTTATGGCTAGTCGTTTCGGTGATGTAGGTATAACTACAGACCTTAACGCCGAACACGGTTACTCTGAAAGGGTAGCTGTAGAGGACCTAACAAACTTTAGTGATAAGGAGTAAACCATGTCTAGAGTAAAAGTGATTGAACTATTCAAGACATTAGCACCTAAAGACCAACATACAGGTTGTAAACACTGTAACTATATGGGATGCACGTTTGAAATGAAACAATATCCCAATATGGGACATTGGGTATGGACTGCTAAAGTTATAGGCGAAAAGGTTTACAACTTCTTTAACTTGAAACGTCAATACAAGCGTTTGGTTAGGCATCTAACTAGACTGGACTATTCTAAAATTGACAGCATAGAAGTTGACGGCATTGATACTAGAGACTATCCAGATTTTTGCGACGCCTATATTTCATACGCTGAATATAAGGGTAAACCTATGACAGACGCTCAACTAGATCGTTTGAATGAGGACTCTAGTTTTGTTTATGAATGCGTACAGGAAAAACTGTACTGAAATGAGGCTATTGTGACTGCAATTGTAAGACAACTTTTAGCTATTCGTGAATTGCTTATGAATAGCATGAGTATTGATAGAGAATTGAGACTTAAACTCCTTATCGAAGTCGATAGGGAGATTGAAAAACAACTTAAACAGGAGCAAGTGTTATGAAATTAGTATTGATCGGTATTCTTTTAGCGTCGTTTCAAGCTAAAGCGGACGTTATTGTTAGCGTAGCTGTAAAACAGACTAAAACAGTTAGTAGTGATACCACTACAACTAACAGTAGCACCACAACGGTTACAAATGAAACGACTAATACAGTTACAAATAATTGTAATAAAAACGGAAAACATTGCACTAGCACGTCAACTAGCTCAACTACTAGCTCTAGTAGTGGACCTTATACGTCTAGTAGTTCTGCAACGGCTTACGGCGAGTCTGTTAGTAACGATGTAGGTCTATTGGTTCAATACGTTTCGCCTAACTATAACGTGGTGCTAGGTCTTGGTTATTTTCAAGACAATACTGGTATGGCTACTATTGGATACAGGTTTAAATAAGAAAGGAAAACAAAAATGAAACTGTTAACTATTCTGCCTCTATTGCTTATCGTTATGGTTTTGAATGCGGTATTGTTTATGCTTGCATGGAATGTTAGTATGCCGCATCTCTTTAAATTGCCCGACGTTAGCCTTTTACAGTCAATCGGCGTGGTTATTGTCGCTCATACGCTACTGAAAGGCGGTTTTGTTAACGCTGATTTTAAGAGTAACTAATGCATTGGCTTGTACTCTATTGGATTGTATCGGGCATCGTGATAGGCGAAATACTACGAAGGGTTTTGCATGGTAGTAACCGATCTAAAACAGATAACTAAAGGCTCTATCCTGCAATTTCAATTCGGCGGCGATATACTATTAGTTGTAGGAAAACGAGTTAGGAGTATAAACCTAATCAATTTACCTAATAGCCCGTGGGTAAATGAATACAATTGGAATAAGATTAGGCATAAGAATTGGTGGAGAGACGTTAAGATTTTTGAACAGGAAATAGAAAAGCAATTGTGGAAAAAAATAGGACAGATGCCTAACATTAAGGCAGATGATTTAGGAAAACTTCTATATGTTTAAAGAATTGCCAGCAATATTTAAACCAGCTATTGAGGCTAGCAGATACAGCGACCATCCTAATCATAAAATGGGAGCGGCTATCTATTATAAGAATAAGTTTTTGTCGGCTGGACATAATTTAGTCGCTAAAACTCATCCTATAATGGTACAGCTAAACTCTAAGAAAACTACTCACGCTGAATTAGCGGCTATTCTAAAGATAAGACATAAGCAAGACTTGAACGGCACGACTATTGCAGTGTATAGAGCTAACAAGCAAGGCGAACTAGCACTAGCTAGACCTTGCCCTGTATGTAGAGAGTTATTGCGGTTACATGGAGTGAAATGGATTGTTTACACCACGCCGCATGGTTATACAAAGGAGCGATTGTAAATGAAACTACTTAGCCTTGGCAATACAAATGCGAAAACCGCTAAATCAGATGCGCTAGGCACTGAATATCTAACAGCTATTCTATACCTAGCTCCATACAATACCGCTGGACTATTCAACGTATGTCCTAAGTCGAGTGAAGGTTGTAGAAAGGCATGTCTCTTTACCGCTGGACGTGGTGTATTCCATAACGTACAGCAAGCTAGAGTTAAGAAAACTCAATGGTATTTTAACGATAAGGCAGGTTTTCTATCTCAACTAGCCGATGATATTCATAAATTCAAAAAGAAATGCGCTAAGCTAGGTAAAAAACCGGCAGTTAGACTCAACGGCACTAGCGATATCTTATGGGAGAATACTGGACTAATGAGTTTATTCCCAGACGTGCAATTTTACGACTATACAAAAATTGCTCAACGTTTGTCTAGACCATTGCCAGCTAACTATCATCTAACTTTTAGTCTACATGAAAACAATTTGACAGAGGCAACGGCAATTCTAGAGAAAGGCTTAGGCAATATCGCTGTAGTATTCCACGGTTCTATACCGGCTCAATTCTTGAATAGAGAAGTGATTAGCGGTGACGACCATGATTTACGTTTTCTAGATAAGAAAGGCGTAGTTATTGGATTGACTGCTAAAGGTAAAGCTAAAAAAGACACTACTGGTTTTGTAGTGAAAAGTTGTCAATAGTGTACAAATTTAAGGTAGGAGACTATATATACTATCCTAAGCACGATAGAGCTATTTCTTCTAATCATAACAATGGGTTATTTGAAATAGAGAAAATAACTTTAGAAGTAAACCAGCATGGAATAGATTTAGGACATACTAAACTTAAACCATTGCTTAGAACAGTAGATATAGAGTCACCACAACCTATGAACCAATTTGTAGAGTATGATTTAAAACATGGAGCGGCGTGGTTAGTTGACAGAGAAATGATGGGAATACTTTATGAAACTAAGTAACGATGATTTTATCCTGTATGAAGTGTTTAAGACTCTTTACGTGCCTGGACACATTATTAGTCAGCAACATTTATTCATGCGAACTATGAAAACAATGGGAGTCCGTATTGGTTTAGACTCTGTTAAGAAGTTTTTTATTCAGATGCAGGAGCAAGGTTACGGCAAGTATACGATGATTGACACTAAAAACCCACGGTTTAAGGATAGAAATTATGGATTCATTTGTAAATAACTTAGGCATTATTGAAGCTGTGAAAGGCGTACAGGCACGCATTGTTAGAAAGACTGGCAACGGTATTTCTGGCCGTATTCTATTTGAGGCTATTAGCCAAGAGCCTATAACGAAAGACGACGTGGCGCTAATACAAACTAAGTTAGGTTATCATCCAGCGGGTTACGATGGACCGTGGATTGCAAATATAAATAATGAGAGTATTGAGGGTTACATAACTAGCTGGACGTGTAGTACGTCCTGTGATTAAGGAGTAGACAATGATACCAGCATTCATTCTATTGACTGAAACTGATAAAGACGAAAAGATTTTAGTCAATGCTAATCAGATTAGATACGTTGAAAAAGAAGAGGACGACGACTATTCAACGGTATACTTATTGCAAGATAGTGACTCGTCGTCTGATTTTACAGTTACCGAAACTCCTGAAAAGGTTTATGAACTAATTCAGGAGCAACTAAGGAGTAAATAATGTCTATTGTATTCAAAGGTACGGACCTTAAAAAACAATTTGTGGTTGTAAAGTACAAATACAAAAAGCGTTACTTTCTACCACGATGGGGCAGTAAAGACACTCCTTATCACTACAAGGCTCAACTATTTAACAGTGAGGCAGATGCTCAAACAGCTATAGCTACAACTAGAGCTAACAGAAAAGGACACCGATACAAAATTGAACAGGCAGAAAACTACTTCGGATATAGCTCATGGAGTTTTAGAGCCAGTTACGCTACTCCATTAGAAATTGAAATGCATAACAATACAGAGGCAGTAGAACGTTCATTGAAACGTGACCAGAAACAAATGTTATCGCAAGCTAAGGATAGCTTTATCAGTTTTGTTTCTAAAAGTATTGCAGACAGTAAACTTCAAATAGAAAATAAACAGAAAGAAATTAAGTACTTACAAGATAGAATTAATCTATACTCCATTTCTAAAGATGAAATGAATGCATTAGATGTCAATGCTTTAGCCGAACAGTATAAAACTAAATCAGAGGACATGGCGGCTATTTTGTTTACAGGAAAGGACGAATACTAATGAGTACCTGTAAATATAAGAAAAACGACTATATAGCTAATAAACACAATCAAAATGAATTGTATTTCATTGTAGGAGTAGGAGACCACGCCGCAATAGTCCGAAAAGAAAACATTGAGGACTTAGAGGCATTTACAGATGAGGACTTAGTTGAAATGGAGATACATGAAATTAACAATAAGTACTCCAAGGTTGATATCGAAACTTATAAGCTATTGTTTAAAGATGAGGAAAAGAAAGATGCCAGCCCTGAAAGTCGGTGACATTTTGCGTCCTAAAGGCGAAGGGACTGAAATTTGCAGGGTTACTGGCATAGAGTATTCAGATGCATTGCATCAAAACATTATTAAACTTAGCAACTTACACGATAAGAGTAGAACTACTAGCTGTCCAGCGGACATGGTTGAAATGCTCTACAAAATAGAGCAATCTACTGAAATGAGCGAGCTATTATATGATACCTGAAAAGAAAGGCGACATAGTTTACGACACTCATACACGTAACTTCTATAAAGTTACTGGTATTAGGCACAATAACGTAGCTGGCGGACTAGGATGGTCTATGAAGTTTGTACACGGCGATACTCCTGGACAAAACACTACTTTCATTTGTAAATCGGAGTTTATTAAAGCTGGTTTTGTATTAGTTTCTAAAGAGTTATGGAGAACGTTGTGGAGAGACTGATAATTGTTTTACTAATGTCAATAGCTTTTACAGCTAACGCTACAACTAAAGTAGCTGTTATAGACACTGGTTTTGATTTAGACAATCCACGTCACGTAAAGCTATGTAAAGACGGGCATAAAGACTTTACTAATACTAATATAAAAGACTCCCACGGGCATGGTACTCACATTGCAGGATTAATTGCTAATAACGCTGACAATTCAGACTATTGTTTAGTGATATTGAAATACTATCCTGCGAAAAATCAACTACTTAGCAGTTTAAACTCATTAAAATACGCTATTTTTATGAAAGTAGATATCATTAACTATAGTGGCGGTGGGACTGACAAATCTGAGCTAGAATGTAAACTAATTAAACAAGCATTAGACCAAGGCATTAAGGTTGTAGCGGCGGCAGGCAATGAACGGTCTGATTTAGCGTTAAAGGGCTATTATCCAGCGTTATGCGACGAAAGGGTAGTCGTGGTAGGGACAGACCACAAACGCTTGCCAGCGGCCAATTATGGCGCTCCTATTAAGTATCTAGAGGACGGTCTAAACGTGGTATCAATCCTACCTAATAATAGGACTGGTACTATGAGCGGTACTAGTCAGGCTACAGCTATTAGAACTGGTAAAATTGTAAAACAAATAGACACTAGTAAACAAATTATGCGATGCGATAATGCTAACTCTGCGATATCACGTTATCCAGAACTGGCATCTATGTTGCATTGCTTTTAAATAGGAGTAGTTATGTTTAAAATCTTTCTCAAAAACATATTGTTAATGTGGTTAACTTTAATCGTTACAAACTTAATTATCTTTTTTACGGTTATTGGGTTTAAAATGGACTTAGGTATTATCCAGCATTTGTACTTCTTTAATATGTTGTTTTGGGCACTTCAATTCGGCGCTAAAGCCGGTAAAGAATTAAAGGACTTAAAAGATGGACAAAACAGTAAAAGAAAAGATGATAAAAGAGATACTGAATAGTTTTGAGTATTGGGATAAGGACGACTTAGTTGAGTGTTTACAAGACATTATGAAAGATACCTTGCCTCAAGAGCCAGATGAAGTTATACAAGAAATGTATAACGATATTGGTGGCGAATCTATAAACTAAAAGGAGACGAAAATGCGTTACGATAGTGAAACTAAAGAATTGATTGAAAGATGGAATGAAATTAACTTTTCTCTTATCGAAGCAGAAGGAGATGAGTTAGAGGCATTGCAAGATGAGCTAGCAGATATTGAAGCTCAACTTGAATATAGTGGTGTTAGCGTTGATGATTTACTTCTAGACCAAGAGTCTGGAATGTTTGATGATATCTATGAAAGGGAATAATATGAGCAAGCCTAAACCTGTATACGCTAAGAACGACGTGTTTTTTCATAAAGAGGCAAAACGTTTCTTTATCGTGGACTCTGTAGAACACTCTACAGGACCGAAAGGTAACGGGTTTTTATACTCTTTACGTAGTCCTAACAAAGAAACTGGTAAAGCACCAGACTGGAAACGTTGTTATGAGCGTGATATTCTTGAGAAATACGTACCAGTAGACAGTACTGACTCTGAAATGGTCAAGATACTGTATGGAAATTAAAACTGGCGACTTCATTATCTGGCGGCGTGAACTGTGTGAAGTTGTTTCAGAGACATTTTTTGACAGCACGTTAGACGCAGATTGTAGGTCTGTAAAAATTTTGAAGGACGGTATTGTTTTGAATATTCCTGTGTTGTTTTTAAACGCTTGCGAGAAACTTAAAGACGAATTGGTTGGTCGTTTGTTGTATACAGATTTGACACTTGACCAGGCAATAAACATTCATGTGTTGGATAAGTGCCCGAAATCACTAAGGCACATATTGGCACGCAGAATGCAGAGTAAGTAGGTAGGAGTTAACATGGATAGACAAAGACTGACAGTAACAGACTACGTAGTAAGAGCCGATGGCAATGTTGTCGAGGTAAAGCCTACGTTGCGTGAAGCCAGACTATTCATTAAGGACATGGGTAAAACAGGCCAAGTCCCAAACGTAGTGGAGCTATTAAAGCGTACCACTACTCAATGGGTTATGAATGTTTACGTACCTAAACAGGTCGAAACACTGGTATCTGCCTCTGGCCTTGATGAAGGTTTGGAATGAAATTTGCTGATCTAATTTATACTATAGTATCTAAATTAGTACCTTATAAAGGTACTAATTTAGTAGAATATACTAATATAGTAAATACTACTATAGTAGAGTATATCACGATACCAGAAGAAAAGCTACCAGAATCTTTATTAGATTTAGGTATGAGTTTCTATAATACTGGTTTTGTGAAAGGTAAAGGCTTTAGAGTAATACAAATGCGCTATATTCAAAGGAGAGAAATATGACAGAAAACCAAGCGGAAACTGTTAATACTTTAACAGAAGAAAGATATGAAGGTTTAAAAGAGAAAGATACCTTTGAAGTAAATGAGAAGTTAACAGCTAGACTTTATATTGATAGTGAAGGAAAGGAGTATATAGGGTTAGAACACTTTGCTTTACAGGATACAGAGATAGACGAAGTGCTTATAACTAAAGAAACTTTCTTGAAAGTAGCGCAAAAAGCTAAATATTGGTTTTAAAACGTTGACAAATTGTATAGGAATGAACTAAACTTTAAACGAAAAGGAGAATTTTCATGTTCATTGGTCAGTTTAAACAAGCCCTACCGTTTCTATTCGAGGCGAATATCGCAGTGATGGTTCAAGGGCATCATGGTATCGGAAAGTCGCAAGCTGTAGCTCAGTTTGCAAAAGAAAACGGTTTTGATTTCGTAGACTTGCGTCTAGGTACGCAGGACGTAGGTGATCTATTAGGGCTAGCTGATTTTGAACGAGACGCTAAAGGCAATCTGGTAGCGACTAAATTTTTTAGGCCAGATTGGTTTCCGGCAGACCCTAATTCTAAGGGCATTATCTTTATGGACGAAATTAATCGTGCCCGTCGTGACGTTCTACAAGCGGTATTCCAGCTTGTACTTGACAAACGACTTCATAGGTACGTTCTACCTAAGAATTGGTTTGTGGTCGCTGCAATGAACCCTAATACAGACGACTATATCGTTACAGACCTTAACGATAAGGCATTCATGGACAGATTTTGTCACATTAAGCTAGCTCCTAGCCGTGACGAATGGTTTGACTATGCTGAAACTACAGGAGTTAAATCAGAGCTAATTCAATTCTTGAAAGAGCAACCTGAAATGCTCCAGTCTAAGCTAGAGGACTTTAGCTTGCAGGACGTGAAACC
>FRDC01003177.1_pt1 | contig 13328 bp, 6 predicted proteins | sample 1106171 | NCBI WGS metagenome assembly FRDC01 (sample SAMEA3930566, study PRJEB13176) | freshwater metagenome | biome: Drinking water system; feature: drinking water; material: water | place: Singapore | collected 2014-12-20
CAACAGATGGTAACTGGTATGGTTACTTTGCAGATAGAGTGCAAGCTCAGACTGCAGACCAAACAGTTGCAGCAACTAACGCTACCGCTCCATTTTTGACCACTGGTCAAGGATTGGACTTTGGTACATTCTGTGGAAAAGACGACGGTGATGAAGTTTTAGGATTTGCAGTAACCCAGACCGTAGGCGTAGCTCTACCAACTAAAATGGATGGCAGTACTGATGGTACCGCAACCATTACAGATGAGCAATGCACAGGTATTGGTGCACTTACCGCAATAAAACTAAACAACGTAGTCAGAGAGAACAAAACTGTAAACCCAGGTAGTTCTACTGTCCCAATTGGTCAGATTGGATTTACCAATCAGAACACAAAAGGACAAAGCTGGCCATTCATTCAGCTATACAACTTTAACCCAACAGGTAACGTTGTAGTACAGTACAACAAAGGTGGCGGAATTCAATCAACCACATTGAAATTTGATACTGTAGATCATTTTGCAAAAACTCAACTTGATCAAGCTAAATACACAAACGGAGCACAGGTTCATGTCACTATAACAGATGTACAATTAAACGTAGATCCAACAGATGAGGACTCTTGGACCTTTGGTACCAATGCAACATTGGCATCAACTAACTACCAAGTCTTTAACGAGAATGGTGGTCGAGCTGGTGACCTTGTAGTAAAAGGTGTCATAGATATCTCTGCCAGCAGAGGCGCATTGATGTTCGAAGATAACGGCGTCATGCATCTAGATACTAACAAAGGTGAAGGCTATATCGTACGATTACAAGACAATGCTGATTCAGGATTAGTAGTTAGCGCAACTGTAAACGCAACTAAGGCAAACACACCAAACACTGTGAGAACAGCTGGTGGAATTCTTACCGGTAACACCGAAGTAGGAGCCGAAACACTTCCAGTCACTATTACCGAAAGCGGTCCAAACACCGGTATTTTCGGTACATATGACGAATCAGACGTTTCAAATCTCATAATCGGAGATGCAGCACCAAGAGGTAAACAAGGTACTATCAGATATAACGAAGTATCAAACTCTATCGTAGTTGGATTCGGATTCGGCTCAGTTGCAATAAACCCAACTGATGCAGAATGGAATTCTGGTGAAGAAATCCCAGTCTCAATCACTGACTCTGATGCTAATAAAAACAGCAGAGCAGATGAAGACTTGGACTTTAACAGTGTTGCTGTTAATCTAATTCCAGCATTATCCACTGGTGATCCATTCACCTTGGGTGAAGCAGGAGTAGAAACAAGCACTGCACTACAAGTGCTGTTTGTTAACGTAACAACTGGATCTGGAAACATTGCAGGCTCTGCAGGAAACTCTACAATTAACGATCTAGGCGCAACAGAACAATTAGTTTTTGTCAGCGGTAGAGGTGTTAGTGGTGCACCAAGTGTTCAAAAATTCAGTGAACGTGCAATCCTCACACCAAACGTAACTGCAAACTTCCGAGCAGGCGCTGTACTAGTCGACTTGGCAACAACTGGAGATGAACTATTCAAATCCATTAACAACCCAAGAGGCGGTGCAACAACTGCAAACCGATTCCATGGATTTAATCTACTAAACATTGATACAAGAGGATTGAACAGTACAATCACTAATGGTGATGTGTGGTTACTTGCTACAGCAAATACTGCTGGACCAATCCAAGTTAACGGTGCAGGTTTCTTAGAAATCACACCAGGATTGACCAAGGCATATGAGCTAGCAAACGCTACATCGGCACAACAATTGTTTGTTCTTAACAGAACAGCAACTGGCACTACAGTAGCAAACGCAAATGCGGATGTTGTTGTAAGCAATGTGTTCACCGGTGTTAGAACAACAGATCGAGTAGGTCTATTGTATAACTTCACAGTACCTCCATCAATCCCAGTTGGTATACCATTTACTACTGCACAAACTGCTATTGGCATTGACTTCTTCTCATTTGGATTCTACAAAGATGGAATCGTAAAATCAGACAGAGTCAACAACCAAATAGTCAGAATTGAAGCAGAAGAAACGGGTGACAACACTGGCGTATTTGACGGCTCACTTGAATTTGTAATGCTAAACCAACTCAACATCCTTAATTCAGCAACATATGCAGGTCTCAGCCCAATCGCTGATGACCCAACATTTGTTGTGCATCAAGACTTAGATGATGAGGAAGCACCACGAGTCAGCTACAATGACTTGGCGGGAGATGGTTCAGTAACACAAGTATCAGATCAAGAAGATGCCCCAACCCACTCTGGTGTGACATCCTTTAATCAGCCAACATTCAAGATTGCAGACACGGTAATTGTAACCGTAGAAGATCAAGATCTTAACACTGATGTCGATCTAATCGATATCTTTACTGTAGTTAATGTGGCCGGCGACGGCGCAGATGACACAGTAGGTGTTGCAGGTCTATTCACTCTATCTAACGGTGATCCATTAGGACGACTATTGGATATTACATTTGATGACGCTAGATGGCAATCCACAGCAGGTTCTGCTGCATGCGATGCCACCCTAGCTACCTCAGAAAGAGGCTTGTTCCAAACAGGTTTCACCCTGATTGAAACAGGTTCAGCAAGTGGAATATTCACTGGCGACTTCATTGTACCGGCCAAAGTATGTAGAGATGCATCTGGTGATCTCACCACTGCACGAAACACACAAGGCTTGGACATGGAAGTTAACTATGTAGACTTTAGAGATGCATCTGGACAGATCGTCGAAGTAGGCGATGGCGCAGGTATTAGGGCAAACACCGGTTCAGTCAGCCTTGACAGAACAGTGTACCCAGTACCATTTGGTAGTAACAATGACTTTGTAGCCACTGGCACTATCTCTGGCACCATTCCAAACGCTAGATCGATCTTCCCAGTACACCTGACCGCTATCACAGATCAAAATGCCGGAACAGCTCAAGAAATTTCAGCAGCAGAAACCTTAGGTGACGGACAACTGACCATTCACGTTCAAGTGAATGACCCAGACTTTGACACCTCATCAGCTGGTGAAGACCGAATTGCAGAAAATACCGTAGCAGCAGCTCACGGTCCTGTAAAGGTCACAGTTTCAAGAGGAAATGCTCAAGTTCTACTTGCTTATGCAGGAGGACCAGCACTTGTTAACGGTCTAATTGATGTTGATGCTAACAATGCTGTATTCACAGCCGTACGAGAAATTGGTCCAATTACAGAGACTACACCTACAAGTGGAATCTTTGAATTCGATCTAAACATCTTGTACACTGATGGACCAGCAAGTGCACAATGTCCAAACACATTGGACACTGGTGTAGGCGGATATGACTCATTGACATCACCTGGTTCCAAAGGACTTTTGGCATCCAGATTTGATGCAGTAGTCCCAGCAGGTTCAACTGACTTCTGTATACTACAAGGTGATATCATCACTGTAGAGTACACAGATCCAGCTGATGCATCAGGTAAAGTCAACACAGTAACAGACTCAGCAACCTTTGACCTAAGAAACGGTGCACTTCAATCTGACAAATCAGTATACATCATTGGTTCAGACATGATCTTGACTCTAATCGAGCCAGACTTGGACCTTGATAATGACTTGGCAGAAACATACGACCTTGACCTTATCGAGTGGGACTCTGATGCCGCTACAGTCACCATGGGTGACTTGGGCGACAACGCAGCATCATTCGATCCAGAACCATCTGACCTAAGAGAAACTGGTGATAGCACTGGTATTTACCAGACTGTTATCGAAATTCCAAGTACTCTTGACGGAGATGGATTGGAAAGAGGTGAAGAAATCGTATTAGAATACACTGACTGGGGTCCATCAGGTGCTGACTTTGTAGGCCAAGAAGATGAGGACATTAACTTGACCATCTTCACATCTAACTTCGGCGCAACCGTCGAACTAGATCAAAAAGTCTACACATGGACTGATAAAGTATACATTACCGTAGTGGCACCAGACCACAACTTTGACAGCAACCTAATCGATGAACTCGGTGAAACCGACAACCCATTGAGAGTTGCTACCAGAGGCAATAGCATTAACAACTACCGACTTGTTGAAACAGGCACTGATACTGGTATCTTCACTGGTGAGGTAATCCTAGTAGGATTCTCACACAATGTTGACTTAGATGCAACACTTGAAGGTCCAACAGTAGCAGCAGCTCTAATCAACACCGGTGCAGGACCAACAGATGGCTTCCTTGCTGCAGATGACGATGACGGTCTAACAGTATCCTATGAATTCTCAGAGGATGAAACTGTTGTAGGATCTGCATTGATCAGATGGAACATTGGAGAAGTCTCTTGGCTTGAAGCAAGCTATCCAGCAAGTGGTACTGGCGTAGTAAGAGTAATTGACCCAGATATGAACTTGAACCCAGAATCAGTCGATAACTTCGGTGTCGACGTCTGGTCAGATTCAGACGCAGGTGGAATTGACTTGACTGTAACTGAGACTAATGAGGCAACTGGAATCTTCGAAGGTACTGTGTTCTTCACAACTACTGACGAATCATCCGGTCACAGACTCAGAGTCGCAGAAGGTGACACTGTCACTGCAGAATACAAGGACAAGACACTACCTGATCCATACACAACAGCAGATGAGCTCGATATCACCGGCACTGCGTTCATCGGAACTGTAGTACCACCTCTTGAGAGAGCACCAGCTTCTAACGCAAGAGTTGTTGATGCCTTCGGCAACACCTTAGATGAGGTGTCCGTAGACCAACAGGTACAAATCACAGCCGACTTGACCAACGGCCAGGACAGAGAGCAACCATTTGCATACTTGGTACAGATCCAGGATGAAAACGGCGTCACAGTCTCTCTAGCATGGATTACAGGTTCATTATCAGCAGGTCAGTCATTCAGCCCAGCATTGTCTTGGATTGCAACAGCACCTGGAACATACACTGCAACAGTGTTTGTCTGGGAAAGTGTTGACAACCCAACAGCGTTGAGCCCACCTGTATCTGTAGACATAACTGTCAGCTAAGACTAAGTAATACTATCCCTTTTTTCTTTTTTTTATAAAACTAAACCCAGCGGATGCTATCATAAGCAATATCTAGCAGATCCATTACATAAAATCAAATGAAAATATTACTATCTTTGTTTTTTGCAATGTTATTTGGATTTCAAATTGCATTTGCAGAGCTTGATATATCAACTGATAATCAAGTCTATTCTCCAAACAAACCTCTGTTTGTTTATGGAAAAGCACTTCCAAGCGAAGATGTGATTCTTAGAATTTTTGGACCAGATGACACAATAGTCACATTTACTCAAATTACCACAGACGAAAACGGCGATTTTCAAACGGAGTTGTTTGTCTGGCCAGAATCATCCACATCGTTTCCGTTTGGAACTTATTCTGTAGAAGCAATAAGCACTGCACAAGGGGGCCTCTCCAAAAAACTAGATATCAAGTTTTTAGAAACAACCGAGCTTGAAAAAATTCCTATCTCTAGATCTGTTATGACTCTAGTCTTTGCACCAGAGACTGCAGCAATAGAGCAACCTATGAGAATTTTTGTTCAAACAACAAGTGATGGATTACTTGTTGGTGGAAGTCCTGACAAATTACTTGGTACCTCACATGTTCATTTGCCTGATGGCCAGGTAGTCAACCTTTCAAGCTCATTTAAGACACTTCACCAAGGATTGTATTTTGCTGAATTTACGCCAACTCTGGAGGGAACTCATGTGTTTCATGTAGTAGCTTTTTCACAAGGAACGATATCTCATGGCTCTGCTGCAACCGTTGTACTAAAGCAAGACATTGGTGGGATATCAAAGCAAATCCTGGAACTAAATTCAGTTCTTGAAGACACTTCTTCTGAGCTTGACAACCTAAAATCTGAAATTGAAGGATTTGGCTCTTCACTAAATTCTGCAAGCCAAAACATAGACAAAAGCGTGACCTCAATTTCGGATTCTGTGGATACTATGCGAGAGGCATCAATTCAGCTAAATTCTTTATTGTTTCCAATAGTTGCATCAATTGCAATAATTGTTGCATTGCAAATAGTTATTCTTGCAAGAAGAAGATAATCATGCTATGAAAAAACTTGGCCGCATTATAGCATCAGCATTATGTTGTATTTTTTTATTATCTTCAGTTTTTTCAAATGCATATGGCCTTGAAGAAAAACTTGATAATCAGTTCAATCCAGAATTAGATGAAAACCGATTCTCCGATCTCGTCATTGTATCACAGGAAAACAAACAAAATCATAATCTGCAACGCTATTTGGTTTTTGGTCATGGTCCAATCAATAACATAAATGAGCTAAGTCCAATCTCAAGCATCACAAGTGCTAATGGTTTTTTTTCCATTGCAATATTATCTGAGCAATCCATACCAATCCTTAATGCGCAAGGATATCACATAATCAAAGATTTTCCACTAGAATTTTACAACATACAAACAAAAAACACATTTTCTGCAATGGATCAAATACGAGAACAAACAGGAGTCGAGCTTGCCCAAATAAAATACAATTACACCGGTGCTGGAATTAAAATCGCAATAGTCGATACTGGTGTTGATTTTTCAAATCTAGATCTTTCAGATTCTCTTGCAAGGGATGAAAACAATTATCCAATAATGCTTGACGCTGATGGACAAGGCATAGTTCTCACAAATGCAACATTTATTGCAAATATTGACAAATATGGAGTACTAGAAAATACTACCAAACCAGTAATTGAGAAAATAAACAAATCACTATCAAAAAATGCGACATCTAGTGTCTATTTGACAAAAAATGGTGCCTTTTTGAACCTAAAACAGAAAGGAAAAGGAACTCCTATTTCTATTTACAACTCGTTTTTCCCATCTAGTGGATTAGCACCCAAATTCAATGGAACAATACTTGATGATTACAAAATTGGCAAAAACAATCGTGATTACATAAAATCAGCAAGTGGTGTCTACCACTTTGGAATGATGTACCAAGGTGCAATGCAAGGACCATTTACCAGCGTTCAGGCAGTTCCGGTTTTAGTAGTTGATTCGCAAATCCCCGGATTATATGATACAATAATTCCAGATCTTAGTACTTCTTGGCACGATTACACCAAGTTTGATCTAAAAAAGGGACAAAAACCAGCTTATGACTTTGACTTTACTGATGAAAAGCCAATCAAGGTTGGCAGTGGCAATGAATTTTTAGTATACGATTCCAACAAAGACGGCAAGCTAGACTATAGTGCAGGTACTGTAGGTGCACAAATAGTTGACATCTATGGAGTAATATCACACAACAAATCCTCTGTGGATAAATTCCTCAAGGCAACAAACGGCACGTTGTTGCCACCAATGGATCCACATGGTAACTTTTTTGGCGTAATGACTGATTTTGTTGGACACGGAACTGGTGCCGCAGCATCCATTGCATCAAAGGGAAAAGAGCAATACGACATTTACAATAACACAAAAAAATACACTCTACCAGGAGTGGCACCCAATGCAAAAATCATACCAGTAAAGGCACTTTGGTTTGGTGATACCGTCTATGGGTGGTTGTGGGCATCAGGATTTGACAACAAAAACAATACCTGGAAGTTTTCCGGCGCACCTCGGGCAGACATTATATCAAACAGCTGGGGAATCTCAAATTTCCCATCATTGAAAACCTCCCCCGGAGTTGATGTGTTATCATTAATCACAAACGTATTGTCTGTACCCCAGTCAGTTGATCCCAAATATCCAGGCGTTACAATAATTTCTAGTGCAGGTAATGCAGGGCCTGGTTATGGTACCATGGGTTTGCCAAATGCAGCGCCATTTGGAATCACAGTTGGTGCCACTACAAACAATGTCTATGTTGGTTATGGAGCATTCAAAGGGCAGCCAAGGTTCGGCAACACTACCGAGCATGCAAATAATCTAGTTGATTTTTCGAGCCGTGGTCCAAGCATAATAGGTGATCCAAAACCTGACTTGGTAAATACTGGGGCATATGGATTTGTCCCAGGTAATGTGCTCAAGGCAAAAAAAGACTCTAAAGTAGAATCATTTGCCATGTTTGGTGGAACAAGCATGGCAGCACCGCTTGTTGCCGGCTCTGCAGCAATTCTTATGGAAAGCCTACAAGACAGAAATCAAGCCTATGACTCCTTTACAATAAAAAACATTCTGGCATCGACTGCAACTGATATGTACAATGATCCATTTTCGCAAGGCTCTGGCCTTGTAAACTCGTACAAGGCAGCCCAATTTGTCAATGGAAATGGTGCCGTCTTTATTGTACATAACAACTCTACGTATCAAAACATAAAACAAATTCTTGATGTTCCGATACTAAATCTAAACTCCACAATATCTGGACTTGGCACATTTGCACTACCGGACAAGACATATTCTCAAACAAGCTGGTTTGCAGGAAGACTGATGCCGGGTGAGAAAAGCTCCACTATATTCACAATAGAAAACCCAAACAATCACACAATATCTATGCAAATAATTCCGCAAAAAATCAATTTAATTGAAAAATCCGAATACAATTCCACTACAAAACTGCGTTTAACAGATGTCTTGTATAACAAGACAGGTGTGTTTAGGCCAGACTATATCAAACTAGAGGATGCAAGAAAACATGATTCTTTATCATCGTATTACCAAAACAAGACAATACCGCAAGACGCAGAATTAATGGTCATGAATCTGAATTTTGCATTCTCTGATTTTATGAACAAAACCGAAAAACTCTATGCAGCAGACACAAAAATTGCCTCACTATACCTCTATGACTGGAATGACAAAAACACAGACTCCAAAGCATCAAGTGATGAGCTATCACTTGTAAACAGGGGCGGCTCGTGGGGAACGGTGCAAGAGCTGCGTGTATCGGAGCCGAACACTAAATTTGAAAATGTGCCTTTGGTTGGAGTATATCCAGTGCCTACACGATATTCTTACTGGTTTGGCGACACAAAGAAAAACGCAACAGAGATGGCCTACACATTGTCTACTAGCTATTACAAAAAGGAAAGCTGGAGCGATATTTGGGTTGATAATGGTATAGTTGAGGTTCCACCACATGGAACAGCTAGTGTTTCTGCAACAGTTATCGTGCCAGAAAACGCAAAGCCTGGCCTGTACCAAGGATTTATTCGATTCATTGCAAATAATCACACTGCAAATGCACCAGTATCATACGCAGTTGTATCAGAAATAAAAAAGGACAAGCTTACAGTAATTTCTGGTGAGAAAAACTCTGATGTTATTTATGGAAATGGATACATCAAGGGAGCATTTGATATGACAAACAGATACAATGCGGGAGACTGGCGCCAATATTATTTTGACATACAAGATCCTACAATCAATACAGCATCAATTGATGTTTCTTGGAAAGACCAAGACACAAACCTTTCAGTGTTTATGATTGATCCGCAGGGAAAAATAATACAGACAAACATGCCAGCCGGCGTGTTTGGACAGTTATTGGACTGGCCAAGCTCTGACTGGCTTGGCACGACTCCATTTAGTGAGGGAGGGGGATTTTATCCAGTCAAAAACAAAGATGTCACATCAACATTACTGTCTGCGCCAATAAACCAAACAGGAACATACACTCTGCTTTTGCACTCGACATTGTTTGGCGGACAATCCACTACAGAACCATTTACTATAGTTACCAAATTCTCTTCAATTACACCAGATGATGCTCCTCCAATGATTTCCCTTCCGGCTTTACAATACACCAATGGCACAATTCCATCTCCTATCATAACTGATGATGGTGATGTTTCTGTCAAGTATTTTCTTGATGAAACAGAAGTTGATCTAGTATTATCTGAGTCCGTCTCTGAAGGAGCTCACAATTTCAGAATAGAGGCAACAGATGATGCAGGAAATACTTCAACGCAGATTTACTCTATTATTGTGGACAAAACAATGCCAGAAATATCTGTGATAAGCCCAACAGGTGGCAAAATATCTGATTTGCTTCGACTTGACTTTGCCGTCGTAGATGAAAATCTGGACAAAATCTCTGTATTGCTCCCAGACGGCACCACAATCCAGAACCAAACCTCAATTGACTTTGATGTCTCTCAACTAGATGGTCTGCACCAAATCATGATATATGCAATAGACAAAGCAGGCAACAAAAACCAAAAAACAATCTCATTTGAAGTGGGCAAAACCATAACACCAATGCCTGCAAACAATGTAAAATTCGATTACAATCTTGTTTTATTGATAATTGCAGGAGCATTTGCGATCGGAATTACCATATTCATAATTATTAGCAGCAAGTCACAAAAATCGCAAAAATACTGAAACAAGGTTTATAAGAAAAGTTTCGAAAAGCAGCTTTGGATGTCGCAAGGGGATAGTACCAAAGTATCTACGCTATCGCGACGAGATTTTCTAAAATTAATGGGTGCTGCAGGAACTGCACTCACATTTGCACCGTTTGTCCCATGGGGCAAATTCATGCCAAACCCAGACAGCGCAAAACTGGAAAAAGTACCAGTCATACTACCTGATGGGGGCCAAGCAAACGTTAACACTTTTCCGGCAAACCATGCCGAGGTAATCACCTATCCAAAAACAGGAGACCGCGTCCTCGATGAGGAAGCCTTTAGGAAATGGCAGTTCATTCGACTTCCAGAAGAGCTTGGTGGTAACAAAAATGATGCCGGCTCATTTAGGGCATTTAGCATGGTGTGTCTGCATTTGTGGTGTCTGTGGAAGTACTGGCCACAAGAAGGCAGAAAAAGAGGTGAGTGCCCATGCCATGGAAGCATGTACAACCCAATGACTGGAACTGCATTTGCAGGACCTGCATCACTACAAGCATCGCCGTCTAACACACTTGCAACATTATATCTAGAAGCAGACAACAAGGGAGACTTGTGGATATTACCTGCCAAGTTTACACCAAATGATAATGGAGTAGTAGGATATGGCCGTTTCATTAAATAGAAGAACAGGCACCGTTGCCTTTTTGTACTGGATCTGGGATGGCCTGGAGCGAACTGTGTTTACTGGCGTGAAATTTTCATTTCCGTCCAGATTTGTCAGCCCGTTTGGGTTCTTGGGTATGCTCACATTTATCGTCTTTGTGATACTTGGTGTATCTGGCGCACTGCTCATGTTTTACTACATGCCAATACTTGATAGGGCGTGGGATAGCGTAGAGAAAATCAACAATGTAGTTCCATTTGGATTTCATATTAGAAACATTCACTACCATGGCTCCAACGCAATGGTTCTACTAGCTATACTTCACATGTACTATCAGTATTTCAGTGGCAGATACAAAATCAGAAATGAGATTCTCTGGGTTACTGGTATAATACTAGGCACAGTAACTATACTTGAGGCATTTACTGGATACGATATCATATTTAGCGAAAGAGCCGAGCTTGCAATCAGTATTGCCGCCTCACTTACCAATTCCATACCTATAGCTGGGCCTACCATACGCGACGCCATGTTTGGGTCTGGCTTTTCCGACTTTGTGCTAAGATTCTATGCGCAGCACGTATTCGTATTGCCACTAGTAATGCTTGGCCTAATGGCAGTTCATTTCCCTCGTTTTCTGGTATTTGACGTACCGATGGTCATGGCAATTTCTGGCGCCATTCTGATCACAGGAGGCGTCTTCCCAATTGACATGGGATTCAAGTTCGAGCCTACTGTACCGCCTGGGATCACTGTACCCGAGTGGTATCTCACAGGACTGTATGCATTTCTTAGGACGCAATACGACAAGTTCGTAACTGGAGTATTATGGCCTGGACTATTCATTGGGGCATTATTACTTGTACCATTCCTAGATAGATACAAGAAATTCTCTTGGAAAGACCGCCCAATGATTACTGCATTTGGAATTACCGGAATTGCGCAAATAATGGTAACTACATACTGGGGATTCTACATCCCATCTGATACTACCATACCTCTAGTACAAAGACTAGTCATTGACCCAATATTCTTCTACTTGGTAATGATTTTACTAGTGCCTCTGGGCTTTGGCTTTAGCTACATGATGATAAAGATGGCCCAAGAAGCAGAGCGAAAGGCAAAGCTGAACAAAGACAAGGGACCAAAGAAGATAGCTGAAATCAACTTGTCACAAAAATGGATAAACTGGGTCATAATTGGATTATTGATATTCCAAGTCTATCTGAACATAGCAGCGTACAATGCGGCAATTACTGGCCTGAATAATTTGTCGCTGTTCTTTACTGGACTGATTCTCATAGTATTTGCTGGCATGTTCCATGTGTACAGATACGGCCTAAGTGAGGCAAAGAGGCCACCACCACCGCCACCAGTACAAGAACCACAACTAGAACATGCCCCAGTGCCAGAAGCTCCAAAGGAGCTTCCAAAGGAAACAAAAAAGGAAAGCTAAAGATCAAACCAAACTTTATAATACTTTTATTGAGAAACCAAAATCGTTGAGCAACAAACCAACATCTAGCCATGCATACGGAATTGGAATAATTGCAATGATTGTTGGCGTATCAATTGGAATTGGTTATTATCAAATGTATTATTTGCCGGAATCTTTGGCAAAGCCAAAGGTCTCTGAAGAAATTCTCAATCCTCCAGACAAAATGGAAATAAAGATGATCAAAGGCTCTGATAGTCCCGAGCAAAAAGACAACTTTGTTCCAAAACTAGTCAACATACAGCTAGGCGTAGATAATAGAGTAATTTGGGTAAACGACGATGGAACACCGCATACTGTAACTCCTGACAAGGCAGCAAAAGACTCGTACAGCGGAGAATTTGGCTCATCAGGTGTAGTAAAGGCAGGAGAACACTATGAATTCCTCTTTACGGAAGCAGCGGAAATTGACTATCACTGCGAGCCACACCCGTGGATGAAAGGCAAAGTAGTAGTCACAAAGCAGAGATTCTAGGAAAGACTAGCAAAGACAACATCACTTTCAATTTCCTTGTGTTGCTCTATTATTGATGCTCGGAATTTTATTTCGTGTCTTTGTGTGGGCTCAAAGGTAATCATTGCAGTAAAGTCTGCCTTGTTTTGTGGCATTGAATCTTTACTGATAAAAAGGCGCGAGCTTCTCTGCGATATTTTTTTGCCATTATGTGATGTAAAGAGCATCAGCTCATTTGATCCAAGAATCTGTGTATTGATAACTACGCTGTCGTATTTGCCGGAATAATTGACCTTGACTGTGCCAATAATGTCTGAATTTGGCTTGATGTTTTTGTCTTGGAGTATTATTTCGATGTCTTTCATCATTGGCGAGAAGACCTGATGTTAAATAATTTTTTAGGTGGCGGGCCAGAAGGGCTTCGATCCCTTGACCA
>FRDC01002776.1_pt3 | contig 13327 bp, 14 predicted proteins | sample 1106171 | NCBI WGS metagenome assembly FRDC01 (sample SAMEA3930566, study PRJEB13176) | freshwater metagenome | biome: Drinking water system; feature: drinking water; material: water | place: Singapore | collected 2014-12-20
AGTCCATTGCTCTACCGACTGAGCTACCTGACCATTGGCAGAAGGCCGATAAACGAGGAACCATAGGTACTCTTCCGTGGCCCTCGTTGTCAAAAAGAAAAAGCCCGCCAAACAAGGCTCTTGCGAGCCTCAGACCTTTTGCAGGGCTTGAGACAGATCTCTTACGAGATCGTCGAGAGTCTCAACCCCAACGCTGAGCCGCACCATCGCATCGTCGATTCCCAATGTCTTTCGCACATCGGGCGGAACACTGGCGTGTGTCATGATCGCAGGATGTTCGATGAGAGACTCGACGCCGCCCAAACTCTCGGCCAAGGCGAAAACTCTGACGTTCTCGAGCAGAGTCCGCGCGGCGTTCATCCCGCCCTTGATGTAAAACGTGATCATGCCGCCAAAGCCGGTCATCTGCTCGCGCGCCAGAGCATGCTGTGGATGTGAAGGAAGCCCCGGATAAACCGTCCGTTCGATTTTCGGATGCGTCGACAGGAACTTGGCGATCTCGCGACCGCTGGTATCGTGCTGACGCATCCTCAGCGGCAAAGTTTTCAGACTTCTCAGAGAAATAAACGAATCGAATGCGGAGCTGATGCCGCCCATCGAATTCGATAAGAAGGCGAGCTTCTTTGCAATCTCGTCATCCGAGGTCACCAGAGCGCCGCCGACGACATCGCTATGGCCGTTGATGTATTTGGTCGCGGAATGCAGGACGATATCCGCGCCCAGTTCCAACGGACGCTGGAAAAAAGGGCTCATGAACGTATTGTCGACGACGGAAAGAATTCCTTTCGCGCGAGCGGCCGTCGCGACTTTGCGAATGTCGATGAGCTTCAGCGTAGGGTTGGTCGGAGTCTCGATCCAAACCATTTTCGTATTTGGACGAATCGCGGCCGCGAAATTCGCCGGATCCGTCAAATCAACGAAAGAGAAATCAATTCCGTTGTGGCGAATCACTTTGTCCATGAGGCGATACGAACCGCCATACATATCATCGCAAGCGATGACGTGATCGCCCGTCTTCAAGAGATGAAGCGCCGTCGTCGAAGCCGCGCAGCCGGATGCAAACGCGAAACCGAAACGACCCGCTTCGAGATTCGCCAGGCAGTCTTCATAGGCTTTGCGAGTCGGATTTCCGGTTCGACTGTATTCATATCCCTTATGACGCCCCGGCGATTCCTGCACATAGGTCGACGAAAGATAAAGCGGAGTCATGATCGCGCCGGTTGTCGGATCAGGCGTTTGTCCGGCATGAATGGCGCGCGTTTCAAAGCCAAACTGCTTAGGATTCCAGTCCGATTTCATACGTCTTTCTCCGTGGCCCGCTCACGGGCGCGAATATCATCTAGGGCTGCGAGAACGCAGGTCATCCTCGCGATCGGATCGGCCGTGTAATCCAAGCCAGCGGCCTCCATACTCTCGCGAATTTTTTCTTCGCGTGGCGCATCCTTGATCAATTCATCAACCAGAATCTCTAACCTTTGCAATTGCACGACACTGTCGCCAATACGACGGGGCGAAAGAGTATCCTGTCGAGTCCGTTCTTTGCTCACCTGATGTCTCCGACTTGTTGTCAACGAATGCTGGGTCGACTTTATCTTACGCCCGTCGGGCGATTCAATGTTTTCTCGGTAGACCGAGGGCACGCTCGTCAAAAACCAAGCAGGTACCGGCTTGAAGGCGGATGCTCATGCTCCCCGCCCCCATGGCGCTTTTCCAGGCGAGCTGGTGTTCACCCGCGCTCAATCCACGCGAAACTAAGGGCGCGAAGCCAAGATTGCGGCCATCGAAAGTCACTTCGATCCACCGATGCGAGCGCACCTCGATACAGCCTGAGTTCAAATGCGCTTCTTTGCCAATCGGTGCCTGCGCGCGAACCGGGGCCGATGCAGTCAGCAAGAGACCGAGAAGCCCAGATACGACTCGCGACCAGATGAGTCGCACCTGAAACGAATCCGAATTTTGCAGTTCTGTCCTTATAATTGTCGGCGCTCTGAGATCGAAATGGCTTCTGACGCTATTTGCCAGGCGCAGCTTTCTCCGCAAATTCGGTGATCCGTCCCGAAACCGCCGCCGCGCCGGCTCGGTAAAGAGCAACGGATCTCCATTTTCGTAAGAATGTGCCGAGTTCATCGCGTGGATCCGAAACCGATCCGATTCGGCCGCTCCGCCATCTCTCAATCGAGAGAACGATGTCTCGAGATCATGCGCGATCAATCCGAGCGAAAAAAGATCGGCGCTTAAATCCGGTCGACTTCCCTGCCATCTTTCTGGCGCGAGGTAGGCCGGCGTTCCATGCACGACGCCTGGTTCGTTCAGAGTGGCCCCGAAGTCGACAATCCGAACCGCACCTCGAATATCGACGAGGATGTTGTTCGGACTCAGGTCGCCGTGGTGAAGACCGCCACGCTGAAGTGCGCGCAGTCCCTCTTGTACCTGAGCCACAATCTCAAGAATCAATTCCGCATCGAGCTCAATCGAACGGGCGAGCTCAAGCAGAGTGATCCCGTCGACCCATTCAAGCACCAGGGCTGAGCCCTCCGGCAAGTTTTCCCATCCCAGGATTCGAACACAGTAAGGAGAGTCGATTTTCGCGAGCGCATCGAACTCGCGTCTCAACCACGGGACGGAATTCTCGTTCTTGAGAATTTTCAATGCGACCGTCTGACGCGAATGCCCGCGGCTATCCTCGCGAATCGCGCGATAAACGCGCGCGGACTGGCCTTGGCCGCCGAGCTTATCGATTTTGTAAATTGAACCTTCCGATTTCAACTCCCGCATCCGGGCCCCCGGACGGCGCCTTACAAAAATCAAACCATCACCGTCCATCGATTGTTCGCGAAAAAAGTTCAGCCGGTCGCGAAACCTGTTCGGCATACTCGAGATCGTCAGCACGCTTGATGGCGGCTTTTCGACAATCGGAGGGCACCAACCGATCACCTCCGACTTCGATCAGTTCACGCCGATCGCGCGAATCACGGACACGATCCAGACAGAGCTTATCGAGCCAATTCATTTCCTGATGGCCACCACTGATCTCGACAGCGCGAAAACAAGCGATGGGGAGCCGGCGGCTGCGAAGCTGCACTTCGCAAACACCGCGCGCGCGACGACGAACTCGAACACCTTCGAGAGTGAGCGAAAGCCGACTTGGCGTGGAAGCCGAGATCATCAAACGAAGCTCGTCTTCCGCAACCGATGACGTCGCCGCCGAGGTGTCCGATACGACCGACAGAAAAAGCACCACAACAAGCGAGTTGAAGACTCTCATTTATTGATCTCCTCGATCAGCCGACGAATCAAAGGGCCAAAAAGCAGAATCAGAAATGCGGGAAACTGAAACAGGAGAAGCGGAACCAACATTCGTATCGGCAACATTTCAAGATGCTCTCGAATTTGATGATCGGCCGCGTTTTCAATCTCGGTCTGAAGCTCCTTGAGGTGACTCGAGATCGGTTGCCCACTCATTCCTGTCGCCGCCAACTCTAAAAGCGCGCGACGATGGGGACTCTTGATTCCGATGATGACCGTGCGCCAATCGTGTCCCTGATCCCAACAGAAAAGAAACCGGCGAACGTCGCCGGCAAAATCATCAGCGGGACAAACCGCGAGATAGCGTGTGAGCCCCGTCCGCGCGGATTCACCGTTTTGCAAACCCGCCGAAAGCTCGATTGCGCACTTCAATGACGGCGTCAGACCTTCCATTTGAGAGTTCGTCCTCCCTTCCAAATCCAGAATGCGCCGACCGAAAACAATCCGGCGGACGCGATAAAAATTCGAAGGTTGGTTTGAAAGCCGAACTTTCGAGCGATGAAGATTGCGATTGCAAGATACAAACCGGTCATCAGCAGAGATTGAGCGCGAATCCGCGAAAGAACTTGTCCGGACCTACGTCGAAATTCGGATTCGATCCGCAACTTCTCGCGAAACACCGCGAGCCGGCGCGCGGCCGCGTGCGGTTCGCGGTCGATGCGCTTCAGCTCATCGATGACTTCACTTATGAAGCCTCCGCCACCATATCGAAGATTTTGTTGTGAAAAAACCACAGCGCTGCCGATCTCACTGAGCTTGGCGCGCTGACGTGGTCCACTTTCAATCGTCACTTCACTGAAAGCTTGGCGAAACGAACGACCCGATTTCATTTTCAGCGAGACGAGAGCAAGTGCCTCGCCGACACACTCTTTGAATTCCGCCACTCGCCTTGAAACTAGCGCGCAGAGCGCGAGAGCGAGCAGCGCCAACGGAACGAAAATCGCGAACCACGTCCATAAATGAGACCGAGGTAGCGCCACTGCGAGGAGGAGCACGACCGCGCAGTAGATGGTGCCAATTTTTGTCAGCTCAGCGCGCTCGAAAAGATCGCGCGCGATCAGAGACTCGAACATCCGAATCACGATTGAAGATCCGAGAATCGACAGCAAGATCGCGAAAAACATGTCTGCGCTCCCGACATCGCGCGAATGCAAGAAACGCTCGAGGCGTAGAACCAGTGTCGAGGGCGCACGATCTCGGCTGCGATCGGGATTCGCGACGACGTGAAGTAAACTCAACCGCAGAATGTGCTCGTGATCGACAGCGCGAATCTCGCGAAAACGTCGACTGAGCAAAAAAAGCGCTAAAGAATATTTTTTCTATTGACGATCAGAGTCACAGCAGTAAACTTTTAAACAGGAAGTCTTCTTGTTTAACTTTACGGAGAACTCATCCTAGGAGGAGCGAATCATGGCAAAGAAAAAAGCCACGAAGAAGAAAGCAACTAAGAAAGCTGCTAAGAAAAAGGCGACTCGTAAGAAGAAGTAGTATCGCCTGAGTTGCAAAAACTCGGAAACCCTCGAGCAATCGAGGGTTTTTTTGTACCTAAAATTCCCAGATTTCGCGCCGGATCCGCGCTTCACGCGCTCAGACCTCAGAAAAGTTTCGCTTTGATACCTTCTTTTTGCAGAAAGGTGCGAATGCTCTCCTCATCGAGCTTATCGAGCCGCCAGATGAGCTTGTGAATCAATGCCAGAGTCTTTTCGGCCTCGGGACCACGCAAACGCGAGGTCAGAATCGTGAGGTCGTCAGTGATGATCGCGACATTTGTGACGATGCGCGAGAATTCCTTGTTTTTGGAAGTTCTCTCAAGCAGGTCGAGGGTCCGGTTGAGATTGGTGACGAGGGAGTTCATTTTATCGAGAGTGTCGGAAATCGAACCCTCGTTTTTCTCAACCATGTCGAGGATTTTTCCGGCTAAACCGTAGCTCTGTGACAAGAGTTGATCGATGCGCGGCGGATCCTCTCCTCGCACCACCACACCCGGCTGAAGTGAGGCCGCCTTTTGTGAACCAGGCGTGATTTCGACGAATTTTTCGCCGATCACACCGGCCAAGTTGATAAAGAACTTGCTGTCGCGTCGAACCGTCGGCCATGCCTCGCGACTGACGCTGATTTTGACACGAAGTTTGACTTCCTCGCCGTTTGTGGCCGTGAGATTCGGCGCGAATTCGATCGCCGTCACTTTCCCGACCTTGATACCCATCACGCGAACGGGCGAACCGACTTCGACGCCACCGGCGAAATTATAAGCCACCCAAATCTCATGGCTGCGCGCGAACGGATTGAACGTGCCGAGATACCACGCGAAGGCGGCTACCATCGCGACTGCGGCGACGAAGAGCAGCCCGACTTTGGTTTCGACTTTCATTCCATCCCCCGAATATCGGTCCGATCCTGATCAATAAAAATACGAGAACACGAACGTCAGTACGAAGTCGATGATGATGATCGCAACCGACGTCGCCACCACGCTATTGGTCGTCGCCAAACCGACGCCTTCCGCTCCGGCCTTGCATCTGAAGCCGAAGAAACAGCTGAAGAGCGGAATGACGGCACCGAACGCAGCCCCCTTGATACTGGCGAAAACCAGATCTTGAAAGCGCACGAACGTCCTCATCGCCGTGATGAATCCACCGACAGTATATCCGAGCTTCCACGTACTCACCAACATTGCGCCATAGAGACAGACCAAATTCGCGATCACGGCCAGTACGAACCCAGCCAGAAGACAAGCGATAAACCTTGGAACGACGAGAAACCGGACCGGGTCAATGCCGAGCATGCGAAGCGCATCGATTTGCTCCGTCACCTGCATGCTGCCGACTTCGGCGGCATAGCCCGCTCCCACACGTGACGTCACCAATAGCGCCATGACGACCGAACCGAGTTCACGCAAAATAATCATTGATGCGAATCCCGGTACCATCGAGTCGTTTTGAATGACGAGCTTCATGTGAAACGAAGCTTCAATGATCGTGACCATGGCCGCGAAACAGACACAGAAGGCGATGATCACGACGCTTTGATTGCCGACGAAATAAAATTGCCGAATCACATCGCGAACACGATAAGGAGGCACGAAAATTCCGATGCACGTGCGCGCGACGAGATCTGCGAACGCCCAGCTCGCGCGTCCGCCGTGAATCAAATGAGCGCCGATAAACTGCATCATCGAGAACCCTTTGCTTCCTTCAATCCTTTATCCAAATCTGAAGTATGGCTTCAGCGATCTGACTCGTCATCCAATCGGCGAAAACCAGACCGACCATGGTCGAAACCGCGGTGTTGACGACGGAGCGGCCAACGCCTTTCGCGCCCCCCGTCGTGGTGAAGCCCTTGTAGGTGCAAATACTCGCGAGAACCATTGAGAACACCAGGCATTTGAAAAGGCCGCTGAGGATCGACGATAGATTCACGATCGTCGGAATATGCCTGAGATATTCATCCGCGTTTATATTCGAGAACCAAATACCCAATAGACAGCCGCCCGCGATCGACATGAACAGCCCCGCGACCAAAAGAAAGAAACTCGCCACGACGATCGCAATGATCCGAGGAAGAATAATCTCATGATACGGGTTGGCGCCCAAACAGCGAATCGCGTCGATCTGCTCGGTCACGCGCATCGTGCCAAGCTCGGCCGAAGTGAAGGCGCCGACCTTGCCGCTCAACATGAACGCGATCAAGAGCGGCCCGACTTCGCGAAGAGTGCCACTCGTCGCGAGTCCACCTAGGTATCCGAGGGCACCATAAGCCTTCACTTGCAAAGTGAATTGAATCGTCATGATCGCGCCGACAAAAAAGCCGGCCAGAGCGGTTGTTCCCAAACTCTGCATCGTTACACGCCAGATCTGCACGAATATTTCGTGCTTCGGCAAGCGTCCGCGCCAAATCGTGGCCATCACTTCGCGCAAGAAAAGCAGGCAATCGCCGATTTCAAACAAGATTTGCCGCGTTTGAGCGAACATCACGCCACCACTTCCGCGAGAAAGTCCCGCACCAACGGTTGAGTGGACGCGCGCAACTGCGACGGCGTTCCATCCTCGACGATCCGCCCCTTGTCGATGACGATGATGCGATCGGCGATGTCGAGCGCGCAATGCATGTCGTGACTGACCACGATCGATGTCGTTTTCAACTGACGCGAAAGACTGAAGATCAGTTGATTGATGGCGTTGGTCGTAACCGGGTCAAGGCCGGTCGTCGGTTCGTCGAAAAGCAAGACCTTCGGCTCGAGTGCCAGAGTTCGCGCCAAGCTCACTCGTTTCTGCATTCCATACGAGATTTCAGCCGGCATCTTCCGTTCGATGTCTCGTAAATTGACCAACGCCAAAGAGTGTTTCACCGCCGATGCGATCGCCCTCTCGCCGAGATCGGTATGTCGTCGCAATCCGAACGCGACATTTTCGAAAACCGTCAGGGAATCAAAGAGCGCGGGATGTTGAAACACCATTCCGCATTTCTTTCGAACCGCGAAATACTCGGCTTCCGAAATTCGCGAGACCTCTTGCCCATCGACCCAGATTCGACCTTCCTCTGGTCGCAGAAGTCCGACGATATTCTTCAGCATCACGGATTTTCCGGTACCCGACGTTCCGAGAACGAAAAGTATCTTACCTTCCGCGAGATCGAAGCTGATCCCGTCAAGCACAGTGCGTTCTCCGAATCTCTTCACGACTCCTTCGAACTTGATCATGGTTGCACCGAAAGCGGACCGCGCAGGTTTCCATGAATGAATTGCTGTACGCGTGGATCAGGGTGAAGCTTGGTTTCGGCCGGCGTACCGCAAACGATCAGTTCTCCGTCGACGACCATGCCGATTCGATGCGCCATTTGCTCGGCGCGATTCATGTCGTTGGTGACTGCGACCACGGTTGTTTTCATCTCTTTCTGCAGATTGACGATCAGCTGAATGATCTTGCGACTTGTGATCGGGTCGAGACCGGCCGTCGGATCGTCGTAGAACACGTACTCGGGCTTCATCGCAAGGGCGCGAGCGATCCCAAGTCGCTTCTGCATGCCTCCGCTGATTTCGTCCGGAAACAGATCACTTGCGTGAGCAAGTCCGACCGCCTCGAGAAAAAATGCGACTGTCTCGCGGATCTGGTCTTCTTCGGCGCGCGCGACCTCGCGCAGGGGAAATGCGACGTTCTCAAACACGCTCAGTGAGTCGAAAAGCGCGTTCTTTTGAAACAGCATGCCTGCTTTCCTAGCGACGGTCTCTCGCTCGATGCCACGCATTGAGCGCCAGTTACGCCCCTCAATCCACACTTCGCCCGAAGTCGGTTCGATCAACCCGGTCATCAATTTGAGCAGTGAGGATTTTCCTCCGCCGCTGGGACCGATCACCACGAAGACCTCACCATGATCGATGGTGAGATCGAAGTTTTTCAATAGCGTATCGGATCCAAAATTGAGCGAGACACTTCGCAGTTCGATCGCAGGTGACGCCACGTCACAATCCCCTCAACGCCTTGCCGAATCGCAGAGCATGTTCTATTTCTAAAACCTCGGTAACGTACTGATCCAACTGATCTGCTGGCTCTCATCTGGTTCTCGGTTCAACTGAAGTCCCTCTATTGTAAGTGGGATTCATCCGCGAAACGCAACCCAGAAACGAGCTGGTCAAGGCAAGGGGCAAGCAATGGCTTACGAAAAGATCAAGGTCCCGACATCGGGTGATAAAATCAGAATCAGCGGCGGTGGAAAAATCGAAGTTCCCGACCAGCCCATTATCACTTTCATCGAAGGTGATGGCACAGGCCCCGACATTTGGGCAGCTTCCGTGCGCGTTCTCGATGCGGCCGTTGAAAAAGCCTACAAGGGAAAACGCAAAATTCATTGGTGTGAGGTCTATGCCGGCGAAAAAGCCGCTTCGGTTTACAACGGCAACTGGTTTCCTGAAGAAACCCTGACCGCGATCAAAGAATTCGTCGTTTCGATCAAAGGACCGCTCGGCACTCCGGTCGGCAAAGGCATTCGTTCACTCAACGTGGCTCTACGCAAAGAGCTCGATCTCTATGCCTGCATTCGCCCGGTGAAATGGTATCCGGGAGTTCCGGCTCCGGTGAAAGAGCCGAACAAAGTCGACATGACCATTTTCCGCGAAAACACCGAAGACGTGTACGCCGGTGTCGAGTGGACGGCCGGCTCCACGGAAGCAAACGAGTTCATCGCGCTCGCCAAGAAGCACGGCAAAACCATTCGCGCGAATTCCGCGATCGGCATCAAGCCGATGAGCGAATTCGGCTGCAAGCGCTTGGTTCGAAAAGCCATCGAACACGCGATCAAATATAAGCGCAAAAGCGTCACCCTTGTTCACAAGGGCAATATCATGAAGTTCACCGAGGGCGCGTTCAAGGATTGGGGCTACGAGATCGCCAAAGCTGAGTTCGCCGCGGTCACGATCACTGAAGACGATGTCTTCGCGAATCACGGCGGCAAGGCGCCAGCCGGAAAAATCGTCATCAAAGACCGCATCGCCGACAATATGTTCCAACAAGCGCTGCTCCGACCCGACGAGTACGATGTCTTGGCGCTGCCGAACCTGAACGGAGACTACATCAGCGACGCGCTTGCCGCCCAAGTCGGCGGCCTCGGCATCGCACCCGGCGGAAACGTCGGCGATGGTCCGGCCGTATTCGAAGCGACTCACGGCACGGCTCCGAAATACGCGGGCCAAGACAAAGTGAATCCCGGTTCCGTGATTCTCTCGGGCAGTATGTTGCTCGAATATCTCGGCTGGACCGAAGCGGCGCTCTTGATCGACAAAGGACTCACCGGCGCGATCAAATCGAAGCGAGTGACCTATGATTTCCACCGTCTGATGGACGGCGCGACTTTGTTGAAGTCGTCGGAGTTCGGCGCTGAAATGATCAAGCAAATGGGTTGAGACCCAAAACAGATTTGAAGGAGTATCGAAATGCACACTAGAAAAAAAATATCTGTGATCGGCGCGGGCTTCGTCGGATCGACCTGCGCGCACTGGGCGGCGGCCAAAGAACTAGGTGACGTGGTTCTTCTGGACGTCAATGAAGGCGCCGCCAAGGGCAAAGCGCTCGATCTCTTTGAAGCTTCACCGGTCGAGCAATTCGATTCGATGGTCAAAGGCTCGAGCAACTATGCCGACATCGCCGGCTCCGACGTCGTGATCATCACCGCCGGCATTCCGCGCAAACCTGGAATGAGCCGCGACGATCTCTTGGCAACCAACGCGAAAATCATGAAAGAAGTTTGTGTTGGGGTGAAGCAACACGCGCCCAATTCAGTCGTGATCGTGGTTTCAAACCCGCTCGACGCGATGGCATTCGTTGCAAAAGAAGTCCTCGGATTCCCGCGCAATCGCGTTCTCGGCATGGCCGGAGTTCTCGATGGCGCGCGCATGCGCTCGTTCATCGCAGAAGAACTCAATGTCAGCGTCAAAGACGTCCAGGCCTTTGTACTGGGTGGCCACGGTGACACGATGGTTCCGATGCCGCGCCACTGCTCGGTGGGCGGCGTTCCGCTCCAAGAGATCCTACCCAAAGAAAAAGTCGATGCGATCGTCACGCGCACCCGCAACGGTGGCGCGGAAATCGTGGGTCTTTTGAAAACCGGATCGGCCTACTACGCGCCCGCGGCGAGCGCCGTGCAAATGGCCGAGGCCATCGTCAAAAATCAGAATCGAATTCTGCCTTGCGCTGCCTTGCTTGAGGGCGAATACGGCGTAAAAAATCTTTTCGTCGGAGTTCTCTGCAAACTCGGCGGAAAAGGCCTCGAAAAAGTGATCGAGCTAAAGCTCAACGATGAAGAGCGCAAAGGTCTGGATCACTCGATTAAAGCCGTTCAAGAACTTGTCGATGCTTTGAAGAAGCTCGACTTCTAATCTCGCTCCTGACTTCGACCGTTTGTATCAAGAGATTGCGACTAAGGTCGGCACCTTGCCGACCTTTTCATTCGGCGTTCACGTTTGACGATCGAACGTAAAGCGGCGACAATGCTGTAAAAGCCTTAATCCGTCTCGCTCTGAAGCCTCTGTGATTTCCGAAATCGGAATCCCGCGTTGGGCTCAAGCGGGATCGCCAGCCAAGGATCACAGCTAATGAATATTCATGAGTATCAGGCGAAAGAAGTTCTGCGCAAATACGGCGTGGCCACGCTCGCGGGCCAAATGGCCGAATCTCCCGACAAAGCGGTTGAAGCCGCCAAGCGAATCGGTGGAGCGCTCTGGGTCGTGAAGGCTCAGATTCACGCCGGCGGCCGAGGCAAGGGCGGCGGCGTTAAGATCGCCAAATCCCTCGACGAGGTCCGTGATTTAACAAAAAAAATGATTGGGATGAATCTCGTCACCCATCAAACTGGGCCCGAAGGCAAGACTGTAAACAAAGTCTATATAGAGGCCGGTTGCAATATCAAAAAAGAATACTATGTGGCGGCGCTGCTCGATCGCAAAACCGGACGCGTGATTGTGATGGCCTCGGCCGAAGGCGGAGTCAATATCGAGGAAGTCGCGGAACACTCACCCGAAAAGATCCATCGTGTGACGGTCGATCCGGCGGTCGGTCTTCAACCATTTCAAGCGCGCGAACTCGCGTTCGCCGTCGGCATGAAAGACAAAGTGGCTGCGAAGGCTGCGAAGTTTTTCCTAGGTCTCTATAAGGCCTATGAGGAAAAGGACTGCTCGATCGCGGAAATCAATCCGCTCGTCGAAACAAAAGAGGGCGACGTGATCGCGCTCGACGCGAAAATGAATTTCGACTCGAACGCCCTATTTCGCCACCCCGAGATCCTTGAGCTTCGCGATCTCACCGAAGAGGATCCGCATGAGATCGAGGCGAGCCATTTCGATCTCGCGTTCATCAAACTCGATGGAAATATCGGCTGCTTGGTCAACGGCGCAGGCCTCGCGATGGCGACCATGGACATCATCAAACTCGCCGGCGGCAACCCCGCCAACTTCCTCGATGTCGGCGGCGGTGCGAACAAAGAAAAAGTCACGGCGGCCTTCAAGATCATTCTCAAAGATCCGAACGTAAAGGGCATCTTCGTGAATATTTTCGGCGGCATTATGAAATGCGACATCATCGCCGAAGGTATTATCGCGGCGTCGAAGGAACTCGGCCTGAAAGTGCCCCTGGTGGCGCGCCTCGAAGGAACGAATGTCGATCTCGGTAAGAAAATTCTCGCTGAGAGCAAGCTCAATATCACGCCGGCAAATGACCTGACCGACGGTGCGCAAAAGATCGTCGCAGCGGTGAAAGGAATGAAATAATGTCGATTCTCGTCAACAAAGACACCAAGGTCATTTGTCAGGGTATCACCGGCGCGCAAGGCACCTTTCACACCGAGCAGGCCATCGCTTACGGCACGAAGATGGTGGGTGGAACCACTCCGGGCAAGGGCGGAACAAAGCACTTGAATCTACCTGTCTTCGACACAGTTAAAGAAGCCGTCGAAAAAACCGGTGCGACCGCAACGGTAATCTATGTTCCGCCACCCTTCGCGGCTGACGCGATCATGGAGGCCGTCGATGCCGAACTCGCGCTCGCGGTCTGTATCACGGAAGGCATTCCAGTTGCCGACATGGTCAAAGTAAAACGCTACATGCAAGGCCGCAAAACACGCTTGATTGGTCCCAACTGCCCCGGCGTGATCACACCCGGCGAATGCAAGATCGGCATCATGCCCGGTCATATTCATAAGGCAGGAAAAATCGGCGTGCTCTCGCGCTCGGGCACATTGACCTACGAAGCTGTTGGTCAGCTTTCGGCGATCGGCCTTGGCCAAAGCACCTGTGTGGGTATCGGTGGCGACCCGGTGAACGGCACGAACTTCATCGACGTTCTCGAAATGTACAATCGCGATCCAAACACCGAAGCGGTGATCATGATCGGCGAAATCGGCGGCACCGCGGAAGTCGACGCCGCGGACTACATCAAACGCGAATTCAAGAAGCCGGTGACATGCTTTATCGCGGGAGCGACAGCGCCGAAGGGCAAGCGCATGGGCCATGCCGGCGCGATTATCACTGGCGGAAAAG
>FRDC01003028.1_pt1 | contig 13316 bp, 12 predicted proteins | sample 1106171 | NCBI WGS metagenome assembly FRDC01 (sample SAMEA3930566, study PRJEB13176) | freshwater metagenome | biome: Drinking water system; feature: drinking water; material: water | place: Singapore | collected 2014-12-20
TTCGGCGGGCAACCGCCGTTGTTTACTTAATGAATTCCTGCACGAGTTAAAAGAACTAGACTCAGAAATTATCATTATTTGCTCCCATGGAGATTGGATTCCAGAATTTTTAGAGCACACCATAAATCAAAGAATAGATTTGAAGAAAAGTGGTTTAGCTCTTCTTTTAAATAAAGAGGAAAAATTTGAATTAATAGAAATCATTCAAAAATTTTAGATACTAATTAATTTCGCTTCAATTCTATCTTTCTTTTTAAAATACGCTCCAAAATCTCTTTTCTGCTCGAAACCCTAAATACTTCCAGATCTGAAGAAGAACCTTTAGAAAAATAAATTTTTATCTCTTTCTTAGTTAAATGAATTTTATTAATTTGAACAACAGATTGAGCACTTGCATCTAATGCATCAACAATACAAAGTAATGCTAAAATTTTTAAAAATGAGGATCGAATCTTAGGCTCTTTTTTAAATGGTATAACTTTATCCTCAATCTTGTGATCTTCATGGTGTTTGCAAAGTGCTGCCACAAATTCAGATTCCCATTCATCAATAAAAGGAAATTTAGCATTTTTAACAATATAATAAGAATGCTCAGGATGACCGACTAAGGATACTGCTTCGCCTAAATTACGTAAAACTACCGCTGCATCCAAATAAAGCTTCCAACGATGATCAAGTTTATGAATAGATTTAAGTTTATGGAACAAAATATGACCAATATGTAAAATCTGATGAAGATGTTTCTCGTGTGCACCTAGTTTTTTTGCCTTCTCAATCAAATCAGGTAAATGAAACGCAATTCTTGAGCCAAAATTACGAAATGCTAACTCCAACTGTTCTTCTAATATCCCATCTCGAAGAGAATATTCTGTAGGAACGATTTTTTTTATCCCTAATACTGTCATTATTTCTTCTAATAAAACAGCGCCAGCCAAAATCATATCTACTCGTTTGGACTCTAATCCAGGTAGACCTAGAAGTTGTGTGGTACTCATTTTACTCATTTTTTTTATCAATCCTTGAAGGTCTTTTTTCTCAATATTTTTTTTCCCAGTCGTTCGTTTAATAATTTTTGCAAGAGCCTTAATAGTGCCACTTGATCCAATCGCTTCTTTCACCTTAGGCCATTTTTTTTCTGAAATCTGTGTTTCACTTGTTTTTTGAATATAGGTTCGAAGCTCCTCGATATCCTCTTTTAACGGTGGACTATTCTTTAGAAACACTTGTTGAAGTCTAGCAGTACCTAACGGAAAGCTCTCACAATGTAACACTTTCCTACCTCTGACGATACTGACCTCTGTACTTCCACCTCCAATATCAATTAGACCCATCTTTTGTTTTTTGACTTTTTCTTTAGAAAGAATCCCTAATGCAATTAATCTTGCCTCTTCAGGACCAGAAATAACTTTAATATCAATTCCTGTAGATTTACGAATATGAGAAACCAGCTTTCCACTATCAACTGCTTCGCGAAGAGCACTCGTACCCAATGCAATAATGCTTTGAACAGAAAATTCGTTAGCAATCCTTTTAAAAGTAGAAAATGCATGGGTCGTTCGATGAATTGCATCTCTATCCAGTTGTCCTTTGACAAAGACCCCCTGCCCCAATCTCACCATTACTTTTTCACGATAGAGTGTGGAGACGGTCCTCTTAGGTCCAAGCTGATGAATATCAAAACGAACGGAATTTGTGCCCAGATCAATAATCGCAATTCGCATATCTCATACACATTAATAGCTCGGCTAAGAGTCTGCAATGATCTTCTGATAAACACGAGCTGATCGAGTGGGTGTTCTCTGAAATGTTTCGTAATCCACATGATATAGACCAAATCTTGGTCCAAAACCCTTCACCCATTCAAAATTATCTAAAAGAGACCAATAATAATACCCCCGGATATCAGTACCTTCTAATAGAGCCTTTTCAAGAACCTCAATATGAGATTTTAAAAACTCTGGACGGAGCTGATCTTCTCGATCGGCAATCCCATTTTCAGTAATATAGATAGGCAAGCCGTAACGTCTGACAAATCGAATCATTCTCGATAAACCAGCAGGATGGATCGCCCAATCTAAATCGGACACTGTTTCTTTGCGCCGAGCAAAAGTAATTCCAATAGGTAACTCTGGAGGTCTTTCTTGAGCAGGTGCTTTAGGACGCCATTGGACATAAGCCTTCGTGTAATAATTAATTCCAATAAAATCGACGGTATTTCTTCCTAAAGCTTTTTTTACGGGTTTAGCTTTTGGAACTAAGCCAAGCACTCCAAAATGTTGCTTTCTGCCAGTCACTGCATCTAGCCATGCACGATTATAAAATCTTCTTAAAATCTGAACTAAAACTCTCTCGATCGGATGCCATTTTCGATCAGGTAAAAAATCGAGCATATTATGTGCAATTCCGACTTGCAGTGGATGATCTTTCCACAAGCCTTTTCTGACTGGGGTATCACTGTGGATGATATCGTAAGCTAAAACATGTGCTTTCAGTAGATTTCTGCAGGCAAGAGAGGCTTTGTGTGGAGAGAACTCAGCAGGAGGCATGAACTTCCCGAGATAGGTTCCAGCTGTTAGAACCATAGGTTCATTAATCGTACACCAAAGGGGCACTCTCGATCCCAACCTATGGACTATTTTTTTCACGTATTGTGCAAAATAAGCGGGAGACCCAGCAAAAGAAAACCCACCCTTTTCTGCAAACCAAAGTGGAGAAGTAAAGTGATGCAAAGTTGCCATCGGAAGCAATTTATTTTTTTCACACTCTGCAATGAGTGCTTCATACCAATCTAAAGCTTCAGAGTCCCACTTCCCTTCTTTGGGTTCAATGCGGGACCATTCAATTGAAAATCTATAACTATTCAGCCCTAGGTCTGCGGCTAATTTTAAATCTTCTTTATACCGATTCCAATGATCTGTAGCAGCTCCAGAACGAACGCCACCGTCAATATGACCTTGAGACTCCCAGTTCCACCAATCATTTTTTTCATTATAGCCTTCTATCTGATGACTGCTCGTGGCAGCTCCCCAGAGAAAGAGGGGCTTAGGAGAGATTTCTTGCATCAATCAAACCACCCGGCTTAACAATATAATGCTGACCTCTCCAATTCACAGTATTGCCCAAAGCTGTATGTAACCACAAAGGCAGCGCTAATAACTCTCGGAGCAACCAATACGTCAGCATAAACGGTTGTGTTTTATTTTTAGAATCACTTTGGTTTTCTTGCATACTTTTTTGAACTAAAAAATCAAAGAACGCGCAAATCGAAAGGTGAACGATAAAAGAAGTCCAGAAAGAAATACCCCACTGATAGTACATCACTGCTGCTCCGATCAAGCCCGACATGATCACACCAAAAAGAGGCTCCATCATAAAAGTCACGGGTGCTTGAGCTTTCCGAATACGTCCCCACCTGAGATGTCTCAACCAGAAATCTTTGAGCGAATATTTTCCGATATATTGATGAATCGGACTGGTAGCAACTACAGACTTAAGACCCAGTCTTTTCATGGCTTCACCCGCCATGTAATCTTCTGCTAAATAACGAGCCAGATTTTTTAGTCCTCCAAAGCGATCCGCAGTTGATTTTCTAAAAAGCATGGATTTGCCTACCACACAAGGAAACCCCAAGGCCGATGCAAAAACCATCCCGCGGGCATAGAATGAATTCAAGTAAGTTGCTTCTAATCTTCCTCCGGCTCCTAAAGGACTCATCCCTGATACAACAGAAGTCACGATCCCAGTATCATTATCCAGGTGGGCAACAAGATTTTTCAAGTATCTTGGATTAACACGTACATTGCTATCACTGATTAAAACCCAATCATACTGTGCTTGTTCGTAGCTGCGGATCAGATTATTAATTTTTGGATTTGTCCCGACATTCACCGCTCCAATAATAATTCGAGCAGGAATCTGTGGATATTTTTTAATTAAATTTTGAACGGTTTCGTATGCAGGGTCATTTCCATCCATTACAGAAAATAAAATTTCATAACGGGGATAGTCGAGTTGAAAAAATGACTCTAAATTTTTTTCTAAACCCTTATCTTGTCCTTTGAGTGGTTTTAAAATAGAAACTGGAATCAACCCAAAGGGAGCATCCAGATGTGGCGGGTCTGCTCTAAAGTGCTTGACGGTTAAGTAGGTGCTGTAGGCTCCGACGAGGATAGCCACTATCCAGATCCCCAACATTAACCCAGTTACGAACACCATTAGGTTCTACCTCCGAGTAAAATTTAAAACTTACGTTTTGCAGCCGAATTGCATCTAAAAGTGCTTCAGGGTGACGCTCACACTCAAAAACAGTCTTCCAAGCATTAATCTGATTGGGACGATGTAGATCGCTGGTTGCTAATTTTGGAAGCCGGGTGCGTAAAACTTCGTCAAATAAATATGGCCCACTTGCGACTTCCCAAGCATCTAACTCATGGGCAAGTTCTACTCTTCGGTCCCAAAGATGGTAAGTTTGTTTCTCATTTTTTTGAGTGTGAACAGGATGAGCAGCAATCGCTAATCCGCCTTGAGCTCGAATAGCACGGGCCAGATCGACCACGTCGCCATCAGATGGCACATACTCTGAAATCCCTAATCCCAAGATATGTGCAGAGCGATGATTTGAGATTGAATTTTTTGTCAGTTCAAATCCAGGGATCAACAACATTTGGTACCGATCCCATGCTCTTTCAGCTTCAGATTTAAGAATCTCCATATAAAGAGGAAAAGTTGCTGGTGTCAAAGTTCTCCCTAAATACCGAGCTGCTTTACCTATTACCGAAGACTCTTCACAAAGATGATCCGTGATCGCAATAGCACCAAAATTTCTCTTCCCGTAAAAATCAACCAACTCAGGGATGGTCAGCTTCCCATCGCTAAAAGTTGAATGAATGTGTAAATCGGCCAACATCATGACTTAATTATCGGATATTTAAGACTCAGCTGCGTTAGGATTTGTTTAGGGAGAGGTTAGGTTTTGAGCTGAAAGGCTTCTTAATTCATTTAAGGCTTCGTGGGACTCAATTCTTTCTCGAGGGAGTTGAGGAAGACTCAGCCCACGTTGGATCATAATACGAGCCTCTGAATCATCTCCCAATTCGCTTTTCATCAACCTAGCTAAAAAAAGATAATTCAGAGGCTCGTCCGGAGAGACCTTTATTGCTTGCAAAAAATAATTTTTCGCCTTCTCATTACTTCCTCCAAAAAAACCAGGAACTTTTTGATAGATTAAACCTAGTAAACGATACCCTCCCCCATAAGCATAAGAGGGATCTAAACGAATTGACTCTTCAATATATTCTTTAATTTTATTTAAACTAAATAGCATCTTGATGACACCGACTGTCTCCCCATAAAGTGCGCCATTAATCGCCGCCCAAAAATAGCAAGGTGAACACGAAGAGTTTAAAGCGATTCCCTTTAAGGCAGCTTCTTGACCTTGAAAATATGCTTTTTCTTTTTGTTGAGAGTCTTTTAAATAATGAAGTCCCAGATAATAGTTAGCCATCGAAAATCTCCAAGCAGCATCTGCATTGTCTGGGTTTTCTTTTAAAATCTTTTCATAAATCGTAAGTGCTTGCCTTGCAAAAACCTCTCCGTTGCGCTTTTGGTACGCTTGATCACCAGCTAAAAACAGAGTATTTTGGTTTGCTAAAGCAAGGTTCCCCTGCCCTAGAACTGAGAATACAAAGCTTAAGACAAGATACTTTTTCCCGGTTTTCCCAACTTTCCCAGCTTTCATGGAAGCTATTAAAACAGATGCCGGCCTATTTAATATTCATTTCATATTAGGATTAAGTTAGGACTTCATTTCTTCTTGGATCTAAATTTTAGTAGGATGCATAATGATATTAAGAATATGAAAGTTACGATACAGCTAAAATTATTAATTCTCCTCGTACTTTTATCTCATCATATAGTCTTTGCAAGGGAATCTAATTGCAACTCTCTTCTTAAAAACGCACCCCTTTTTCAGATTGATCTCCAGTCGATTCACCCCACACAATTTTCTGTTGGGTTAAGAAGCGTGAAAGAAAAAGAGAAAAAACTAGAAGAAATGAGCTCCCAAGAAAAAAAAGGTTATCTCAAAAAGCATCCGATCCCAGTAGTCATTGGACCAGAAGATACTTATTATTCCGTTGATAAGCATCACCTAGCATTAGCTCTCTTAGACCTCCACCAAGAGTCCACCTATGCTTACATTCTAGATGATTTAAGCGAGTTAGATGCCTCTCACTTTTGGGAGGAGATGATCAGAAATAACCGAGTTTATTTAAAAAATGAAAATGGCCAAGGCCCACTGGACCCAAACTCGCTTCCTCACACCATCACTGAACTCAGAGATGATCCTTATCGAAGTTTGGCTGCAGCTGTTCGCCTTCGGGGTGGATACGAGAAATCAAAAACGCTCTTCAGTGAGTTTAGATGGGCAGATTTTTTCCGAGAAAGAATTGTGATTGAAGAGGGAGAAAGAGGATTTAAGAAAGCAGTAAAAGAAGGTGTTAAACTTGCTCATTCTCCTGAAGCCAAAGATCTTCCTGGTTATATTGAAGAAGACACAACCAGGTGATTCGGTCTCAATCTCAAAGAACCATCACCCTACTCATTTTAATCATAGGCTACATTGGCTATTATCTATGTCGAAGTAATTTATCCGCAGCTTACCCGTTTTTGAGTCGAACGTTTGGATACTCAAACGCTGATCTTGGACTCATCGCTTTTTACTCAGAACTGGTTTATGCCGTAGGAAAAATCATGAATGGCCCGATCTGTGATCGCATTGGCGGCAAGCGGATTTTTCTTTTGGGCATGCTAGGCGCTATCCTCTCAAATATTCTATTTACTCGGATGTCAGATCTCACAATGTTTATTTTTGTCTGGTGCATCTGTCGATATTTTCTCTCTATGGGATGGGGAGGAATCGTGAAAATTGTCGGAAGTGAATTCCCTCCCCAACAAAATGGAACAGTCATGGGGATTGTGAGCATTAGTTTTCAAATCGGTGGAGTCATTTCTGCTCTGTTCTCTGGACTTTTGATCGCTATGGGTATGGGATGGCGTGAACTATTTATTTATCCAGCAATTGTTTTAACATTCATCATGCTTGTGTCTTGGATTATGTTAAAAGAAGATTCTGCAGATCGAAGTTCTGTTCATCAGCTTTCTATTGCAGATCAAGTCAAAAAAAAATCGAATCAAACTGAAAATATTTTTATCTTTTTACTTAAAATTCCTATCTTCAAACAAATGCTGATCTTTGCTTTTTTTACTACGTTTTTAAGATCAGTCTTTCTTTTTTGGATCCCTAAATTTTTAGTGGATATCGGAATGCAAGAGGGGGCAGCCATTCTGAGTTCTTCAGTCTTTCCTCTATTAGGATGCATTGGAACGATTGCTCTAGGATGGTACACAGATCGCCATATAAAAAATGGAGATCGTGCTCAAGCCATGTGGATTTTACTCTTAGGATTGGTCGTCTGCCTGGGAGCGATTGCGATTTTGATTTCTGGGGCACATTATAACGGTTTTCTGATTGTTACTCTTTTAGGATTGAGTGGTTTTTTCTTATTAGGACCTTATTCGATGAGCGCAGGGTGTTTAGCTTTGGATATTGCTGGGGCTAAGTATGTTGCTACAGCTGCTGGGATTGTCGATGGACTCGGTTACTTTGGCGGGGCGATTGCTGTCTGGATGACAGGTCAACTCTCTGACAAGCTCGGATGGGGACAAGTATTTTGGATTCTCTGCGCACTTAGTGTGCTTTCTACGCTCACCGCAGTTTGGATGAGTTATACGTTTAGCCAGATTCATAGAAGAAGATGTTCTACAAAAAGTGGCCGATAATACTCTAGGTCTGGCACTTTGAGATCCACTTGCTTGGCCTGTTCATCCCACATCCTGAGTTTAAGAAAAGACTGGAAATGGGGATGTTTCTTAAATTCTTGAGCCTCTTGTTCTGACATCACACCTCCTTGGTATTCCAAAGTCTTGCGACTGGCCAGAGAGAGTTTCTCAAAATACTTTGGGTTCTCCCATGCTAAGTATCTTTTCGCTTGGACATGGCCTTCGACTAAACCAGCAACAGATTCTGAAAATCCATGCTTTCTTAAAAAATCTGCCCCTACTTTTTCATGGCTCATAACCCCGTATTCACCCATTTTTGAATGAGACTGTGGATCACAAATATGCCCAATATCGTGCAAGAGTGCTGCTAAAATCTGGTCATTGGATGCATTGGATTTTTGTGCAAAGTAAGCCGCTTGTAAAGCGTGCTCCAGTTGGGAGATCGCTTCACCGATATAATTCATTTTATGAGATTCGGTGAGGATATCAAAAATAGAGTTTATAACAGGTAGATCCGACTGGCTCATGCTCCTGTCATATCATACTCGAAAGGCGTTTATTTTTTCTTTGTTTTAAAAACAACTGCATCCAAAGACATCGATCCAGGCCCTAAGACAAGGAGCAAGAAAGTAATAGCCAAATAAACGATCGCTAACTCATAAGAAGAGCCGCCCTTAGACGTCGCCACAAATGGATCTTTGAGAACAAAAGCATGCAAACTCGTTGCAACAATCATTGTGCAGCCAATCCCGAAGCATGCAGCAGGAGTTAAGAGGCCTAAAACCCAAGCCAATCCCCCTGCAAACTCAGAAAACGCAGCCAGAAACTGCAAGAAACCAGGCACAGGCGCCTCAGGTCCCATCCAAGCCATTGGATTTTGCATCTTGCCCCACCCATGGTGCATAAACGCAAGCCCTGCAATGACTCGAAGAATCAAAAGTGCTGAGGATGAAAAAAACGGATACGATTTGGGTTGTAGAAAAGATTTTAGTTTCATGTCTATAATTTACCTATAACAGTTAAAAATAAACAGGGAAATCATATGAAAAAAATAGGTGTTGTTGTTGCTGGGTTAGCAGTGATTATTGCAGTCTTACACTTCATGTCCCCTCCTGAGTTCAAAGTCGAACGACAAATCATCATCAACAAACCTAAGGCTGAAGTTTTTGCATTTCTGAAATCTTTAAAGAACGAACAGAAATGGAGCCCTTGGGCAAAAAAGGATCCTAACATGTCGATGACCTACCGAGGTGTGGATGGCACTGTCGGATCTGTCTCTGCTTGGGCAGGCAATAAAGAAGTGGGTGAAGGCGAACAAGAGGTCAAAAATATAATAGAAGGCGATAGAATTGATTTAGAACTGAGATTCAAAAAACCCATGGAGAACACTGGGACTGCATATTTTATTACTGAAACCATAGAACCGAGTCAAACCCGAGTTCGATGGGGTATGATTGGCCAATCTCATTTTCCTGCAAATATTATTTGTTTAATCATCAATATGAAAAAAATGCTGGCTGATACTTTTGATGATGGCTTAAACCAATTGAAAAAAGTGATGGAATCCCAAGCACGCTAAACACTGATTTATTCTTGTCAGAATCCTAACAGTATTTTTTTGATCCCTATTGTAGGCTGCTTCTCGATTTATGCGAAGCAACATAAGAATCTTCTTAAGTATCACGTCCTTATTAGCATGGAGCGCCTGCTCACCCTACTCAGGAACCAACTTTAATCTTGCACAAGTAACCTGGGTAACCAGCGAGGGAACACATTATGACCCGATTTGGAATATCCCACAACAGCGCGTTTTTTCATTCAAATCCTGCCTCCACGATACATATAGTTATCATTCCGTAGGACCACTTCAGGAGTTCACTATTCAGACTGATCGCTCTGAAGTCACGGTAGCTACTGATGTCGCTGGATGTATCCATTGGTCTGAAACATTAGATTTCGATTATTTTTCTACTCAGGGATATCTTAAGACAGAACGCACAATCATTGGACAGGGAGAGTTTAGAGGCACAAGAACGATTCCATTAGCACTCAACCCTTGGAAACAACGCACAGATAGCTTGATTGATCTGCGTTTTTCTTCTCCCTCTCAATTCGCAACTCATGGGGTATCTGACCCTAGCAAAATCGTAGTAGATCAGATCTCAATTCAAACACAAGAGAAGTCTTACTCTCAAGGAATGAGCACGATTCAACTCTCTGCTCATTTGAATAACCCAACATTTAACCAAAAAAATACCGAAGGTGAAATCATCACTGAACCTCTTAAATCGGGGCGATTTCTTTTTCGTGCAGTTCTTCTCCAGAGCTCTGATGTCTTAAGCAAAAACGAACAAGAAATCGAATTGAAAGACGGGCAAGTCGATCTACTCACTTCACTCACACTTTTAAAAATTCCACGACCTCAAATTCCTTTAGAATTTCTGTTTGAACTCATACCACTTCAAGCACCTAAAACTTTACATGGATTGACTGCAACAGTGATACTCCCTAGTCTTATTTTACAGAGTCGACTGAATATTCAAAAATTAGATACGAATCTTTCTCAGTATTTTAGCACTGAGAAAAAGACTTCCGAAACTCAGCAGTCACCCTCTACTCCGCTTGGGTTTGATATTGAATCGGTTGAACTCACATCAGGGGGAGAGAGCCGAAAAACAGATGAAGGGTTTCCGTCTGAAATTCAACTGGGTATAAAAGCTTGTCTGGTCAACTCTGTGACTCAGAATCCAATCAAAAGACATCCATTTTCAGTTCAGTTTGGCCCAATAGCGGTAGCGGCCGGAATGGATAAAAAATCGGCCTTTTCCCCTAAAAAGCTGATGAGTAGCTTAGACGACGGCTGTCTCCGATGGAAAGAAGCGATTTCATTTAACTATTACGCCCCTCCTCGATACTTGGAATACTTTATACGAGTTCGTGGCCAAGAAATACCCTATACCGATGTCATCCAATCAAAAAAAATATACATCAATCCTTGGAAAAAAGAATTGTCTTGGGACGAACGGTACGGAGATCTAAAAAACGTAAAGTCTTCGCAGTGGGCGCAACTCAAAATTTCAAGCTTTAACTATGAGTATGTCGGCACACAATATCAAATCAACTCTTCTTTAAATCTGACAATTGCAAGAAAGTATCGCATTACTTTTCAGCCCTCGGTTATCCGTATTGATCCATTCTCTGAAAGTGGTTTTTCTGAAATCCCAATTCATGGAGGTAAATTCAATCTTCGGGTTGCTTTAGTGGATGAAAAAGAATCATCTTTAGCTCCTGTAGCTTATAATGAATTTAAAGTAAGTGTGCAGGAAAATGGCGTTGCAGAAGTAGTCTCTGATTTTCCATTTCCATTCGAAAAGCTAGGAAAAATTCCAGCCCGTCTAAAAATTATTTTGTCGCTTTCACCCATTGAAAGCAAATCTGGATTACGTCCAATCACGGGAGCAGCCACTTTCTTAATGCCTGATGAGAAAGGCACATCCGCTCTCGTTGAATCTCTCGTTAATCTAAATGAATTAAAGAAAATCCATCTAGCCACCCAAATGGAAGAAGAACAGAAACTCCAATTTCAGGAAAACCAAAGCAGCTTTGATGCCATGGTGAGAGCTTCAGGTCTCCAAATGCTGACACCCGAGGAGATGAAGCGATATCAGATTACAGATGAGTTAATGCGAAAAGTCGCTTATAACATCCCACAGTCTACTCAATCTCTTGCAATTCGTTTCTGTCACATGCTGAGCAGCGATAAATTCATTAAAGAGTGTCTTATAAAACCAGAATTTTATTTTGATATTCGTTCATTAAAAAAAATAGAAACGATTACTGGAAAACCTAAGGCTGTGAACCAAAACCTATCAGGGTTAGGTTCAGCAAATTTTTCCTTGCTGCAAGTTCAAACTGATTATTTTCGTGAACTCATTTACAGTCAAACGAAAGCTCAAAGTAGTGAGTCAACTTCTGCGCATGGTGTAGAAGCCGAAGGAGCTATAGGATTCAAAGTGTTCAGTGCAGGGATTGCAGGAAAAGCTTTTCAAGAATTTAAATCTGAAGAAAAGAAAAAAAATGAATCTGCAGTAAATGATGAGGAAAAGTCAGGTTTACGTTCGCGAGAAGTCTCAACACTCATTGTACAAGAGCAAAAACTCCAGTTTGAAAGTGAAGTTTTTTCTTGCGTCAGATCGTTTCCTACAACACTAGCGATTCAGAGCTTTGGAGCTGTCGCACAGCGTGCAAAAATAATCTACTGCCTTCCAGAGAAGAAAACTCAGCAGATTACAGAGTCATGGGTGATGATCCAATCGAATCTTGGGACTCAATCCAATTTAGGGTCTGCTACGATGCTGGGAGATAGTCGTGCATTGCAAGAGCAGTCATGGATCATGCTCATCCGAGGTCGCGCGACTCTCGAACGTTTTAAGTCAGTTCTAAAATTTTCTGACTTGAAAAATCAACCGATCAATCTCGAGAAAAGACAGATCAACACAGATCTCCCATTGAGGACTACTTATTCCATCTTTAATACTCTCTATCCCAATCCTGAGTATGGGATCTCCCCGAGCTGGGTTGAGATGGATTAATCTGCTCTCGATAATTTCGGAACATAACAAATTCCAATACTTGTCCAAACAGCAAAACTAAAATACAAAGTCATCCATGGGATTTCTTGACGCCAATCTATAATGGAATGACTCACTATCCAACGCGAGTTTAAGTCCCGCAACCCATCGGTAAGGTTTAAAAACACTCTTTGATTTTCCAAATCCAATTGCCAACGACTAAAATACATAGGTACGTCTACAAAAATCATAAATAGAAAATAAAAAACACAACCCAAAATAGAGACTTCTAAGATTTTCCTTAAAAAGCTTTTCATTTTTTTGCGTAAACTGAGGAGTGAAAATCCAATAATAAGATATGTGCACGCCCATAAAGATTCTTCTACTGTGTTTCCAATATAATTTGTCGTAATGACCGCATACCATGAGAAACACTCTGCTAAGAAAATGATAGGAACTAAAACAAAAGAAATTTTCTCTACTTTCTTATCCGAACATTGCTGTGCAAGAAGATGAATGATGATTGCCCATTGACAGATAAAGGCTAACTCTGCAACCGTCGCGACAGTTCGCCCAAGTAGAACGCTCGAAAACCATGTGTCGAATAGACAAAGCCTTTGCACATCTGCTTTAGGGAAAAACGAACGAAAGGCGCAACCGAAAACATAGATTCCAGACAGATATATTAATTCTTTAACTCTCTTATTTTTATCCAAAATGTGGCATGTATAAATCCATAGACTCATATTGAAAACGGCAATCAAAGATAAGCAAATCCACCAAATCGCCACAGGATTGGACCATTCAGACCAAGAAAAAGACATAACCACAACGTAATTGTTCAGAAAATTTAAGTCAATCTCACTCTTTCATGTTAGTGCAAGTTTTTATGTGTAAAATCTAAAG
>FRDC01001542.1_pt2 | contig 13311 bp, 12 predicted proteins | sample 1106171 | NCBI WGS metagenome assembly FRDC01 (sample SAMEA3930566, study PRJEB13176) | freshwater metagenome | biome: Drinking water system; feature: drinking water; material: water | place: Singapore | collected 2014-12-20
TGATCGACAGCACGGTGAACATCGCCACCCGCTCGACCTCCAGCGCCTGGAACAGCTGCGCGTTCATGCTCCGCCAGTCGCTGATCACCGCGCCGGGCGGTAATTTGTCGCCCAGTGGCGCCAGGATCTGCCCCACCTTGTCGGCGTTGTTCGTCTCGATCTCTACCATGCCGACATTGTCGCCGAGCAGCAGCAGTGTCTGCGCATCCTCGATCGGCATGAAGACATATTGCTTGTCGTAATCGTACAGCCCGATCTCGAAGATCGCGGCAACCTTGTAGCTGACGATACGCGGCACGGTGCCGAACGGCGTCGTCTGCCCCTGCGGGCTGAACAGCGATATGTCGCTGCCGACGGTCGCGCCCAGCGCTTCGGCCAGCCGGCTGCCGATCGCGATCCGGCCGCTGCCCGGCGTCACGCCGGCAAGCGACCCCATCACCACCTTGTTGCCGATCACCGGCGCGATGTCCTGCATCCGCACGCCGCGCACCAGCACTGCCTCCGCCCGCCCGTTATAGGTCGCGGCCAGCGGCTGTTCGATCATCGGCACCGCCGACGTGATGTTGGGCGTGCGCTTCGCCTCGGCCACCACCTGCCGCCAGTCGACGGGGCGAGTGGGATCGAACTGGATCACCGCGTGGCCGTTTAGGCCGACGATCTTGTCGAACAGCTCGGCGCGAAAGCCGTTCATCACGCTCATGACGATGACGAGCGCCGCCACACCGAGCATCACCGCGACGAGGCTGATCGAGGCGACGAGGAAGATGAACGCCTCCCCCTTGCCCGGCAGCAGATATCGCCGCGCGATCATCCGTTCATAGGTAGAGAGGATCATGGCCGCGGCTCTAGGCGGAGAGACGGCGACAAGCAACAAATGTTGCGGATTCGACACAGGGCAGCCGCAATCGAAATGACGGGCGACAATATCCGGTGACAAAGCCCCTGCCCCTGCCTAGCACAGACTCATCTGAGACACAGGCAACGGCCGTGGTTCGGGGAAACAGTGTTCCGGCGACGCAGCGAAAACGCGCGATCGTCCACGACACGACCTAAGGGGGCTGACGGGTTTCTCGTCACGCAGGCGCCCGGATCGGAAACGGTCCGGGCGTTTGCTTGTCCGGACCGCCTCGACGGCGCCGGGCGAAGGGCGGGAGCTTCCAATTCACGCCCCCCGTCCGGCATCGTCTCTTATCGCAGATCAAAGCTGAACGTCGTCCGAACGCGGGGCCGTTCTCATGATGGACGCCGGTTTGGCCGGTACGCGAGGCCGCGCCCAACCACCCTCCAACCGTCATTCACGCGAAGGCGGGAATCCAGATTGGCGAACGTCCGCGAATCGAGCCGCGAGCCTAGCGCGTCTGGATTCCCGCCTCCGCGGGAATGACGAAGAGCGTATACTGCCGCACTCTTCGTCATCCTGGGCTATGCCAAGACGACGGGGGAAACCTCTAGAACCGCGTCGACAGCGTCAAACCATAAGTCCGCGGATCGCCCGGCTGTCCCACGATCAACCCCGTACTGCCAGACTGCGTCGAGAGCAGCTCGAAATACTGCTTATCGAACACGTTGCGCACCCAGCCGAAGACGTTGATACCGCCCTCGCGATAGCCGGCGCGGACGTTGGACAGCGAATAGCTCTCGATCCAGGTATAGGCCGACGGCGACGGGTTGGACGAGAAGCGCGAGCGGTAACTGCCGTCATAGCCGACATAGGCTTCGCCGCCCTTGCTCCCGACGGGCACGTTATACTCACCGCCGAACGAGAACGACCATTTCGAGATGCCGGGCAGCCGCTGACCGGAGATATCGCATTGGGCCGGGCTGTACGACGGTTGGGTGGCACTGCCGGCCTGCCCTGCCCGACTCGCCGGGTTCGTGGCACTGGCCGCAGAACCGCCCGACAATTCCGGCGGACAGGGCGCGTTGGCGAAGCGGACGTATTTCGCGTCGGTAAAGGCGCCGTTGACGTACAGGTTCAGCCGGCTGCTCGGCCGGAAGCTCGTATCGAATTCGAATCCGCGCGACCGCACCTGACCCGCATTGGCAAGATAGCCGCGGATCACGTTGATCGCATTGTTGTTCACCGTTGCCTGATAATCGAACACATCGGTCCAGTATCCGGCAAGGTTCAGCGTTAGCCGCCGGTTGAGGAACTGCGTCTTCAAGCCGATCTCGTAATTGTTGACCTTCTCGGGCTTCACGGTCTGCGTCGACAAATCGACACCCGTGCTGGTGGAATTGAGCGGCAAGCCCGACAGGTTGATACCGCCCGATTTGAAGCTGCGGGCATAGGTCGCATAAGCGTGAATGTCGGGACTGACGTCATACGACAAGGTGATGTCGCCCGACGTGTTCCACGCGCTGAACCGCGGACTGTAGCGCTGCGGCGCCAGCGTGTTGATCTGGTTCTGAAACGTCGTGCGCGCCGCCGCAGTCGGCTGCGATGCCAGCAGAGCGGCCACATTGTCCGCCGTCGCGGTGAAGGCATATTGCGCGTTGCGGATGCTGACGACCGATTCGTAAAAGCCCGACTTGCGGTCGTAATTGACGCGCAGGCCCGGCTGGATGTGCAGCGCATCGGTCAGCGCCCAGTTCAGCTTGCCGAACACCGCGAAGCTGGTGTTGTCGAAGTTGATCGTGTTCGTCGACGTCAGGCCGTTGAGTACATTGGGATTGTTCGCGTCATTGCCCGACAGCAGGAACCGACTCGCCGCGGATCCCTGGACCTGCGACCCCTGCGTGTTGATCGTCTGGTGAAAGAAGAACGCGCCGACCGTATAGTCCAGCCGGTTGGTGCCATTAGAGGCGAGGCGCAGCTCCTGCGACACCTGTTTCTGCTGCGACGGGTTCTGCGACACCGTCGTGATCGGCAGGCCGATGAAATCGCGATCGTTCTGCGGCTGCCAATCCCAATAGCGCCACGCGCTGACTGAGGTCAGCGTCGCCGGCCCCAAATCCCAATTGCCGACCAGCGAGACGCCGCCGATCTCCTGCCGCGAATTGATCGGCGCATCCAGGTCGGTCACGCGATCGAACGGATTGGTGCTGGGCGGCCGATAATTGAACGCCGCGGCGAGCGCCGCATATTGCCGCGCGATCGGCCGCTGCGTGGTGCCGACCCGAGCGTAATATTGCACGCAGCAGAGCGGATTCTGCACGTTGTAATCGCCCGACAGCGTGAAGTTCAGGCTGTCGCTCGCGTTCCACAGCAACTGCCCACGCACGCCATTGTTTTCGAGCCGGTGCAGGTTGCGCCCCGATGTGACGTCATAGATCGTACCCTGGCGCTGCGTCGACGACGCAGACAGGCGCAGCGCGACCCGATCCGACAGCGGGCCCGATACCGACGCCTTGGCCTGGACGAATTCGTAATTGCCGGCGGTCAGCTCGACTCGCGCCTCGGGGGTGAAGCTCGGCGGCCGGGTCGTGATATTCAGCGCCCCCGACGTGGTATTCTTGCCGTACAGCGTGCCCTGCGGCCCGCGCAGCACCTCCACCCGCTCGACATCGACGAAGTCGAAGGTCGAAGCGCCGATCCGCCCGATGTACACGCCATCGACGTAGAAGCCGACGCCCTGTTCGATCCCGTCGTTAGTCAGGCCGAACGGCGCGCCGAGCCCGCGGATGTTGATTGCCGAGTTGCGCGGGTTGCTCGAATAGAATTGCAGCGAGGGCTGCTGCTGCTGCAGGCGGTTGACGTTGAACGCCCCCGTCTTGTCCAGCTCGGCGCCGCCGATCACCGAAATCGCGATCGGCACCCGCTGCACCGATTCGGCGCGACGGCGCGCGGTAACGACGATGTCGCCGGCACCCGCCGGGGCGGGGGCGCCCTGCCCTGTGCCGGCGTCGTCCTGCGCCTGCGCGCTTTCGGGTGTCGGCACCGGCTCGAGCGTAGGCTGCGGCATGGTCTGGCCGGCAAGCAGCATGGCAAGCGTCAGCGACATCGAAAGCTCCCTTTTATCGTTGCCGCCAAACTCCCCCGAATCGATGGGATTACAAAGATGGAGAAGCTTGGGGTCGCGATAGCCGGGCTTCGTGCGCTGAAATCACTTACGATTTTTTCCGGCCCATCCCCTCTTGAAGCCGATACGGATCTTCCCAAATTCGGGGACGCATGGCGCCAACGATGGGCCATGCGCCGGCATTGCACCGTTGTGGATGCCGTCGTTCAACTCGCTTCATTTGGAGGATTTGACATGCGACTCGACCTGACCCCGTATCGCCGCTCGACCATCGGTTTCGACCGTCTATTCGACATGCTGGAAAGCAACGCGCGCGCCGCGACCGCGGAAAACTACCCGCCCTTCAACTTGGAACGGATCGCCGACGACCGTTACCGGATCACGCTCGCCGTCGCCGGCTTCAGCCGCGACGAAATCGAGATCACGGCGCAGCAGAACCTGCTGCTCGTGGCCGGCAAGAAGGACGACAAGGCGGCCAACGCCAATTTCCTGCACATCGGCATCGCCAACCGCAGCTTCGAGCGGCGCTTCGAACTCGCCGATTTCGTGTTCGTCGAAGACGCGCGGCTTAACGACGGTCTGCTCGTGATCGATCTGGTCCGCGAAGTGCCGGAAGCGATGAAGCCTAAGAGCATCGCGATCAAGACCGGTGCGCCGCTGGCCGCCGTCGACAACAACGCGGACGCCGCCAAGGCTGCGTAAGCCGACGTAGCACTTCCTTAGAAGTGATCAGGGGCGCTCGGATCGTACAGTCCGGGCGCCTTGTTCATGTTGCGAACCGATTTGCCCGACGCCACCAATTCACGGCAATGCCGTCGCCCCGTAACTGGCTGACGATGCGGACCGCCGACGACCGCGAAGCCGCTTCAGTTCGTCACTTTGGACCGTTCGACAGGCCCCAGAATCAACAAGGGGAGCCGAAGCCCCCCTTGCCTTTAAAGTCATGTCGATCGGCGAGCGTCTTGGGAACTCCGCCGGATCGTCAAAAACTCTTAGTTGCTGTCGCCGCTGTCAGCGACGATCACGATGCCGGCAACGACGGCAGCCGCCGCGACCAGGGCAACGATCAGACCGCCACCGGCCAGTTCGTTCTTCTTGGCCGACGCCGAACCGGTGCGAACCGACTTGGCAACCGACAGGCTCGCGGCGGGGTTCGACGGAGCGGCCGCAGCGGGGGCCACGGCGAGGGCGGCTGCAGCGACAGCCATCAGATACTTGACAACCATGATGGTCCCCTCTTTGGTAGGTTGAGATGCTCCAATGACATATAATTCATCGAATTCAAGGTAAAATCGTCGCATCGCCCAAAAGGCAGGCGCCAGTGTTGCAAATGTACCAAGCAAGTCGGCAGCATGTGCTCTAGTGTTACTGTCTCATGACGGCGTGCGTTATCCCAGCGAATGATGACCGCGTATCGTCCTATTTGCATGTGCGCACATCTGGCCGAACAAGCCGCACCGGACGTTTATCAGCGTCAATATCGGGCGTACCCAATCTTCGGTTTTGCCTCTGTCACCGCAAATCCGCCTGCAATACGCCCCCTTCGGCGCGTCATACCTGGCCGTCGGCAGCGGTCAACATCGCCTCCAGCGTCGTCGGCCTCACGCCGAGCGCATCCAGTTCGGCGAACATCCGGTCCCACCAGCGCCAGAACCGGTCGAGATCGCGTGCATCGCGCACATAGGGCGTGTGCCCCGGTTCCAGCGATGGCGAATGAAAGGAGAAGGTGAGCAGCCGCTGTCCCTGGTCGCGTACCGCGATTCGCACGGCGGCCAACGCCTGCTCGATCGGCATGTCCTCCGGCGTCAACGCGATTCGCTGCAACAGTCCGCTTCGCGCCGCGATGCCCCGACCATGCGGCACGCGCCCCAGCACCGGATAAAACTCAGGGCCGCGAGCGCGCAGCGCGCCGGTGAACACGCTGGTCAACGGCACCTCGATTAACGACCCCAATCGATAGGCCTCGCTGCCGATCCGGCTGAAATCCGGCCCGCCATCGGCCGAATAGTCGTAGCGCGCACGGATCGAGGTTTCGACGCGATAGCCCTGCTCCGCCAACAGCTGCGCCGTATCTGGGCCGATGCCGTACCGTCCCGCGCGATAGGCGATCGGCGCCGCGCCGAACGCTGCGCCCAGCACATCGGTCAACACATCCAGTTTCGCCGCCTGTGCGGCCCGCGGCAAATTGCCCGGATAGCTGTCGCCCGGCGTTGGCGCACCATAAGGCGGCGTGACCCAGGAATGCAGCTGCGCCCCGATCGTCGATCGCCCGTCCGCCACGACGTCGCGCAGGATCGCCACCGCCTCGGTATCGCTCGCCACCGGATGGTCGACGAGGCAGACCAGCCCCACGCCCCGATCCGCAAAGCGCGCATGCGCCGCCGGCAGCGCCCGCATCGCGGTGACCGACCGATGCCGCGCCTCCAGTGGGGCGGACCAGTCGAACTCCTCCTCGACGTCGACGAACACGAGGAACCGGACGCCGAAACTCTCCGGCCAGCGAATCAGCGTGTCGACCGTCGGGGCGGGCGGCCGATACGGCGGGATGGTGCCTCGTCGCACGGGTCAGTTGGCCGCCTGCTCCATCCCCTCTTGTACGGCGGCAGGCAGGCGCAGTGTCAACAAATGGTCGCCGAAGATCAACGCGCCGCCCATCTCGCTCGCCAGGTTGCGCGCCAGCCGCAGTGCGAAGCCCGCGCCCAGCAGCGGCGCACCCTCCTCACCGGCGTCGGCGTCGATGCTGAGCAACGCATCTTCACCGCCGGTGCCCAGCGCCTGCGGGCGCGCGAAGCACAGGGCCACCTGCCCCGCCGGCGCCGGCGCCTCGGCGATATCGATCCGTTCCCCGGCGACGGCAGCGGAGGTCAAGGTGGCGAGCAGGCGCGACAGCAGCCGCTCCATCGCCCGATCGTCGGCCAGCGCGGCATGATCGCCCATCGGATGGATGTCGAGCGCGGTCCCGCGCAACGCCGCCAGCGGTGCCAGATCGGCCGCGATCCGTTCCAGTAGCGGCTCGATCGCGACGGCCCGCGGGCGCAGCTCCAGCGCGCGGCCTTCGATCCGCGCGGCGGTATCCAAATCCTCGATCGCCGCGATCAGGCCGTCGGCGTGGCGGCGGATCGTCGCGGCGTGATCGCGATACACGGGCGATACCGGCCCCAGCAGCTGCGCCTCGATCAGCTCGGCAAAGCCCGAAATCGCGTTGGTCGGCGTCCGCAGCTCATGCACCAGCTGGCGCAGCGAATCGGACGCACCGCTACCCTGCGCAGGCCGTCCCGCTTCCTCGTCGCTGCGCGGTCGGCGGGCGATCGCGGCATAGCCGGTGAAGCGGCCCGTCGCGGCATCGAATTGCGGCTCGCCCGTCACCCGCCATGCGCCGCCCGCATCGGACGATCCGCCGACGTCAAGCCGCACGTCGGCGAAGCGCTGGCGCTGACGAAACGCGCCGTTGATGCCGGCATCGATGCGAACCACGCCCTGCGGCGCGCCCACCGCCAGCGACACGCCGATCAGCGGCCCGCGCGTCACGCCGTCCACCGCGAAGATCACGCCGGCACTGTCGGTATCGAAGCGGAAGCAGGTGGCAGGCGCCTGCTCCACCGCCTCGGCGGGCGCCGCGAGCGGTTCGCGCTGGCGCTGAAAGGCGTCGATACGCGCGACGACATCGGCAATCTGAAACCCACCCGCCGCGATCGGCCGCGGCTCCGGCGGCGCAACGGCGACCGTCGGCATCGCGACCACGCGGGGAGCGACAACGATCGGCTCCGCTTCGACCGGTGCAGGGAGCGGCGCGATTACAACAGGCTCGGGCTCCGACGCGTCCACCACAGGCGTCGGCGCGACCGCCGGTTCTACCTCAGCGGGCCCCACATCCGACGCGACCGGCACCGGAGCGACATCGGCCGCGACCGCCACATCGGGCAAAACGAAATCGACCGATCCGAAGCTCTCAAGCGCCCGCTCCACCGCCGCGGGCAGGTCGCGCCGGTGGCGCAGCAACGCCCGCCCCTGCGGCGACAGGCGCGGCAGCAGTGCGATCCACGTATCCGCGTCCAGCGTCACCGTGCGCAGCAACGGCGCCGCAACCGCAAAGGCATCCTCCGCAAACAGCCCGACGAGCGGCGCGGGTGGTGTTGCAAAGGCGAGCGCCCGCGCGCTGGCAGACCGCACCGCCAGCGGCACCGCCTGCCGCAGCATCCGCAGCCGCGCCAGGCCCGGCTCGTCCGCCGCGATCCGTCCGCGCCCCATCAGGTCGACGAGCTGCCGCCACGCCGACTGCGCGCCGAAGCCGCTGTCCATGTCGGCGGAAAGCACCGTCTTGAGGCTGTCGTCGAAGCGCACGCTCACTCCCGGAAGGCGTTACGCCAGCGGGGCGCAACACCGATTCCTTAACGAGCCGGAGTCGCAGGGGAAACAGGTGATTTTCCGACTGTCCGCAGGCCGTCGCAAAGTGGGACAATTGCGTTGCGCCGCAATTTTCTTATGCTTAGAGGAAATCGCCGATATCGTTCGGCGCGTCTTAGGAGTGGCTCACGCAATGTCGTTCGATCGGATCGATCGTCAAATCCTCGCTCATCTGCAACAGGATGGGCGCATGACCAACGTCGAGCTCGCCGAACGCGTCGGCCTCACCGCGCCGCCCTGCCTGCGCCGCGTGCGTGCGCTGGAGGAAGCGGGTGTGATCCGCGGCTATCACGCCGATCTCGATCCCGCCAGCCTCGGCTTCCCAATTACCGTCTTCGCGATGGTCTCGCTGCGCAGCCAGGCCGAGCACGACCTCGCCGCCTTCGAAACGCATGTCGCCGACATTCCCGAAGTGCGCGAATGCCACATGCTCAACGGCGAAATCGACTTCATCCTGAAGATCGTCGCCAGCGATCTCAAGAGCTTCCAGGAAATCCTGACCACCCATCTGACGCCGGCACCCAACGTCGCCAGCGTCAAGACCTCGCTGACGATCCGCACCGCCAAATCGACCTCGGGCATCCCCGTCTCGGTCGACTGATCCACCGCGATGAGGGGGTGACGCCCCGCATCCTGGGCGCCCTACGCCCTCCCAGTCCGTCATCCCAGCGCAGGCTGGGCTTTCCCCGTTGGCGCGCGAACCAGGTGCCGCGAACGACCCCAGCCACCGCCGAGGTGACAAAGGTCCCGAAGCGAAGGCGACGTTCACCGTCGCCACCACCCGCAACGAAAAAGGGCGGCCCGTCGCCGGACCGCCCCTTCTCATTCCATCATCGCCGCGATCACGCCGCCGGAGCGGGCGCCGAACCGACCTGCGTCCAGGTGTTCCACAGCGCCGCGATGCCCGCGCGGGGCTGGCCCGTCACCGCACCGAACGCCGCCTGCGCGCCAGCCTTGTCGCCCGACTTGGCGAGCGCGATGCCGAGGCGCGTGTTCACCTCGTTCGCATCGACGCCGCCCTTCGACAGCGCCGCACGGTACAGTTCTGCCGCCTTGGCGTAGTTGTTCTGGCCCAGATAGGCATCGGCGGTCGCCGAGGCGATCTTGCCGTCCTTCGACGCCAGCGCGGTCTTCTCGCTCGACGCCAGCGAACCGTCGCGCTGGATCGCGGTGTTCGCCGCCGCCAGCTGGCTCTTGGCATAGGTGCTGCTCGCCGGGATCTTGCCCGACGCCATGCCTTCCTTCAGCACGGCAGCCGCTTCGTAGGGATTGCCGCGGTCGCTGACCATGCGGGCATAATCCTCATAGCTCGACTGGTCCGGCATCGCGCCGGCCGCGCGCAGCAGGCGGTACAGATCCAGCGTCTGCGCCTTGTCCGGCGTCGCGATGCTGTTCTGCGCGAAGGCATATTGCAGGATCACGTCGCGCCACGTCTTCGCATTCGGGAAGGCGGCGGCGTACTTCTGCATCCACGCCAGCGTCTCGGGCGCCATCTTCTTGTTGTTCGCGGTCGCGATCGCGAAGCGGTAATAGGATTCCGGCACGGCCTGACCCGCCGCCTTCTGCGCGGTGATATAGCGGTCGAGGTCGGCCAGGCCGCCCGCGACGTCACCCGCCTGCACCTTCACCTTGGCGAGCTGCAGATCGAAATCGGGGCTGTTGAAGCCCGCTTCCTTCGCCTTGGTGAAATATTGCGACGCGACGGCATACTGGCCGCCGTTGAACGCGAGCTGGCCGCGGCGGAACAGATACTTGCCGCGATCGGCCGCCGGCGTGTTCGCCGCGGCGATCAGCGCGTCGAGCGGCTTGGCCAGCGCGGTCTCGTTCAGCGGCGCATTCGGGTTCGCCTGCTGCGCCAGCACCAGCTTGGTGTTTTCCAGGTCATAGCGCAGCGCCGCGGCCACATATTTGTCGTCGTCGGTGGTGGCGGCCGCCTCGATCTGCGCGACCAGCGGCTCGGCCGTGGCGACGTCCTTTGCCTTCACGGCCTGCTGCGCATTGTAGGCGATCGCCTGCACCGGCTTGCTGAGCTTGAAGCCCGGCGCCTGCTGCTCTTCCTTCTTGGCCATCGCCGGGGCGACGAACGCAAGGCCACTCACACCGGTAGCGAGCACCGCGGCCAGCGCGAGCTTCGAAAGGGTCTTCATGCTAACTCTCTCTCCGACAATTGGGGCATCGCTGCCGCTAACGTACGCGCGGCCTGTAACCGGCCGCCGCAGCGGGTACAAGCGACGCTGGGGACTGATCCCGCAGTGGCTTGAAGCCCGTGAACGGGAATTGAACGGTGGCCGAAGGCGCAGTACCGGACCGGCATGATCGCCGTCCTTTCCCCCGCCAAGACCCTCGATTACGAGACGCCGCTGCCCGATTTGGGTTCCACGCGGCCCCGCTTTGATTCCGAAGCGGCCACGCTCGCCGCCGCAGCGTCGCACCTGACGCAGAAACGCCTGTCGGACCTGATGAAGATCTCGCCCGCGCTGGCGAAGCTTAACGCGGACCGTTTTCGCGACTTCCCCGAGGCACCCGAGCGGCCGGCGATGTTCGCCTTCGCCGGCGACGTCTATACCGGCCTCGACGCGCAGACGCTGGAGCCGGAAGCGGTGACGTTCGCGCAAGACCATCTGCGCCTGCTGTCGGGCCTCTATGGCCTGCTCCGCCCGCTTGACGCGATGCGGCCGTACCGGCTGGAAATGGGCACCCGTTGGGCACCACGGAAGCCCAAGCTGACCGACTGGTGGGGGGACCGCATCGCCCAGGCACTGGCCGAGGACGTGACGGCGGAAGAGACCGGCGTCGTCCTCAACCTCGCCAGCCAGGAATATTGGGCGGCGGTCGCCGGGCGCCTGCCCGCCGGCATCCGCGTCGTCGCGGTCGATTTCCGCGAGGGCGACCGCTTCGTCAGCTTCCACGCCAAGAAGGCGCGCGGGCTGATGGCGCGCTGGATGATCGAACACCGCATCACCGATATTGACGCGATGCGCGGCTTCGATAGCGACGGCTATGCCTTCGATGCGGCGGCCAGCAGCGACGACCAGTGGCGCTTCGTCCGATGAGTACGAAGGGAACCAGCGCCGTCGTCATCGGCGCCAGCGGCGGCATTGGCGCCGCGCTGGTCGAGGCCTTGCGCGACGAGGGGACGTATGACGTCGTCCACGCGCTCTCGCGCTCTGGCAGCGATCCGATCGATCTCGAGGACGAGGCCAGCATCGCCGCCGCCGCCGCGCGCATCGCTACCGGCCCCGCGCCGGTGCTGGTGATCGTCGCCACCGGCCTGCTGCATCAGGGCGATCGCTTGCCCGAAAAGAGCTATCGCGAGCTCGATCCCGACTGGCTCGCTGCCAACCTGCGCGTCAACGCCATCGGTCCGGCGCTGATCGCCAAGCACATCCTGCCGATCATGCCCAAACAGGGCCGCAGCGTCTTCGCGATCCTCTCGGCGCGGATCGGTAGTATCTCCGACAACCGTCTCGGCGGCTGGTACGGCTATCGCATGGCAAAGGCGGCGGCGAACCAGCTCGTCCGCACGCTGAGCATTGAGGACAAGCGCCGCAACGATCGCAGCATCATCGTCGGCCTCCACCCCGGCACGGTCGACACCGCTCTGTCCAAGCCGTTCCAGGCCAACGTCCGCCCCGGCACGCTCTTCACCCCCGACCGCGCCGCCTCGCAACTGCTCGATGTGATCGACGGGCTGAAGGCGCCCGACACCGGCCGCCTGTTCGACTTCGAAGGCATGGAAATCGCGCCCTAGCGGGGAGCCGCCCCACCAACGCACCGTCACCCCGAACTTGATCCGGGGTCCCGCTCCTTCTTCTCCTGCTACACCCAATGAAAGCGGGACCCCGGATCAAGTCCGGGGTGACGGGCCGCGAAGTGCCCACCCAACATGACGAAAACGTCATGATCCGGCCATCCCGTTGTTATTCCACGGGGCGCATCCCCTGCATCACGACGCCATCCCGTTGCGTCCGTTCAAGGTGGAGAGGAACCCCATGAAGACGTCCCTGCCCTTCGTCCTGCTTGCGACCGCCTCGCTCTGCTGCGGCTCCGCGGCGATGGCCACCGGCGCACAGATGCAGGCCAAGACCCAGGCCAAGACGGTCGCCACCAGCAAGACGACCACGACCACCAAGCCCGCGGTCGGCAAGCCTACCGCCACCACCCGGACGACGACCAAGACCGCCGTCGCCGCCAACGGCCGCATGGTCACCACCAAGACCAGCACGGGCAAGACGATCACCTACAATTGCAGCAAGGCCGGCAACGCGAACAAGGCCGCCTGCAAGAAGTAACGCTCTATAGGCCCGCGCGCGTACGCGTGTGCGTACGCGCGCGTGACTTTCGGAACGGATGCCCCTAAACCGGGGCCATACATCTGTAACAATCCGAAAGCGTCACACCTTGGCCGACGAGACCACCCTCGCCGAACCCCCCGCCCATCCCGAGGGCATTTCGACGATCTCGATCGTCGACGAGATGAAGTCGAGCTACCTCGACTATGCGATGAGCGTCATCGTCGCCCGCGCGCTGCCCGACGTGCGTGACGGCCTGAAGCCGGTCCACCGCCGCATCCTCTTTTCCGCGCAGGAAAGCGGCTTCTTCTTCAACCGGCCCTACCGCAAATCCGCCCGCATCGTCGGTGACGTGATCGGTAAATACCACCCGCACGGCGACACCGCGATCTACGACGCCTTGGCGCGCATGACGCAGGACTGGTCGATGCGGCTGCCGCTGATCGNNTCGACGGCCAGGGCAACTTCGGCTCGATGGACCCAGATCCGCCCGCCGCGATGCGCTACACCGAAGCGCGCCTCGCCCGCGCCGCCAATTATCTGATGGAGGATCTCGACAAGGATACCGTCGATTTCCAGCCGAACTACGACGCCAGCGAGCGCGAGCCGCAGGTCCTGCCGGCGCGCTTCCCCAACCTGCTCGTCAACGGCGC
>FRDC01005173.1_pt2 | contig 13297 bp, 13 predicted proteins | sample 1106171 | NCBI WGS metagenome assembly FRDC01 (sample SAMEA3930566, study PRJEB13176) | freshwater metagenome | biome: Drinking water system; feature: drinking water; material: water | place: Singapore | collected 2014-12-20
ATCAGCGCCGGCGACATGACCTCGCCGCGGATGATCTTTAAGAAATAACGGAGAGTTCTGTTTGGCGATTAAAAGTCATCAACGCACGGCGTGCTCCCGTTCAATCCTGTGCCAGCCGTTGGTACGACCCTCCATTTAATACATAACCACGGCCGGTTTGCGCGGGGTTAGGGGTGGCACCCCTCTTGCCCCTCCCTCAATGGTTTTTACCGATTTATTCTAGGCACCATAAAGGGGGAGTCGTCATGATCCACGCGATCGAGCTCGACAACCAAACAGCGTCGTTTGTGCGGCAGTTGGAAGAGCAGCGAAAGCTCGAGAAGAATCTGCTGATCGAACGGATCCGCGGAACGAAGGAAGGGGTGCAGTCAGTGTTCAGCGAGATTCGTAACCGGATCACCGTGCTGGAAAAATTGAACGGATCCGCCAGCGCCAGTTGTATCGCGCCGATCGGCTGGAGCAAGTTGATCTTCACCGGCGCGGACAGCGTGTCGGCGCCGAACACGATCGGCTTCGGGGACCGCGACGAAACCCTCTGCAAGCTCGATCAAATTCGCTATCTGGAAGACACCAACTACGTTCGTCTCGCCGAGAATCCCCATTGCCTGGAACATGTGATGCCGAGCAAGTCGGCGCAGGCCCGGGTCGGGGCGAACCCGTCGATGTGGGACACGTTGGGATACAGTCATGTGGGTTATGTCACGTTGCTGACGTTGCCGGCCTCGCTCGAGCCGACGACGATTTCGATCATGTCGCGGCTGAATACGCTCTTCAATTGGGTGGAGGCCAACGCGGTCGGTGACGAATGGCATGCACACGTCGCCGCGACGGCCCGTCTCTGGGTGACGTACGACGGCGAATTCCGCCAGGCGCCTCCCGCTCAGTTCATCAATCTGCTCGCGACGCCGAAGCAGCTACGCACTCACCAGGACATTGCGTCCCAGGCGCCGAGCGCCGCCTTGACCATGCAGATCGACGTGTCGGCCGGCAGCGGGACAACGGTCAGCATCTATGAAACGATCGAACTGGTGGCGACGACGCCGAATGGCCACGCCTATCTCGATGGGGTATTTTCTTGGGAGCCGCTCGCAGTTCAGCTGCGCGAGGGCTGAGAGGAGCGCAGGAACGGGCGGCCCTCCTTTTTCTTCAGGAGGGCCGCGCGGGAGCGATGCCTATTCCAGCAGTCGCATGAATTGCTGACCTGAGGAAAAGGTCGAGGCGGCGACTTTGCTGCCGTTCATCGAGACGTGAATGTCGATGGCGATGCTGCCGTTCGCGTTCAGCGCCGAGCCGTTCATCCGCTCCAGAAAATCGGACTTCTGACTCCTGTCCATGCGTGCCCAACCTCTGTGGTCGACCTCCACAGCTAACAGACTCTCGTTCAAGACTTCCGCAGATAACATTGGGTCGGCAAAACCTTGCCCTTGCAGGTAGCGGGCGGCCGCGGCGACGGCTTTACTCCGTTCCCCGACGTCCTTGGCTGGACGAGCCGCTGCCCCTTCCGCCCCAGTCTGCAGCAGGCTCAGCAGTAGACCGGTTACCATGAGCGATCCCACTAGTTGCTTACAGGACACTCCCTTCATCGATGCCCTCCCTGAACAGTGATGTGGTGAAAAACAGCTGTCTGTTACTGACTGTTTCGGCACTGGCGAGTCTCGCTTGTGTGCCTCGAAAAGTCGGGGGGAGAGTGAGCAAACTTCAGGCCTGACAGGTCATTTGAAGGAAACGGGAATCATTCGCTACAGGTAACAACTTCAACAACTTAGGCCTGGCCGGTGACGACGTATTCTGGATCGGATATTGCCCTGCCCAGAACCTGCCGAGACAGGACAAAAATTGCCGTAGGGCCGTTGTGGGAAATCGGACTAGGGCCGTTGGTAGAGACGAACGATCTGTTCGCTGTTGAAGAGCATCGCGTTCCTTCTCGTGTAGGCGGCGTGCCCATAATAGTGATCGCGCGGGTTCGTCGACCCGTTGGAGTCTTTGTAATCCACGAGAAGACAACGACCTTCGCTGGGGACTCGCACGGCTCGCCTCGCACATTCCAGCCAGCGCTCGAAGCCATCGTAGGGCTCGACCATTTCCCAGATCGCTTTGTTGGCCGCTTTGGCCAGCTCGTTTGTCGGCATGGCATCGCTGCCGGCAACGGCCAACTCCTGCACATAGTCGCCGCCCCAAGCGATTGGCATCTCCATGGTGAGCTGCGGCAGTTCCATTTTTGCCAACCAGGTTTTGCCGTCGGTCCGGAGATTCCGGTGATTGACGATGTGCAGCATCCTGTCCACACCGGATGGGTCCCAGCCGTACCGGACCGACGTGCCGAATGTGACGACATCCAATGAGGCTCCCTGTAACAACGACCCCTCCGCGAGTCTCACTTCAATCTGTTTGATCGAGGCGGCGAACTCCTGTTGGCCGGATTGTTCCGCATAGGTGCGTAGAAGGCCGAGGAGCTTTGGCCTGCCGATGATTTGACTTGGGCATAGGAGATTCGACGCGAAGGCCATGACCAAGCCGGCCTGGCCATGTGCTTGAACGAGTAATCGATCGCCCGGACCCAGACCCTGTTGTTCACAGAGGACCCGCAAGCTGTCGAGCAAGCGGACCGCGGCGCTCGCACGGCCCAAATGATGGTGTTCGGCGCTCCAGAGCCGGCGCAGGCAGGCGATCGGCGCCGACAGATTCTTGTTGATCGCTTTGCGGAACAGGCTGACGTAGGCGCCGGTAAAATTGCCGGCCTCGCCGATTTGTTCGTCGAGCAGTTTCTTCGTCGCGTCGTCGTCGTGAAGGGGCGGCTTGAGCCCGCCCGGCAGCGGCGGGATGCCGTTACCTTCTTCCCGCATGGCGGCTAACAGCGCATCCAACCCGGACACACCTCGTGAGTATCCGCGTTTGAGCCCGCCGACTTCGTCAAGGCGTTGTATGCCGAAAACATCGGTACCGTGAATCGCGCCATGCAGGAAGACGACAGCCCTCACGCCCGCCTGGAACAGCGTATTGCCGCAGGATGCCATGGCCTCCTGCCAAGCCGGCGAGTCCGGTTCGGGGCTCATTGTCAGTTCGGCGACGGCCAATCTGTCCCCCGGATTCTTACGCGAGAGTTCGTCGTGCTGGAAATTATTCTCGATCGGCATGGGAGGGGAGTTGTACCCGAAAAAAAGCGGAGACTGCAACTGACACAGGAATCGCCAGTGAACGAGCCGGGAAGAGTCCAGTTCGCGGCTCAGCGGGCGATCGTCGAGACTGGTTCCGAGTGGTCGGGCGCCGGCTTGGGCTGGATCTGGCTCTTCGGCATAACAGCGGTGGCGCTACAGAGCTTCTTCCCCTCGTCGATCCGGCGGTCCACGATCTTGACGCCCTGCAGGTACTCTTGGACGATCTCTTCTCTCGTGACCTCGATATCTTGCTCGGCGTCCTTGTCGGAGCGTTCCCTAACGCGATCGACCATGTGTTCCTTCACGAGGATGCGGATCTGCTTTGCCAGGTCGGTGCGCGCCGAAAGTTCCGATACCCGCTGGCAAACGATGGGGCCCTTGGCCAGATCGCCTTGACCCTGGCCGATCAGGTACTGGTCGGTCGAGTAAATCCCACGATCTTCCGTCCGTTGGCCGGTGGCCGTACCCCCGGTCATCGTCCTGTCCGCTTGTTTCAACCGGTCGAACGATTGCTCGGCATGGGTTCGCACTTCGCCAGGCTCTGTCCCATTGGCACCTTGGGGGCATAGGGCAAGACTACTACCGAGCAGGAAGAAAGGCAGTAGGATTATCGGTGATATGGTGGCAGGCGCGCTCATTTCCCTCCGCCGCGCCCTCCGCCCCCCCGCCCCACACCGCCTCCTCCAGCTCCGTTTCGCATGCCGCCCATACCGGTTCCTCCTCGTCCCAGCCCTCGTGGTGCGATCTGATAGGGAACCCGCGGTACCTGCTGCGGCATCGGAGGATGGATCTGATTAATCGTCGGCGGCAGTCGGCGCGTAGCGGGGACCTGCCCTCCGGGTGAAGGGACAGCAGCCGGAGGCTGCAAGAACTGTTGAAGCGCTCGGGCGGAACGGGATCCAGCTACCGGAGCCTGGCCGGCTGGAGGTGTCCCATTGGCCGGAGGAAGGAACGGATTCAATTGCCGGATGTCGGTCAATGTGCGTGACCCGGTCGGCGGAGAAGTCTGCTGGATAATGCCCGGCTGGTTGCTGAGCTGGGGCGGAGCAGTGGTATTGTGCGAGATTTCATTCAGGGTACGGGGAATTGGAACCGCCTGTGAGCCAGGTCCTGGTACGACTTGATAGGTCGGCATCTTGCCGGCCGTCGCGCCTGGCGCCGGCGCGCTCGGAGGAGCCGGTGGCTGTGGCGGGGCCGGAGGTTGTCTGCTCGCAATCACTTGTTGAGCCGTCTGCACGTGGGGGCTGGTGGGGTACAGCCCTCGTGCGACGTTCAGCAAGGCCTGCGTCTGCGCCACCCCGACCCACGGATATGGATAGACCACGGGAGACACGATGACCCAGTCGGTCCAAGCCTGGGCCACCATCGCATTGGACTGCACACGGTTCAAGATTTCTTGCCGCTGTTGGGAGGCCTGCTGAGCCTGGTCGAACGTGGTGGCTTGGGCCAGCGCTTGATTGGCGGTTTCCAGTTCCTTGTGAAGATCGTCGATTTCCTGCTTCAGCGCGACAAGCTGATGGCGTGCATCCTCGTTTTCGCGCAGTGCGGCAATCGCACGGGCCACTTCCTCCGTGTCCACCTGCGCCGTCAGATCGACGCGGACGATGATCGTGTCGGCCTCGAGGGAAAGATTCGTCTGTTGGTCGAGCACCAAGACGAGGCCGGCGGTATAGGTTTTGATTTCATCCCTGGTCACGCTCGTCCCTTCGACCACCGTGACACTTTCCAGGTAGGTCGCGACCTGCTCCAACGCCTCCCGCTTGGCGGCTTCGGTCGCCAGACGAACCGCATCATCTCGCGTATCACGGTCGCCCATCCGGTGCTCGCCCTGCGAGGTGACGACGCGAATCTCCGCCTGGACAGATGGACAAAGGCCGAAGTTTCCGATGGCGAACAGTGCGAGAGAAACTCGAACGAAACGGCTTGCGGTACCCTGGCGGGAAGCTGTCGGACCAAGGCTCCTGGAGCGATCAGCCATGGCGTTCACCCTCTGTATGAGGACTGACGCATCAGTCACCCGCTGGTTGACCGCTGCTCCAAGCCGTCCCGACAGGCTGAGCATAACACCCGCTCTGCTGTTATACCAGCCGGCCCGCGCCAGGCCTGCGCTGGCTTGCACTCCAGAAAATTCGCGTGCTAAGGTACTCATTCCCTTCGTCACACTGGCGCTGAGGTCGTATTATGGTCAACGGTTTTCTTGGCTGGTTCCATGTACTCGTTGTCGGCTCGTTAGTGGTCTTGCTTGAAGCCTCCTCCGGCTCGATCGCTTTTCCCAGCACCGCGTCTGCAGGTGGCGCCTCTCCGGCGTCCCCACCTACGGAGCATGTGATTCTGTTTGTTCTGGAAGGGTTTAGCCAGGATTCGCTCAAAGCCGGCGGCATGCCGACCTTGGGCCGCTTGGTTAAAGAGGGAGCCGCGACCTGGTCGGCAACCGGGGTGAAGCCGGCCCTCAGGCTGCCGACGATGGCCTCCATCATCACGGGAGTGCCGGTCGAAAAACACGGCATTAACTGGAACCAATTCGAATTCAGCCGAGGTTATCCGAGGGCCCCCAGCCTGTTCGATTACCTCGACCTGAGCGGCGGCCGCGACAGTGCGATTTTCTTCATGGACGAATCGCTCTACCAGCTGGCGAGACCCGAGCCGTACACCGACTATCAGATGTGCGGGCCGCTGAAACCAGAATGTAACCCGGATCGGGTCGTGTCGTATATTCGGCAATATTTCAAGAAGGCCACCAGCGGTCATGGCTACGGCCACGCGATTTTGTCGCTGCCGCATCTACTCGTCGTCCATTTACCGGAGGCCGGTCGGGCCGGCGCCGCCCGTGGATGGAATTCCAAGGAGTATCGGGAGGCGTTGCGAGCGGTCGATAAGGCGATGGGAGCGGTCTTGGATCTCTACAAAGAGCAGGACCTGACAAAGCGCACCACGGTGTTCGTGACTTCGCTCAGCGCAGAAGGCAAAGATGCGGGTGGTCAGCAGGCCGACGGCGCGGCACCTGCGCTGCCTTGGATCGCGTCGGGTGTAGGCATCAAACGGGGCATTGCGATTCACCAACCGGTGTCCATCATCGATACCGGGGCAACGGTCATGCGGACGCTCGGTCTTCAGACCCATACCGAGTGGGAAAGCAAGGCCGTTGAGGAAATCTTCCAGTACGCCTTCGTGGCGGCGGCGCCCAATTCGAGTTTGCCCCAATGAAAGCGATGCTCCTGAGTCTGGGGCTTTCCCTGTCGCTGGCGGCGACGGCCCAGGCCGGTCCGCCTGCGGCCTACACCACCGAACATCCGATCACCATCGACTCGACGACCATCGATCCGCCATCCTGGTGGTACGTGCCGGGTGTCACTCCCTCGATCTACAATTCCGATCCTGAATCGATGGATGCGTTCAAGACCACGGATAAGCGGACGTTGGCGTTGAAGCCGGGCAAATACAAATTCATCAGTTTCACCTTCGATTTCCCTTTTGCCGTGAATTTGGATGGCAAGGTGGATTTTGCAAGCTCCCTCGATCAATGTGTGGAAGGTCGCGGCACGCAGACCTTAGTTGTCCGCTGCAAGCGGACCTATCCGCACGGCGGACAGCCGGACTACAAGTACTAGAGGACGCACCGATGGCTCAGGCCCTGGACGATCTACTGGAAGCGTTGGAAGACGTCGACGACGCAACGCGTGAAGAGGCCGCAAAAGCCCTGGCCGACCTCGGCGAACCCAAGACACTCGACGCGTTGATCGGCGCCTGCGGCGACGAGTTTTGGTCGGTCCGTGCCCATGCCGCCTGTGCCGTCGCCAAAATCGGCGGCCCGAAAGCGGTCGAGGCGTTGGTGGGCCTGTTCAACGATCCCATTATGGAAGTCAGGAATCAGGCGGTGGAATCGGCCGCGAGGATGGGCGCGTCGGTGCTCGACCGCATGCTCGCCGCATTGAAGGACGAGCGATGGCGCGTGCGGGAACATGCTGCGAAGACCTGTGGCGACCTTCGCGATCGGACAGCGGTCGACGCGTTGATCGCGGCGTGCCGTGACCGTGACGGGGCCGTGAAAAGTGCGGCGGCCGAAGCCCTCGGGAAGATCGGCGACTCCAAAGCCGTGCCGGCCTTGATCAGGCTGTTTCGCGACACGTCAAAGATCGTCAGGGAAACGGCGGGGACCGCTCTCGTCTACATCGGCCAGCCCTCCGTCGATCAATTGATCGACTGCTTCAAGGACAAGGATTTCGTCGTGCGCTGCCATGCGGCCCGTGCGCTTGGGGGCATGACAACCGACTATCAGATCGGCAGAACGTGGGTGCGGGAAGCCAAAGTCGTCGATGCCTTGATCGCCGCCTTGAAAGATCCGGACCGGGCCGTCCGTGAAGATGCGACGATCGCCTTGGGCATGATCGGTGATCCGAGGGCCATCGATGCTTTGATCGAAGCGATGAAAGACGGGGCGGTCAAGCGGCACGCAATCGCGTCGCTCGGTATGATCGGCGACCCGCGCGCTTTACAGCCGGTTCTCGACGCGTTGAAGGGGAAAGGCATCAGGCAGGACGGCACTCCGACGCCCGGTTGCATCGTCAGCGAAGACGCGTTCATCAAAGAAGCGGCGGCGACGGCGCTCGGACAGTTCCGCGATCCGCGCGTCATTCCTGATTTGATCATGCTGTTGAAGGACGGGGTTCTGCGCGAGAAGGCCAGCGCCGCATTGGCGACGATCGGCGACACGGCGATCGAGCCGTTGATCGCCTTCCTCTACGATCCCAAGGCTTCAGAAGTTGCCTCGGAGGGCGAACGCGTGTTGTCCTATGCCAGTGTGCGCCTGAGCGCCAAGGACGCGTTGAGACAGCTGGTGCTCGAGACGCTGGAAAAGCTCGGCTGGATCCTGCCGCAAGACGATCTCGCCGTCGATTCCAGCTCCGTCGACAATGCCAGAGTCGACCGACCGCTGGGGGAAACCGGTCGGTTTGGACCGTCGGGTGACGTCGCCCGCTCCGGGTGATCGGTCAGTCTACTTCCGGACCGCGATACCGTGCGTGTCAGCCGTTTCTTTCCCGTCTTTAACATTCGTGATAGCGGCCTGACCTTTGTAGTGGCCGATTCGTCCTCCCGCGTCGACGTGGATGACGCCGACGCCAGGGATCGTGCCCTTGGCGTTGTTGACGGTCTTGTCGTTCCCGGTCAGCGGTGCCGGGCCCCGCAGCCCCACAAACACGTATTGCCCATCGGGTGCCACATCCATGAGATCCGGCGCAGGATCGGCATTGGCGGTGGTCACCAGATCCACGGAACCGACGCTGAGATTACTCAATGTATCGATGATCTCGACGTTGTTGCCGGCCCGGTCCGCGCTCCAGACGTAGCGGCCGACCGAGGCCATGCCGTGGGAGTCGGCGAATTGGTTGTCACGCTGCGAGAGCAGTTTCGCGGACACCGACGAGGGTAGTTTGCTCAGATCGAGCGCGTAGACATCATAGGACAGAGGTGCGATCGGCCAGCCGCCGCCGCTGTTGATGTACATCGTCCCGCCCGCCTCGATTCCGCCGCATCCGGCCGGGTGGACCTGGTTGTTATCCAGCGTGGCGACGACCTTCATCGGTGTCACACGCACGTCGACGACCAACAACCCGCCACCCCTCAGCGTCACGAACGCATATTGGCTGGACGATTCCGTGATCGGACAGATGGGGGCTGTATCCGGCCGCTCGCCACTTTCCATCGCCCCAAGATTCAGGACGTCTTTGTCGGCGTCGAAGCCGAACTTATGCGCGGCATAGTCGGTCCAAATCCGAATGAATTTTTTCTCAGCGATGTTCGCCGCAATCGCCATTTTTTGATCAGGGGTCGGCCAAGCTGCGTGCACGTTCTTTCCCATCGACAGACAGGCGTCCGGTTTCTTGGTCGCAGCGTCCATGAACAGGACGTGGCCGCTGAGGAACGAGATGATCGCATGGTCCTGGTTGGCGTTGAAAAAGAGCATGTGCGGCCGCCGCACCGGCTTTTTGGTCGCCTCCTCGCAGAACTTGCCGATGTCGCCGGCGAAATCGACGGTTAGCGTCGGTTTGACGGACGAAGGATTGGCCGCCAACTGCGCCCCGTCGTAGACGTACAAGAAGCCGCCGCTTTCCTTGCCGGTGTCGGATTGATCGGTCAGCCAGACTTCATATGCCGCCGCTGGTGAGGCGGCGCCGACCAAGACAAACAAAGCCCACGTGACGATTCGAGCATGACGCGGTTGGGGTGTCATAGGAAGGCCTCCAGGTGGATTCGCTGTCGAGTCAAGAAACCAACGGGCTTGTTGATCGTACGGTCCGTGCAAGCGGGGAGTCAATCGGACCAAAGGCCTTGTCCCGCGCGGGGAAACCGGCCTCGCAGCGCCTGGGTTTCGACGATCGCCGCGTTGACCCTATGAAAATGGCTATGTTACGCTGCTCAATTCCGAGGACACTGTATGGCCGATGTCGTGGCGGAACAGATCGCCGCACTCAAAGACGAGGATTGGGCCATACGCGAAGAAGCGGCCATTGCGCTCGGCGCCTTGAAGGATCCGCGGGCGGTTACGCCGCTGGTCTCACTGCTCCGAGACAAGGATCGGGCGGTTCGGGAGGCGGCGATCGGCGCGTTGACGGCGATCGGAGAACCGAGCGTGCCGGTGTTGGGGCTTTGCCTGTCCGATCCTCTGGCTCTCGTGCAGGAGGCCGCCTCCACGGTCCTCGCCTCGATCGCCGACGAGCGGGTGCTCGCGCCTTTGACGGCATCGCTTCGAAACCGGGATTGGATCGTCCGGATGCAGGCGGCGAAGGCGTTGGGACGAATCCGAGACTCCCGGGCCGTTGAGCCGTTGATTCCGCTGCTGCAAGATCCGGTCAAAGCGGTGCGTGAAGAGACAGCGGCTGCCTTGGCCGCAATCGGAGACGCGGCAGTGCCTTCGCTGTTGGCCGCGCTCGTGCATTCAGAATGGCTGATGCGTCTGCATGCCGTCGAAGCTCTCGGGAAAACGAAATCGCCGGCCGCGGTGGAACCGTTGCTATCGGCGTTATTCAACGACGCCGATACGGCGGTCAAGGAAGATGCGATCCGCGCGCTGGGGCAAATCGGCGACGGTCGAGCCGTAGCCTATCTCGTCCGGGTGATGAAGGAGCCGGGTCTCCGCCCGCTGGCGGTGGAAGCGCTCGGACAGATCGGTGACCGCCGGGCCGTTCCAGCTTTGCTGAACGTACTGTCGGGGGAGGACCGTCCGGAGTCGTCACGCATCGTCGCTGGGTGCGGAGACAAGTGGGATGAAGAAATGGCCGCCCGCTGTGCGGCGGTCAGGGCGTTAGGCCAACTGCAGGACGAACAGGCCATCCCGTCGTTGATGAAGGCGCTGCAAGACACGGTGACCAGAGCGGAGGCCGCGACGGCCTTGACCAAGTTTGGGTCGAAGGTGACGTCGCCGCTTCTGGCCGTGATGACGCAGGCGACCGATGACAACCTTCGGTTTCATGTGAAAGAGACCTTGGAGCGGGTGGGGTGGAGAGCGGGGCGCCTCTAGACCGATAGACTGAGTCATGTCGAAAGAATCGATCGAAACACTCGTCGCGGAACTCGTCCATGAAGAAGACTGGCGGCGGATGCGGGCGACCGCCGCCTGTCTTGCCGGCGGTCCGAAGGCCGTGCAGGCGTTGGTCGACGTCTTGAAAACCGGCGCTCCTGATCTGAAGCGGGAAGCGGCGGCGATGCTGGCCCGCGTCAAAGATCCCCAGGCCGGTGTTGCGCTTGTGGGACTCCTCGAGGATCCGGACGAAGCCGTGAGAAAAGCCGGTGCCACGGCGTTGGAACAGATGGCCGGCGTGCTCGATACAGACACTGCCGCGGCGCTCGTCGCGCTGCTGCCGAACGCGGACGCCAACGGCACCAGGGACCTTGTGACGCATCTCGTAGGCGCAATTCCGACGGCCGTCGAGCCGCTGTGCCGCATGATGAAACGCGACGATCCGAGCGTTCAGGTCATGGCGGCCACGATGCTCGATCAGTTGCTCGACCCGCGATCCGTCGACGCATTCATCGATGCGATGGGCCAACCCGCCGTGCGGGACATTGCCGTGGTCACGCTCAAAAAGCTGGGCGCGATTCGTGAGCGGATCGACGACACGTTCAACGCCTTGCGGGACGTAGAAGGGGCCAGCGAGCGGGAGGAAGCTCGTATGGCGACCGTGATCGATCTGCTTGGCATCGGCCGGCCGAGCGTTGAGATTCTCATCGAATATTTGGAAGACGACGACTGGCTGGTGCGAGAAGCGGCGGCGGATCTGTTGGGAAAAATCGCCGATGTGCGCGCCGTGGAGCCGCTCATGAAGCGTTTGGAACTGGACAAGGACACGGGCGTCAAGGAATTGGCGATCAAGGCGCTCGGGTTGATCGGCGATGCCAGGCCCACGCAGCTGTATCTCGAAGCGATTCCGATTCGCCCCTTGCGGGTCTACGCGATGGAAGCGCTGGCCAAGATCAAGGATGTGGAGGTTCTGAGGCCGCACAAGGAGCTGTTCGACCGGCTCAAGACGGACCGGGACGGATTGGTCGCGTACAATGCCGGACTGATTGCGGACAAGTTGGATGCGCTTGCCGGCGTTCATGCTGGGGTGATGGAAGGACATGGCAATGAGTGAGGAGCAGCAAGCCGACCGGATCGAACAACTGATCAGCGCCTTGCGGGACGAGAACGAAGCGCTGCGTGACCACGCGATCGCGAGTCTCAGCCAAATGGGTGAAGCGGCGGTTGAGCCTCTCATCGGGTTGATGGCGGACGAAGACGTGTTGATTCGTGAGGCGGCGACCATCGCGGTCGTACGGATCGGGCCCTCGGTACTCGATCGATTGATCGAGGCCCTCACGGACGATGAATGGGCAATCCGGGAACAGGCGGCAAGCGGCCTGGGCAAGCTCAAGGACCCCCGCGGCGTCGAACCGCTGGTCAAGGCCTTAAAGGACAAGGACGGGGCCGTGCGCACGGCGGCGGTCTGGGCGCTCGAGCGGATCGGTGACTCACGCGCGGTGCCAGGGTTGGTCGACGCGCTGACGGACAGCACCGTCCGGGAGGATGTCGCCCGTGTGCTCAAGAAAATCGGCGACGCGAGGGCGGTCGAAGCGCTGATCGATGGGTTGCTCGGCAACAACTGGATGGTGCGGCGGCATGCGGCGGAAGCGTTGGGGAAGATCGGCGACCAGCGCAGCATCGACCCCTTGATCGAGTCCCTGAAAGACGAGGACTGGCTGGTTCGGCGGAATGCCGCCGAATCGTTGGCGCGGCTGGGCGCCAAGCAGGCCATCGAGCCGCTGATTCCCCTCCTCGAAGACGAGAACACGATGGTGCAGGAGACGGTCGAGGGTGTATTGGCGAGTTTGGGCTGGAAACAACCGGCCCAGTAAGGTTCATTTTTTCGACGTAAAGGAATGACATCATGGCAGACGACGCTCCGCTGAAATTGATCCAAATCGGTCCCAAGGGGGGAATCAAGAAGGACGGGTTCAACCTCGTGACCGAACGGGTGGTGGCCGTCAATCCTGAGGCCAAACAGATCGAGGTGGAATTACTGGCCTACGACGGAAAGACCGTCGTGTTGGACGTCGACGACGAAGCCTTGAGCGAACTGAAGCAGCTCAAAGCCGGCGACGGCGCCACCATTCGGGTGGTCGAAGAGGGCGGAAAACGCATCGCCAAGAGTGTTCGCATCCGTGCGAAGGACCCCAATGCCGCCAAAGCCGACGCGATGTTGCTCGATCTCAAAGATTCGCATTGGTTGAACCGAAAATACGCGGCAGAGGTATTGGGCGAGTTGAAGGACGTTCGGGCCGTGCAACCGTTGGTCGCCGCACTGATGGACGATGTCGGCGACGTCCGGCAGCGGGCGTACGATTCGTTGATCAAAATCGGCGGACCGGCGGTCCCCTCGCTGGTGCCCTTGCTCGTGTCGGAAGAAGACGAACTGCGTCAGTCGGTGACGGAGATCATCCGGAAGATTGGCAAGCCGGCGGTCGAACCATTGGCGACGGCGTTGGCAGACGCCGACGACCGGCTGAAAACACGCGTGATGAAGGTGTTGGACCGGATGGGTTACAAGCCAAAGGCCAAGGAGCCAGCCAAGGCGGAGGCGCCTCGGCTGACGTAGAAGATTACTTGG
>FRDC01005148.1_pt1 | contig 13270 bp, 11 predicted proteins | sample 1106171 | NCBI WGS metagenome assembly FRDC01 (sample SAMEA3930566, study PRJEB13176) | freshwater metagenome | biome: Drinking water system; feature: drinking water; material: water | place: Singapore | collected 2014-12-20
GGTTTTCTTTATTGTGATCGCCCATGAGGCGGAACTGAGAAACGTCGTAGATTTCTTCTTTGCCCACAATCTTAGCAACGATCTGTTTGGTCTTGGCGTTGAAATAACAACCCACAAACTGTTCAGCAAACTCGCCACTGATGTCGATGGGGTTTTTCTTGGTAAACCAAATCAAGCGGCCCTGATTTTCTTGGGCAAAGCTTTGAACGATCGGATTGTCGTAATTGAGAACTACGAAACTCTTTTTGTCACAGGCGCGAAGCAAGCGCTTCTTGGCTTCGGTGTAAGCATTGATATCGCCGTAACGATCCAAATGATCTTCTTCAATATTGGTAAACACCGCGAGAGCCGGAATTAATTTCTCAGTCAGCTCGAGTTGGAAGCTCGAAAGCTCTGCCACCACAGCGTCATCCGTGGTTTCTTCCATCACATGATTCAAAAGGGGCTGGCCGATATTGCCACCCACGAAGGCCTTCTTATTATCGGCTTTAAACATCTCACCGATCAGAGCGGTCGTAGTGGTCTTTCCATTCGTGCCGGTCACTGCAATCACGGGCTCTTTCAAAGAACCGGCTGCTAGATCAATTTCGCTCACGATGGGAACGTTCGCAGCGCGCGCTTCATCGAGCGGCTTGATATTCAACGGAACGCCGGGGCTCAACACAATCAGCTCCGCAGTTTGAAACGTTTTGGGGTTGTGCTTACCCAATTCAAACTCGACCGTCTTCAAATCGCCGAGCGCATTGACGGAATCCATCAGCTCGCTCTTTTGCTTTAAATCCGTGATGGTGACCTTTGCACCTTGCTTGGTCATGTACTTCGCGACTGCAACGCCCGTCAGACCAAAACCCACTACCAAAACTCTTTTGCCCTTAAACTTGCTCATTTAACTCACTACCTCAACTTCAGTGTCGACAAGGTAATCAACGAAAGCAGGATGGAAATAATCCAAAATCGCACGATCACTTTGGGTTCTGCCCAGCCCTTCAATTCAAAATGGTGGTGGATGGGAGCCATCCGGAACACCCGTTTTCCAGTTAATTTGAATGAAGTGACCTGGGCCATTACTGACAGCGCCTCAATTACAAAAATTCCGCCGCAAATCGCCAACAGGAATTCATTCTTGGAGATCACTGCAACTACCCCAAGTGCGGCCCCCAATGCAAGGGATCCGACGTCTCCCATAAAGACTTGGGCGGGGTACGTATTAAACCAGAGAAATCCGAGGCAGGAGGCGGCCACTGCCGCCAGAAACACGCAGAGCTCTCCGGACCCTGGGATGTGCGGAATCTGTAAGTATTCAGCGATCTTAACGTGGCCTGCGCAATAGGTCAGGATCCCAAAAGTTACCGCCGTTGTAATGGTGGGCCCCACTGCCAAACCATCTAGGCCATCGGTCAAATTGACGGCATTCGATGCCCCCACAATCACGAAGGTCGCAAAGGGGATAAAAAGGAGCCCCAAATCAATCGACCACTCTTTAAAGAATGGGAATTTGAGGTTCGCTGGAATCTCGCGGGTAAAATAGATGGCCGAAGCAGCGGCCACGGCAATGAGCGTTTGAAAAATAATTTTCTGACGGGCCGAGAGACCTTTGGGATTTTTCAGAACGACTTTTCTGCGATCGTCGACAAACCCAATCACCGCAAAAAGAAGCGTGGTGACCAGCGCGATCCAAATATTCTTATTCGTGAGATCCGCCCAGAGAAGTGTGGGGATCACGATCGCAATCAGAATCAAGGCGCCACCCATGGTCGGCGTTCCTTTTTTACTGAGGTGACTCTGAGGTCCGTCATCCCGTATCGTTTGGCCCATCTGCATTTTTTGCAGGAATCGAATGAAGCTCGGGCCGATTAACATGGCCAAAAGCACACTCGTGATCGAGGCGCCGAAGGTTCGAAAGGTAATATATTTAAAGACGTTGAGTGCAGAGTAATCGACGTGCAGCGGGTACAAAAGATTATAGAGCATGAGGGGATGCTACTTATTTTCAAAATGCCATGTCAAGGGTTCAAAGGTGGTCACCACCTTTTGGTAGCTCGGGTGCGTTATAGGCGAGGGGTTCCAATGCGAGACCCCAAATGTGAGGTCCCGCATTGGACATGAGATGCGACTACTGCTGACTGGCTCGATCAATCAGTGCTTGAAGATAATCGACGTATTCGGCGATGACCTTGGTCGTACTGGCCTCTTCTAGGGCCGAACGCAGCTTGGGTTCGGCAAAACGTCCCAGAACATCGGCTATGGCATGGCCATTTCCGCCCCCGATCTGGTCTGCTTGCAAAGCCTGAATCAGCTGACGCTGTTCAACTCGGCCGAAAATCTCTACGCGTCCCACCAGGGTTCTCACCAGCTTGGTCGGTGCCGGAGTGACCTGCATGGGGAGCAAGCCGTCCGTCCAATCTCTTGGCAAGACGTAGAGAAGGCGATAGCCCGGAGTCAGAAAATAACTCTGCTTCCAGGTGTTCACCATGGCTTGAGCCTCGAGCGGAAAGAGCCCCGACTTCTCCAGCTCGACTTGAACCATTTGAGTAGCCTGAGCCAGGTACTCGTTCATCGGAAGTACATTCCTAAGACTTGCGGCACTTGCCTGCACTCGGTTGGAGCCGGGCGAGAGACTCCCCAGATTAACTACTGCTCCACCCTGATCCGTTACTCGAATCAAGATAGCCGAAGGAACACGCAATAAGGAGGAGTTCGTTATCCTTAACGCTCCCTTTCCGTCTGTAGAATCAATGGTCAGACCCGTCCCGAAATTTCCTAATCCTCGGTAGAAGATCAGGCGTTCGTTCTCACCGCCTGCGGTGATGTAGTTGGCCTGAACCTCACGTGAAGGATTCCAAATACTATCGGGTGCAGTAGCAGGGACGGGGAGGGTTTGATTGGAAACGTGCACGTTCCAAGTCATGTCTCCACCTGCCAAACTCTGCGCGGCTCCCGCTGCGGGAGCGTACGAAGCGGCCTGCGGAAACCATTGCGTGATCAACCCGCCTGGGAACTTCACGTTCACTTGAACATCCCGTTCCTGTTGCGAGTAGAAATAGATCACGGGCGTCTCCATCTTCTGAGTCACCTGGAACTCGGGACGATCCAGTGCGAAGTCGCAACCCTTTCCTTCACACCCACTGGGACGCCTTGCCAGATGATTCACCAGCTGGAAGGGCCGAGACCCTGCCGCTGCTGTCGCGTCCTTCTCTCGAGAGTGAACAAAATCAGGAAGCTTCTCGTCGTCATAATGCATCCCCGTCAGCATCTTGCCCCGGGGATCCTGAAGCGAAGTAAAGGTCCCCCACTCATGAACTTCGAAGCCGGGATCGGCCTGAGGATTTTGGGAATGCAGCAGGAGCGCCGCAGCACCTGCCAATGTAAGAATGGTTTGAACCGTGATTGCCTTATTTTCCAAGATTGCCAAAATTGAACGATACATTTGTAAATCTCCTTCTGCCTCGAAGATCCTCCAAAACGCGGGATGCATAAATTGCAAAGCATGCTATAGGAACCTGCAGAAAACACAGGTGGCCCCATGGAACCGAATCAAGACTTTCCCGTTTCGTCCGAAGACTGCCGGCTATTGCTGCTCTTGGAAACCGAGGGATCGGTTCGCCAGGTTTCGCAAATATTGAGACGGGACGTTTCCGTCATCACTCGCCAGCTCAATCGCTTGGCTGAGAAAACGCCGTTCGTCGAAAAGCTGAATGGGAAGTGGCAGATCTCTCTTTCCGGAAAGCGGCTGAATGGCTGGACCCGCGACGCCATTCTCTGTCAGAAAAATATTTTAGCAGCGCGCACGCATTTGCGAGTGGCCACGACTCGAGAATTCGCGGCGCGAATTTTAGCGCCTCGCTTGGGGGAATTTCTGAATCGCAAAACAGAATCCATTTCCATCATTTCTTCGGAAGATGGGGTGGAACAGCTGCTTTTGAATGGCAGCGTGGATATTGGGTTGGATTGCGGACGACCGGTCGACCCTTCGATTCGATTTCAACGAGTGGTGCCAGAGCCTTTTTCAATCGTTGCCGCACCGAAATTGCTAGGCGGAGCAAAAAACATTTCGATGTCTGGGCTTCTCGAACTGCCTCATCTTCAATACACGCGCCTATCTACGGCACGAGCTTTGAAACTTCTGACCGAAGTGCCGTATATTCCCATGCGCTTCAACGACCTCGCTGCTGTGAGAGCTGCTGCGTGCGCGGGCTTAGGATGGGCGGTGGTACCGACGTATTCGGTTCAAGAAGAATTGAACTCAGGCCTACTTCGCGAAGTTCCGCTGAATCAGAAAGTCACGATTGGAACTGAGCAATTTGGAATCTGGTGGCATCGGGATCGACGGGGGCTGGATTCTTGGATCGAGCGAATTACGAATTGGCTGCAGAGAGTCCGGCTATAACTATTTCCCAAAATGCGCTAGTGCTTCGGCCGCGACTTCCCGATCATCGAAGTGCACCTTCTCGTGGCCGATGATCTGATAATCCTCGTGGCCTTTTCCAGCGATCAAAACCAAATCGCCCGGCACTGCTAAATCCAAAGCCGCGAAAATCGCCTTCTTTCGATCGACTTCAACTTTGTATCGATCTTTCAAACCCAGCGGCAGAATGCCGGCGACAATTTCGCCGATGATTTGAATGGGATCTTCGGTACGTGGGTTGTCCGACGTGATCACCGTAAAGTCCGACATCGTCGCGGCCAGCTTTCCCATCACTGGGCGTTTCGTGCGATCACGATCGCCTCCGCAACCCATCACGGTGATGAGACGGCCCTGCTTTTTCAGATCTCCCAAGGTGGTCAAAACTTTTTCAAGGGCATCAGACTTATGAGCGTAGTCCACCAACACATGAATTCCGGTTTTACTCGCCACGCGCTCTAACCGGCCTGCAACACTTTGTAGATTGCGAACACCGGTTGAAATCGCTTTAGCACTCAAACCCATTCCTTGAGCAGCGGCGATGGCTCCCAAAATATTCGAAATATTAAAACTACCAATCAGGGGCGATTCAATTTCCAGTCGTCCAACATTTCCCCGAATTCCACTCACCGAAACTTTCAAATCTTTTCCCGAAACTTGCGCACGCGCCGAGGTTCCGTAACTCATCACACTGAAACCGCGAAGCCCGGCAGCATTCAACTCGCCCAGCATTCTCTGGCCAAAGGAATCGTCGACGTGAACGGCCGCTGCGGGATGCTTCCCCATCTGAACGGAGTGTTCCGCATATTCCGTAAACAGGCGGAGCTTGGACTGATAGTAGTCTTCCATATCCGGATGAAAATCCATGTGCTCGGGAGTGAGGTTCGTAAAGATCATCGCATCAAAAGCGATTCCATCCGTCCGGTGCTGTTTCAATGCGTGCGAAGACACTTCCATCACCACGGCAGTGCAACCCTTGTCGCGCATCTCTGCCAAAATTTTTTGCAACTCGACTGGCCCGGGAGTGGTGTGAGTCGCCGGAATGATCTGATCGCCAAACCGAAAAGAAATGGTTCCTAGAACGCCGACTTTTTCTCCCGCCGCTTTCAAAATCGATTCCACCAAATGAACGCTCGTGGTCTTGCCACTGGTTCCAGTAACGCCAACGACTTTCATTTTTTTGGAAGGGTGTTTGTAAAATTCTGCAGCCAAGAGGGCGAGAGCCAAGCGCGAATTGGGGACCTGAATATAATTGCCGTACTCTTTTTTGGGAGGAAGTTCGCCTACAGAAACTGCGACTCCCGCCTTGGCCACCTCCGGCAAAAACTCGTGCGCATCATGAACCGTACCCTGGATGGCCACAAAAACAACGCCGGGACCCGCCGCCTTGGAATGCGATGTAATTCGCGTAATTTTTCCGTCGATGACTTCTTTTAGCAATGCCTCAAAGGTCATGGCCCGGCAGTATATAGAACTGACCGGGCCACGAATACTCTTTTTCTTACTGAAGATTGAACTCAACCATTCCTTGGCACTTCAGCCTAGTGACCTCGGTGACTTCTTGGTCCGTAAAGAGAACCGACTTACCCTGGAGCAAATCATAGAAATTGACCTGACCTTGAATAAACTGGGTTCTACTGTCCATTACCTCACCAGAAATCACGCTGGTAAAACCCAAAGATTTACAAAGAGGATCGAAGGGTCGCTCATACATCCCCACAGACAGATTCAAAACCGGAAGGCCCCCATACTTTGGTGAGTTGAACACTCTCTCCACTCGAGCACTGGCTTTACCGTCGTGAGCGTCCAGAATCCAAGACAACTGCTCAGTTTGTCCTAAAATCACCGCGACCAAGGGCGTGGCGAGTTGACCGGATACAATCTCTCCGTTGTTATTCAAAAATACGTAGTCTTGAAATACCGCGGTTAAGTCTGTTCCTGCAATTTGTAATTCTGCCGGTGTGTCGAGCGTGCCCATTAGTGGGGCATCATATCGTTCACTCCAAGTAAACACCTCTCCTTTCTTAAAGGTGGCGGGAAGACCATGCCCCAAGTGGATTTTAAGAGGCTCTGCTAGCTGACAGCTAGTCTTGTCCGTTTCCCTGCGACTAAAAAAGTCGGTACAAGCTGCCTTTAGTCGACCTTGTACAAAGAGCACTCCTTTTAAAGTGGTTTCAACAATCCGTCCATCTGCTGGATCGAAAACGATTCGAACCAGTCTCGAAGTGAGAGAGTTTTTTTGACGATTCTTCGCATCGACTTCCACCCATTCCCCCAGGACGTATACTTTTCCTTGGAAAGTATCCGGCTCAAAACTGAGAGACAGAATATTTCCGTCTGCATCAAACTCTACATCCGGAGGAGAACTCCACTTGAGATCAAGACGTTCTGATTGAATAGAGGTCGGGTTTAGCAACTTTCCATGACAGCCGGACGCAGGAGCACAGTACCTGTCTAAATAGACCACTTGTTGAAAAACCTTGGAATAGTAAGGAGCAGAGCCTTTATAGGACAGCTGAGCTTGCCTCAAGAGCCGCTCATATGCCTGCACCGAAGACAAAACCCCTTGATGATTCGACACTACCGAGAAATGATACAGGCGAGCGCCGAACGAGTCCCGAGCACCATTTTGAATAGTATCCCGGTAGATAATTTCGTGAAGGATGATCCCAGCCCGAGTCGTGTTAGACGTCAACGGATCGTTGTACAAATCTTTGCGAATCATGAAACGAGTCTCACCCGGTTTAGGATCTTTGATTTGAATCGCGAAAAGTTCTTTACGACAGGGCGGGGCAGGTGGATCGATTTCAGAACGATCATCGTCAACTGGTGAAACCCCCAAGTCGTCACGCAATTCTTTGTCGAGCTGAGACAAAATAACAGCAGCCGCCTGACGATAGCGCTCGGCTCGGCTTGGGTCGATCCACTTCAGTTTCTGCGCGAACAAATCAATCTTCTTTTCAACCGAGACAGACTCGTCGCCTAGATCCACAGTTTCCGTAGCTTTCAAGTACCGGGACATTTCCCAGTAGTCAAAGAGCTCGATTGAGGTTCGGGTGACTCCATCGGGAGCGTAGCAAACTACCGAACCACCTCCATTTCCTACTTCGTGAGCCCACACAGACCCAGCTGTAAGCAATAAAATTCCTATCAGTAGTTTCTTCATGTTTTTTCCTTTTTCGTGAGTGGGAACAGTTGAATCTGAAGCCGATAAACTTCTTTATTATTCTGACGAGTATTCTTGCCGACGGTTTTTTCCATGGTTTGTGCGAAGGTTCTTCGAATGAGTTTGAGTTGCTCTTTCAATGCGGGCAACGCAGCAGCGTCGCAGCTCACGGTCACGGAAGAAAAATCGCGCAGTTCTACTGGAATTTCAAAGAGCGCAGAGCGCGCTAAATCCAAACCCTGACTATGATTCGATCGTATGAACGCGTCCGAAACATCGTGAGTGGTGGAAAACTTTTTCCCGGTGGAACGCAAATAGCTTCCGTCCTTGTGAATCAGACCCAGACTTTGTAAAGCCTGAATTGCTTTTCTGGCCTTAGAGGAGGTGAGAGGAAAATATTTGGTTAGCTCTTCTGCGCGTCCAATCTCCACACCCGAATCCAGGAGCGCCAAAATTGCGAAGTGCCACCAATCGGAAATGACCTGAAACTCGGCTGAGGTTAGCTGAAATCTTTTTAAAGACCGATCCTCATGAACCGCGATAGAACGCTTGATAGGGAGAGACTCCACCAGTTTATGAACCAGAGTCGACTCGAGATCCAAATGCATGAGTAAGCGTGTAGCTAGCTGACGGGTGATGGGGCGCTTGCCTCGCAAAACTTCTGAAACGATAGGAGCTGGCACACCCAACTTTTTCGAGAATCGCCGAAGGGAATAACCTGGAAAACGATTTTTCAAAAATTCAAAGCGGCTTTTGAGTAACGAGACAATCTCTGTCTGCGTTGTTTCCCCTGACCCCATGAGTGAGAGTCTTAGATCAGCCTCAATGAAAAGAAAATGCCGTTTGTAAAAAAGCGTTACACTTTACGACGCAACTCTTTGTATCACTAAGGCTCAGCCAGTGTTAACCGAACACGGCTGCCCTGCGCAACATCCTTCCCGGGAAGGGGGAGCTGCTTGCGCACAATTCCATTACCGAAAACTTCTAGCTGCAAATCCCGCCCTTGAAGTGCGCGAATCGCCTCACGAACGGTAAGTCCTTGCAAAGGCGGCATCTTCCAAGGGGACGAATCGGCCTCTGCTTGAGTCAGCTGAGCATCGATGCTCTGACTAGCCACCTTTGCCAGGGACCAGCGGAGTTTGTCATTGAGGGACGGCGTAGGTGGCGCCTCCGCATGAACCGTTGGCACCGACGCCGGATGCGGACCGGGATGGAGCAAGGAATCGGCAAGTAGCGGCGATGGATTTGCAAAGGGCTCTGTAGGCGGAATGCCCAGGCGATTGGCGGCTTTCTGGAAAATTCGACTGAAGAGGGGAGCCGCCAACTGCGCTCCGTAGTAAGCACCTTTCGGTTCATGAATCGACGTGAAAACCACAATCTTCTGATCCGTCCCTACCGGAAATCCAATAAACGATGCGACGTACTTGTCTTTAGAATATGCCTTCGTGCGCGGATCGACCATCTGCGCAGTACCAGTCTTGCCAGCAATTTTATAACCAGGAACGCGTGCAGAAATTCCGGTGCCTTCGTCCTGCGTGACCGACTTCAAAGCCTCGAGAACCCCGTTCTCAACAAGACCGTCCATCACCTTCTTAGGTGGCTGCTTCGAAGTTTGCCCCTTCAATAAGACCGGTCGAACTAACCAACCCCCGTTCGCAGCTGCCGCGTAAGCACGCGTGATTTGCAAAGGCGTGACCAATAGCCCCTGACCAAATCCGATGTTGGCCAAGTTGATATTCTTCCAATTTTTAGGAGGAGGAACGATTCCCGAAATTTCTCCCGGAAATCCAATTTCCGATTTGGAACCAAAACCAAAATCTCTGAGAGTTTGATAGTAGTTCGCACTTCCCACCTTGAGCGCCAACTTCGCAGCACCCACGTTCGATGAAACCTGAATCATCTTCTTCAAGCTGATCCATTCAAACTTTTCTTTGGCTTCTGCTTCTGAAATTTTTCGATCATCCACGTAGAACGAGCCCATTTCTCCGTAGACTTGATCGGTGATCTTTGAACCGTGCGCGAGTGCGCTTGCTAAAAGAACGGGCTTCAACGTAGACCCGGGTTCATAGCCGTCAGTAATCGCCCGATTTCTTCTTCGTTCCACTCGCGGCTCACGCGCATTTGGATTAAACGACGGCTCGTTCGCCATGGCGAGAATTTCTCCGGACACTGCGTTCATCACTATAACGGTACCGCTTTTAGCATTCGCACTTAGAACCGCACTGCGAAGTTCCTTCTCCACTTCAAACTGTAACGGAGCATCGATCGTGAGGCTGAGATTCTCCCCATCTTTTAAATCTTTCACTGCACTGGCATCAAAAAGAGCTGCGCGTCCAAGCGCATCCTTCACAGCTGCGTACGGTGCAGCCTTTCCTTTCAAGAGCCCGTCCGCCCAAAGCTCGACACCCTCTAGCCCTTCGGAATCCAAATTCACGTCGCCCAAAACATGCGCCGCCAATTCACCGTGGGGATAGACGCGTTTACTTTCCTTGATGATCCAAAGCCCGGCGACTAAATCCCCGTCTTGATCCATGAGCTGGAATTTTTTGAAGCGTTCGAGCTCCACTTCCGTCATGTGGCGTTTGATCCAAATGAACTCGCGCTTTTCAGAAAGTTTTTCTTGAAGCTTTCCCACAGGGAGCAAAGTGGCTTTAGCTAAAAGACCTGCCATCTTTTTCTTGTTCTTAATTTTGGAAGGATTTGCAGCAAGACTTCTGCTTTCCACACTCACGGCAAGGGTGTCGCCATTGCGATCTAAAATTTCACCGCGACGAGGACGAACCAGAACTTTCGATTGAAACTGCCGCTTTGCCATCGATTCGAGACGAGGGTCACCCAAAATTTGAATCTGCGCTGCTCTCCCAATAACGAGCGCTCCCGCGAGGAGACTCCCCACAATCAGAGTCATGAAACGAGCGTAGCTCACCTCGATGTGGGATTCTCTCACTGCAGGTGCACCACCTGATTGGGTTTGGGTTGGGCCATTTTAAATTTCTTCCGCGCCAGATTTTCCAAATGACTGGGTGACCGCAGTGTCGCCACCTGGGCCTGCAGCACTTCTTTTTCTTCGCGCAAATTGCTCATCGTGCGCTCGGCTTGGCTGATGGCATAGGTCGTCCTGAAAATCCAAAGGCGGAGCGATACCGTCGCGAGCGAAAACAAAACCGTGGGAATGATGATCCAAAGTGGCACGTAGCGCTTGATCACTGACCTACCTTAAATTCTTTCTGCCACTCTCAGCTTAGCGCTTCTTGCGCGCGGGTTCTGAGCCGTTTCCTCATCATCTGGCAAGAGCGGCTTTTTGGTCAAAATCTTCAACTCTTCCGACTTTTGTCGAAAGGCCTGTTTGACGAGCCGATCTTCCAAGGAATGAAAACTCAAGATCCCCACTCGTCCGCCTGGCTTCACCTGAAGTATAACATGGTTCAGCAGACCTTCGAGCTCTTCTAACTCTTCATTGACCAAGATTCGGAGGGCTTGAAAGCTCCGCGTCGCAAAATGAATTCGGCCGTGCCGGTACTTCCCCGGAACCGCTCGTTCAATGATGCCCACCAACTGCCCCGTCGTCTCGGGCGCACCATTTTCATCCCGATATCGAACAATGGCGCGAGCAATCTGGCGAGAAAAGCGCTCTTCACCATACTTAAATAAAATATCCGCCAGGTCGCGTTCGCTCACCCTTCCCAAAAGCTCGTGACAGCTTTCTCCAGCATTCGGATTCAACCGCATATCGAGCGGACCATCGTTTTTAAAACTCAACCCGCGAGTGGGGTCATCCATCTGATCGCTTGAAAAACCGAGGTCCGCGAGCATGCCGTAGACAGAAACATCGCCCAGCCTTCCTTTCAACTCACTGAACCGCTGGTGCCGAAGCTCCAAACTTCCGGCGCTGATCTCTTCCGCAAACCGCTCTTTTGCTCGATCAATAGCTCGCAGATCTTGGTCTACACCGATCACCCGGTGCTGAACTCCCGTATCTTTTGCGATGAGTTTGAAAGTATCCAGAAAGGCCGACGTGTGACCGCCGCCACCGAAGGTGCAGTCAACAAGATAGGCTGGCTCCTCGAGCTTTCGAAAAGGCTCGGCTAGAAGCTCAGCAATTTTTAATGTCAGGATCGGAGTATGTCTCGAGCTCACAGGTGATTGGAGCTTGCCACTTTTCGCTGATTCTTAAAATAGCTCTCAATCGCTCGACGACCTAAATAAGACGATTTCACTACCCAGTACTTCTCGTGAATGGTCAAAGCAGCCACGGCCACTCGGCGATTGCCCAGTTCGGCGAAGCCAATGAACCAATCATATTTGCCACGAGGTTCCGTACCGGTGAGAGAGCCGGTCTTTCCACCGACATCCACCATAGAAAGAGCGCCCCGAGTAAAGCCGCGGAAAGAGGTGCGAGAAGTTCCGCGAGTCACCGTCTGTCTCATTAACGCCCGAATTTCATTCGCCGTCTGCGGATCCACGGTGACTGAACTCACTCTTGAACGAGCGTGGTAAAGATATTTTCCGTCATCGGCGGTGGCGCTTTGAACCACGTAAGGCTCCATCATTTTGCCTTCATTGACGACTGCAGCAGCAATCAGAGCACCCTGAAGGGGACTCATCGTGGTTTCGCGGGTAAAGCCTGAAGCGGTTTCAGCCAAAGACCAAGCATCGTCTGAAATATCTGCACGACCCATTTCCATGGGAAGGTCCGAAGCGATCGAACGATTGAAACCGAAGCGCTCAGCGTATTTACGAAGCTCCGTTGGTCCCACAGTGAACACACCGAGTTTTCCAAAAGCAGAATTTACGGATTGAGCAAACGCGTCTTTCAACGTGAGGTAACGAGTCCAACGATTGATTTTATCGCGAAGGACATTGCTCTTATAAAGGGTGTGATAGCGACCATTCACTGGAATCAAGGTGTTGGCCGAAACGTTCCGTTCCGCAATCGCAGCAGCCGCGGTCACGACTTTAAAAACGGAAGCAGAAGGAAAAGTAGATTGAAGAGCGAGATTTCCGCCAGTCTTTCGCGGCGGTTTCTGATAATTCGCCATCGAAAGAATCTGACCAGTCGCTGCATCCAGCACCACAACAGAACCGTAGTCAGGTCCATAGGATTTCAGCAGGCTTTCCATGTCGTGCTGAAGGTCGGTATCAAACGTGTAATCCAATTTGACGTGAATAGGTTTCTTTCCGCCCAGATTTATTTCCACATCGGACGGGAAATTTTGTGCGACACCCATCGTTTGGATCGCGTCTGCTAAAATTTTCTTTTGCTTAGCATTGACGAGGTCAGAGTCGTCTTTGGAAAAAAACTGTGAGCCCAGTAGCCCGACCAGTCCCACGACCGACAAAGAAGCGAGTGCAATGATGGAATATCGTGATCGCTTTAACGTTCTACGCATCTGTATGAATAGTCTCTGATTCCTCGTTGTAAGGTCAAGAACCCCTAGGTAATTACGTCCTGCCATGAAAACCTCTGCCGAATTGAAGTTTTAGTCAAATCAGGGGGATTGTTTTTAGTCGCGTAGAACTGAGTTTTTAGAACTGAAAAGTCGCGAAAAGCACGTCCAGCAAGTGAACCCCGGTACCCTAGTACTATTTTAAATTAAGATGATGCGAAGTGGCAAATTCTATTCAGCAAGCACTAACATGCTGAAATTACTAAAAAAGACTGGAAGCGGGCTTCAGGAAACTGGCCCAGTAAGCGGGGACGG
>FRDC01000619.1_pt3 | contig 13264 bp, 18 predicted proteins | sample 1106171 | NCBI WGS metagenome assembly FRDC01 (sample SAMEA3930566, study PRJEB13176) | freshwater metagenome | biome: Drinking water system; feature: drinking water; material: water | place: Singapore | collected 2014-12-20
CTCGGCGAAGGGCAGGCGTTCGACAACCACACCCGCGAGCCTCTCGTGCAGCTCGGCAAGCATCGGCTCGAGCTTGGTGATGTTGAAGCGGGCGCCCTGCCGCGCATCGACACCGAAATTCCGCCCGCTCACCTTCCCGCCAAAGGCAAGGCGCTGCAGATAGAGGAACCGCGCCGCGCGGTTGATGTCGGTCAAGCGATCGGCGGGCAGCGCGAGCAGCCGCTCATATTCGGCCCGGCTCGCGAGCCGGAACCGCAGGTGATCGACGAAATAGGCGTAATGCTCCTGCAGCACCCGAAACAGCGTCACGACGTCGCCCGATATGTCGTTGATGAACTCGACGTTGGGCCGGCGCCGACGGCGCAGAAAAATGCCGCCCATGCCGACGAACGGTTCGGCGTAGTGGCGGTGGGGGATGGCATCGATAATCGGCACGATGGTGCTGGCCAGATTGCGCTAGCCGCCGATGTACGGCGCCAGCGGTCGGACGGGGCGAACTGCGGTTAACGAACTCATCACGCTCTCCATGCAAGGGGCATCCCACCCGATCGGTCGGGTGCGGGATGGGCCGAACCGGCCATTTGGTTCATGGCGCGTGCGAGCGCGTCGGTTATCGGCGTTGGCGCGCCGATGCCCCCGCCCCGACCCGGAGCGGAGGCGAAAGGGTTCAGCGGGCGGGCGTCGCCGCTGGCGTCGCGGCGAGCCGCTCGTAAGGCGCCCAGGTCACCGCCGGCAGGCCGATCCAGTCATTGATCGCCTCGAGGCGGCGCATCAGCGGCTCGATCTCCGCGAAGTGAAACACGTCCGCCGCCTTGGCCGGATCGCCGAGCCCGCCCGCATTCTGGGGGATGATCCCGAGCAGCACCGGCGGCACCCGGTGCGCGGCGAGCATGTCGTCGCGCGCCACCGACTTCACGTTCAGGAACTCGTCCTTGGCGCCGGCCTCGGCGATCGGGATGATCTTCACCCCATCCGGTTTGCCGTTGGGGACATGGAGAAACAGGTCGCGGAAATTGCCGGGGCCTTTGCTCTGGCTCACCGCCTCCTGCAGCGCGTCGGCGTCGGCCTCGCTGAACTGATCCTCACTGATGTAGAGGATGTACCCGGCGTGGCTGCCGTTGATGTAATAGCGGCGCCGGAACAACGTCGCCGCCTCGCCTAACAGCCCGGCCTGGAGCGCCGACAGCCATTCGGGGCAGCCGTAAATCTCCTGCGCGGCGTCATCCTCGGCGATCTGGAACACATAGCCCTGGCGGAACGCCGTCGCCCCCGTCCAGTCGGGCGCCCACCAATAGACGTCGTCGCGGCCGACGCGGGTGTTCACCGCGGGCACCCGGAGCAGCGCCATCGGCCGACTGGCCATGTTGTCGCGCCGCTCGACATAGCAATTGCCCATCAGCAGCAGGTCGAGCACCAGCTTCTCGAACTCACGCCGCGAGAGCCAACGGCTCGGGATGAACAGCCGCGACAGCTGGTTGCGCTTGTAGATGATCGCCGATCGGTGGTGCGGGCTCATGTTGAGGGTGCGCGCGAGCGCGACCGGCGGCAGCGGCGGCTCGTACCAGCGTCCGCTCCACAAGCTCTCGCTCGTCCACAGATAGCCACCGCCCGCCTCGAGCACCGGCTCGGGATCGCCAAAGCGGAACGCGCGCGAGCTGGCGATCCGGCTGGTCTTCGCCGGCGCGGCGGGGGCGCTCTCGCCAATGGGCGCGGGCACCTGCGCCGCCGCCGATTCCGTCATTTGCTGCTCCATGCGCGGTGATCCTCATTCTCGATTTGCGGGTGCCGGCGGAGGCCGGGTCCAGGGGCTCGTGGTAAAGCGCGTGCATGATCGCCCAGGCCAGGTCGGCATGGCCGGTGTCGCCGGCGCGGCTCGCCTTGAAGGTCACCTGGCGCCCGCTGTCGGTGGTGGCGGGGTAGATCGCCATGAACGAGTTGATGATGTCGGTCGCGCCGGCATCGAACTCGAGCCGGCCGGCGCTAATCACGTTCTTGGCTTTGAACACCATCTGGCTCTTCAGCTCGACGGAGTAGCGCAGCGCCGTGACGCGCGGCCATTTCTGGCGGACGAGCTGGAGCACCGCGGCGCCGGCGCCGGTGGTATCGATCCCGATGTAAGTGACGTTGTATTTGTCGACCATCTTCAGGATCGCGGCGGCCTGCAGGGTGAAGTCGAGCCCCTTCAGCCGCTGCTTTTCGATCACCCGGAACTTGCCGCCGGGTTCCTTGGGCGCGGCGAGCGCGACGAGCGCGGCGTCGTCGCCATTGGCGCTCTCCTGGGGATCGTAGCCCAGCCAGACCTCGCCGGCATAAGGGCGCAGCGCGAACGGATCGAAATCGGCCCGCCACACCTCCCAGGTGTCCACCGCGCAGCGGCGCATCAGGTTGAACGGAAACACCGACTGGCTGTCGTCGATGAACTGGCAGAGGAACAGGTTGGCGAACTCGTCGGGGCTGTAATCAAGCTGCAGCTCGGCCAGGTCGAACAGATCGCAGCCGCCGGCATCGGCGTCGTGGATGCTCACGATCTGGCGCCACACGCCGTCGCCGCCGAGCGCGCCGTCCTTCAGTGCGGCATGGCTGATATCGATCTTGACGCGCTGATCCTTGGGCCGCTTCGCGTTGAACCGCTCGCCGCTCCACATCGCATAGGCTTCGTGGGCCAGCGTCGACGGCGTCGAAAAATAGGTCTTCCGATAGCGTTTCTGGCTCGCCATGGCCGAGGCGACCTTGTTGATCTGCTCGAAGCCGTGGATCCAGAAACACTCGTCGACATAAACGTCGCCGTGATAGCCCTGGGCGGTGCGGTAATTGGTGCCGAGAAAATAGAGCTTGGGCGGCTCGCCCTCCGGTCCTTCCACCCCGTCGAGATCGAGCACGATCGGGTCGCCTTCCAGCTTCACCCCCGTCGCGTTCAGCACGAACGCGCAGATATATTGGCGGAAGATGTTGGCCTGGGCGCGGCTCGCCGAAATGAAGATCTGGTTGTTGCCGGTCTCGATCGCGCGGATCAGCGCCTCGCGCGCGAAATAGAAGGTGGCGCCGATCTGGCGGCTCTTCAGGATGAACCGCGTCTTCAGCGTCGTCGAGCCGAGCAGTTCGGCCTTGGGCGATCGCCACCCGCGCTGATAATCGAACAGCCCCTTGTCGAACGCGTCGAGCAGCGCCTGCTGATGCTCGGCCGTCAGGTGGTTCTTGCGCTTTTTCTTGCGCTCGCCGGCGTTGCGGTTGGCGACCTTGGGGTTCAGATCGCCCTCGTGACCCCCGGGCGCCTCGTAGCGGCGGACGCGGGCGAAGCGTTCGGCCTGGCGGGCGAGCAGATCGATGTCGCGCACGTCGCGCCCGCTCTTGTCGGGCTTCAGCACCAGCCGGCAATATTCGGCCTCGGTCACCCCCTCCATGCGCTCGATCGGGCTCGCCTCGTCCCAGCGGTCGCGCGCCTTCCAACTGCGCACCGTCGCCGGGTTCAGCTCGAGCACCTCCGCCACCTGTTCGCAGGTATAGCCGGCCCAGAAATAATGCTTGGCCCGGCGCCGCGCATCGAAGGGGATGGGGTCGTTCATCGCGGCGGACGCTAATCACGCGCCCCCGCCGCTGGCGCCGCCCGCTTGTTGTAAGCGCGCGCTTTACAACAGCGCGAGATTGCTTCGAGGGCGCCGATCACGCTCCGTTGCGCGCGTCCGAAAGGTCGCAAAACGCCAATCAGCCGGAGCGCGCCCGCAATGCCCAAGGTCTCCAAATTCTTCCGCGTCGCCGTCGAAGGCGCCACCGCCGACGGCCGCACGATCGAGCGCCAGCAGCTGCTCGACATGGCCGCGACCTATAATCGCGATACCTATGCGGCGCGGGTGAACATGGAGCATATTCGCGGCATCACCGCCGATCCGCCGTTCCGCGCGCTGGGCGACGTGATCGCGCTGAAGACCGAGGAGATCACCCTCGCCGTCGCCGGCACGGCCGAAAAGAAGCTGGCGCTGTTCGCCCAGATCGAGCCGACCGACGATTTGCTGAAGATCAACGCGGCCAAGCAAAAGCTGTTCAGCTCGGTCGAGATCAACCCGAATTTCGCCGCGAGCGGCAAGGCCTATCTGATGGGCCTCGCCGTCACCGACAGCCCTGCCTCGCTCGGCACGGAGATGCTCCAGTTCGTCGCCGGCCAGCGCGAGAAGGGCGCCGATCCGCTCGCCGCGCGCCGCCAAGCCCCGAACAACCTGTTCACCGCTGCCGAGGAATCGGCGATCGAGTTCGAGGAGGTCGCGAGCCTCCCCGGCGACAGCGCCGCGAAGGGCTTTTTCGAGAGCGCCGCGACGTTCTTCAAGAACCTGGTCGCCCAGCAGCAGGGCCAGCAGCCAGCCACCCCGGCGCCGAGCCCCGCCCCCGCCGCACCGCCCGCGCCCGCCCAGCCGAGCAACGACAATGACGCGCGCTTCGCGGCGATGGCCGCCGGCATGGAGCAGCTCATCAACGGCGTCGGCCAGATGAGCCAGGACTTCACCGCCGCGATCGCTGGGGTGAAGACCGAGCTGGCGACGGTGAAGGCCTCGATCGAGACCACCGATGCCCCCGGCCAGTTCACCCGCACCCCCGCCAGCGGCGGCACCGGCCAGATCCTGGCCGACTGCTAACCGCCGAGCCCAGCCGCCCCGCCCGCCCCCGCCTCAGGAACCGCCGGTCATGAAGAACACCACCCGCAAGCTGTTCAACGCTTACATCGATCGCATCGCCGGGATTAACGGCGTCGCGCGCGAGGATGCGTCGGCGAAATTCGCCGTCGCGCCCGTCGTCGAGCAGCGGCTCGTCGAGAAGATCCGGCAATCGAGCGAGTTCCTCAGCCAGATCAACATGATCGGGGTCGATCAGCAGGAAGACGTCACGCTCGGCCTGGGCGTTACCCGCCCGCTCGCGGGTCGCACGAACACCGCCGCCGGCAACCGCCGCACCCCGACCGATCCGACCGACAGCAACCAGATCAACACCTATCGCTGCGTCCAGACCAACTTCGACTGGGCACGCAAATATGCGCTGATCGACCAATGGGCGCACCGCCCCGATTTCCAGATCATCATGTCGAGCGCCATCCAGAAGCAGGAAGGCCGCGATCACATCATGATCGGCTGGAACGGCACCTCGATCGCTGCGGCGACCGATCGCGCCGCCAACCCCCTGCTCCAGGACGTCAATCAGGGCTGGCTCTACAAGATCCGCACCAACGCGCCGGAGCGCCGCATGGAATCGGGCGGCGTCAAGCCAACGGTTCGCAACAACCAGGGCGTGATCACCACCCAGGGCGCGATCTATGTCGATGCCTCGGGCACGATCGGCGTCGATGTCGATTACGCCAATCTCGACGCGCTGGTGTACGACGCGGTGCAGCTGCTCGCCGAATGGCACCGCGACGATACCGATCTCGTCGCGATCATCGGCCGCGATCTGCTCCACGACAAGTTCCTGAACGTCATCAACGCGGCGGGCGACAAGGCCACCGAGATGGAGGCGCGGGATCGCATCCTTACGCTGCCCAAGATGGTGGGCGGGAAGCGCGCGATCGTGGTGCCTTTCTTCCCGGCCAACGCGGTGCTGGTCACCAGCCTCGATAACCTCTCGATCTACCTTCAGAACAACACCCGCCGCCGGATGCTGAAGGACGAGCCCGAGCTCGACCAGATCGCCAACTACGAGAGCGTCAACGTCGCCTATGTGATCGAGGATTACGAGCGGGTGGCGCTGGTCGAGAACATCGTGATGGGCAAGAAGCCGGCCTGAGCGCCGGCGCCCGATAGGAGACGCCCATGAGCCTCGCCCGCCGCCACTATGAACGCGTCATGGCCGAAAAGCGCGCCGAAACCGTCGCCGAGGCGGCGGGCGAGCGCGCCCCGGCGGCGGCGAGCGCTTATGAGCTGATGCGCGCGCGGCTCGGCAACGATCTGCGCCGCCTGCGCGAGATCCAGTCGGTCGAAAAGAAGATCGAGCTGAAGCGCGAGCTGTTGCCCGAATATGACGACTGGGTCGCGGGCGTGCTCAAGGCGGACACGGCAGCCGAAGACGACATCGTCACCCATGCAATGATCTGGCGGATCGATATCGGCGATTTCGCCGGCGCGCTGCCGATCGCGCGCCACGTGCTCAAGCACCGCCTGCCGCTTCCCGAGCGGTTCGATCGCACCGCGCCCACCCTGCTCGCCGAGGAAGTCACGGAAGGCGCGCTCAAGGCGCTCGGCAAGAACGAGCCGTTCGATCTCGCCGTGCTACGCGAGGTCGACGCGCTGGTCGCCGAGGAGGATATCTTCGACCAGGTGCGCGCCAAGCTCGAAAAGGCGCTCGGCCTCGCCTTCGCCCAGACCGCCGATTCCCTCGGACCCGATGGCCCCGCCGGCGCGCAGCGCGCCGCGCTCACCCAGGCCCGCCGCCATCTTGGCCGCGCCTTCGATCTCGACAGCAAGTCGGGCGTCAAGAAGCGGATCGAGCAGATCGATTCCCAGCTGAAGAAGCTGGGCGAGGAGGCAGCATGAACCCGTGGATCCTGTTCGCCCTGTTCGTCGTGGTGCTCGCGCTCGCGCTGCTGCTGCCGCGCCATCACGATCATCTGAACCCCGGCACGCCGCGCCGCTCGCGCCCGCGCCGCTGAACCTTTCGCGGGCCTCGGCCCGCCACGAACTCGCCCCGCGGCGCTCGGGGGGCGGCACTGTCGGCACCCCGGGGGCTTCGCCCCCAAGCGGTGCCCGCCGCTGCCTCACCCCCCGTAAACCGCTCGATTTGAGGAACCGCGTTGACCGGCTTCGTCGCCTCGCCCAGCCCGCCGCCCGCGCCGATCGCCGACGCGATCGCCGGCGATGGCTGGTGGCCGGCCCTGTCGATCGCCGCGTTCCGCGAAGCGGTCCGCGTGCCGGCGACGGCGGCGAGCGATGCGCGGGTGCGCGAGGCGCTGATCGGCGCCGCGCTCACCGTGGGGGACGCGCTCGCCGCATGGCGCACCGCGCGGGAGGCCGAGGGCACGGAAAGCCTCGCCCAGGTCGGCGAGCCCGTGGTCGGCGGCGAGCCGCGCGCGCTGATCCTCTGGCGCCGCGCGGTCCATGCGACCGCCGCCGCCGATCTGGTCGAGACGCATGGCGACATCGCCGCGACCGATCAGGGCGCCAAGGCCAACGCCGAGGATCGACTGCACGCCGGCAGCCAGCGCCGCGCCGCGACCATCGCCATCCGCGACATTCTCGGCCGCGCGCGGTCGCGGAGCGCGTTGCTGTGATGACGGTCGCCGCGCTGCAGGGCGAATGCCTCGACGCGCTGGTGTGGCGCGCGGTCGGCCGGGGCGCCGCCGCCGCCGATCTGGTGCTCGCCGCCAATCCCGGAATCGCCGCCCGCGCCCATGCCCTCGCCGAGGGCGAGCTGGTGACGATTCCCGATCTTCCCGGGGCGGCCAGCCCCGAACCTCTCGTCCAGCTCTGGGATTGACGGATGCAGCATCACCGCCTCTCGGAACTGATCGAAGCGGCTTTCGCGGTGGCGGCCGGGATCACCCCGGCCGCGCTCGGTGCGACGGTGAGCCTTGCTTATGAGCGCAGGCTCACCTGGGGCGATCGCTTCGGTCGGCTGCTCGTCGGGATCATCGTCAGCTATTTCACCACCAAGGTGGTCGACGCGATCTGGCTCGACGATCCGTTCCTGTTGCAGGCGGTGAGCTTCACCCTCGGCATGATCGCCTACAAGGCGACGCCGCCGATCGCCCAACAGCTCACCGACATCGTCGTCGCCCTGCCCGCGCTGATCCGCGCCAAATATTTCCCGCCGCAAAAGGATGACGCTCCGAAGGGAGGCGATCAGTGACCTGCCCGAACGAACCCGCCTGGCTCACCGCTGCGCGCGCGAAGCTCGGCACGCGCGAGGCCCCCGGCCCGGCGAACAACCCCACGATCATCGGCTGGGCCAAGCGGCTCGGCGCACGCGTGCTGGGCATCGCCTATAATGCCGACGGCGTGCCCTGGTGCGGGCTGTTCGTCGCGACGTGCATAGCGGAGGCAGGCATCGCCCCGCCGCCCATCGCGGTGCGCGCCTCGAGCTGGGATGCTTTCGGCGAACCCGCCCGCCCCTTTGTCGGCGCGGTGCTGCGCTTCGCTCGCCCTGGCGGTGGCCATGTCGGCTTCGCGGTGGGCGAGGATGCGACGCGGCTGTTCGTGCTCGGCGGGAATCAGGGCGATCGCGTCTCGATCCTGCCGATCGACAAGGCGCGTCTGGTCGCGTGCCGCGCGCCGGCGGGCTTCGCCGGCCCTCGTCTGCCGCTGCCCGCCATGAGCGGCGCGGCCAGCTCGCGCGATGAGGCATGAGGGAGGCGGGCGCCATGAAGCTCCTCAAGGCCGTCTTGCCCACCCTCGGCCGCTGGTGCGCCGCCGAATGGGGCTGGCTGGTGCTGCTCCTCGCCGCCGGCGCCGCCGGCGCGGTCTATGTCGCCTTCCGCCACCTCGAGAGCGATCGCGCCGCGCTGCTCGGCTTCGCGCGCGAAGCGTGCGCCAGCGCGGGCGAGGGCTTCGACGCCAGCAGCAAGATCACGAAAAATGCGCGCGGCAAGCAAATCACCGCCCGCTTCCCCCGCGGCCGGCTCTGTGCCGAGCGGATCGCCGCGCTGGCGAAGTTCGAGCGCGAGACGGCGCGCGAAAGCGCCCGGGTGCTCGCCGAGCACGCCCAGGAGACCGAGCGCCGCACCGCCGCCGATCGCGCCCAGCGCGACGCGCAGGGCAGGAGCCGCGCGCAAGCCGAACAAGCGATGGAGCAGCATGATGCGACAGTGCCGGAGGATGACCGGGTGGATGGCGCCTGGCTTGGCGCTCTTGGCCGCCTTGCCGGGATGCGCGAGCCGGATTGAGCTGCCCGTCGATCGCCCCGTGCCCGTCGCGGTGCCGGTGGAGCGAACGCCGCCGGCCGAGCTGCTCACCTGCGCGCGCCGCGACGCGCAGCTGCCCACGGGCGCGGAGAGCTGGGCGGTGATCCCGCCGACTGTCCGCGCCGCCCTGATCGCGCTCGCCCGCGCCGCCGGCGCGAACGCTGACAGCCTCGATCGCCTCGTCAACTGGAACGCCCCGGGCCGCTGCCCGGCGAAGGAGCGCAAATGATCCGTCGTCTCTGCCTTGTGTTCGCCGCCGCGCTATCGCTGGCATCCCCCGCGCTCGCCCAGGTCACCGAGCCGCCGTTCAATCCGGTGGGCACGCCCACCGATCGCAATCCCGCGCCATGGCCAGCTGCGCATCGTCAGCACCAACAGCGCGGGGACGCAGAGCATCATCGCCTCGACCGGGGTATCGCTCGGCATCGGCACGCCGCGCTGGCTGTTCGGCACGATCAACACCGCGACCGGGGCGGTGGTGATGTATCTCGGCGACAATCCGGTGACGATGAGCGGCACGCTCAGCACCGGCACGCTATCGCTGGGCGACTGCAACCCGATCTTCCTTGCCTCCTCGGCGCGCAACCAGCTGCTGGAGCCGGGCTCGCCGTTCGTTGGCGGCACTGGCGCGGGCATCGGCTTTATCGGGCTGTGGAACGCCGATTGCGGCTGGGCGACCACCGCCAACCGCCGCGTGCTGATGGACGCGAGCGACAACCCGGTGGCGCGCACGCCCTATGCGGCGGTGAACGGCGCGGCGCCCAAGCTGGAGCTATGGGGCAGCAAGGGCGACTGGCTCTATGGCACGCCCGATGGATCGAACGGGCCGCAAACGATGAGCACCGATTGGTTCGCGATCAGCCGGATGGGGTGAGGGCAGCGGCGTCACATGAAAAGCGCAATCACCAGCTGCACGATCATCGCGACGGCGAGCACCACCGCTTCGATCACGAAACAGCCAGCTCGTAGTCGCCGTTTCATTAGGAACTCCGCATGAACAAGATTGCCTCTCTACGCGACGCGCTGCTCGCCGCCATCCAGCACCTGCGCATTGATCCCGACCGGCTTGCGGTGTTCGTCGACAAGGGGCGCACGGTCGCACGGCTCTCCCCGCCGCTCGGGTACGAGCTGCGCTATGAATGCACGCTCTGGCTGCCCGAATTCGTCGGCGGAATCGACGCGGTGATGGTGCCGCTGCTGCTCTGGCTGCGCGAGCATCAGCCCGATCTGTTCCAGCGCTTCGATCGCGACGACGAGGCGATCGTCTTCGCCGCCGACATCCTCGACCCCGAGCGGGCCAATTTGCTGGTCCGCTTCGAACTCACCGAGGCGGTACAGCTCGCGCCACGCGGCGACGGCTCGGGCTGGGACGTCTCCCGCCCGGCCGAGGCGACGATGGCGGACCAGGCGCTCGCCGAGTTCCTGGGCTTCCCGCCGCTCGCCGTCGGTGACAGCCGCTTCAGCCCCCAATGAGCAGCCCGGCCGATCTGGTCGAGTCGCTCGAGGCGCTGGCGGCGCGGCTCGACGATCGTGCCCGGGTGAAGCTCGGTCGCTCGCTCGGCGCGGAGCTGCGTAAGCTCAACGCCGCGCGCATCCGGGCCAACCAAACGCCCGAGGGCGCACCGATGGTGCCGCGCAAGCCGCACCGGCCTGAACCCTCCAAGCTGGGCAGGCCCCAACCGCTCGATCCCCGAAAACGCGGGCGCATGTTCCGCAAGGCCGCACGTTATCTCCGCGTTCAAGCGACGCCCGAGGCGCTGGAAATGGGTTTCTTCGGACGCGCCGCCGCCCTGTTGATCCAGCACCAGGAAGGTGGAACCTATCGGGTGAGCCGCGACACCGACGCCCAGGCCGATTACCCCGCCCGCCCGCTGCTCGGCCTGCCGCCCGAGGATCGCGCGCGGATACTCGAGCGCGTCGCTCAATTGCTGTGATGTTGTAAGCACGCGCTTTACAACAGCGCGCGCTGGCGCCGGCGATGGGCGGGCGGCGAGATCGCCGCCGTGCCCGAGCTCCAACTTCCCACCGCCACGGTCGATCTGTCGCGCCTGCCGCGACCCGAGCTGATCGAGCAGACGAGCACCGAGGCCGAGCGGCAGGCGCTGATCGACGCGACCGTCGCACGCTTCCCGGCCTTCTCCGCCCTGCTCGAATCGGACCCGGCGATCAAACAGGCGGAGGCCTTCGCCTGGCGCGTCGCGGTGCTGCGGCAGCAATTCCAGGATGGCGCCGCGCAGCTGCTGCTCGCTTATGCGCGCGCCGACGCGCTCGATCATCTCGGCGCGCTGATGGGCGTCACCCGCCTCACCGTGACTCCGGCCAATCCCGAGACCGGCGCCCCGGCGGTGCTCGAGGCCGATGACGATCTGCGCCAGCGCATCGCGCTCGCCCCGGCCAGCTTCTCGGTGGCGGGGCCGGAAGCGGCCTATGTCTTTTTCGCCCGTGCCGCCGACGCCCGCGTCGCGGACGCGACCGCGATCAGCCCTTCGCCGCGCGAGGTGATCGTCACTCTGCTCGCCGCTGGCGGCGACGGCACTGCCCCGCTCGATCTGATCGCGGCGGTGAACGCGATCGTCTCGAGCAAGCCGGTGCGCCCGCTCACCGATCTGGTGACCGTGCAGTCTGCCGCGCTGGTCGATTTCGCGATCGATGCGCGGCTTACCCTGTTCGCCGGCCCCGACGCCAATCTTGTCGCGAGCACCGCGCGTGCGTCGCTCGATTCCTATCTCGCCCGCTCGCGCCGGCTGGGGCGCGACATCACGACGAGCGGGATCATCGGCGCGCTGATGGTCGAAGGGGTGCAGAAGGTCACCTTGGTCGCGCCGCTGGCGGACGTGGTGTGCGATCGCACCCAGGTCGGCCACCCGACCGCGATCAGCGTCACGGTGGCGGGCTATGCCGAATAGCCTGCTGCCCCCCAATGCCACGCCGCTCGAGCGCGCATTCGAACTCTCGGCCGCAGAGCGGCTCGAGGCGATTGATCTGCCGCTCGACCGGCTGAAGGATCCCCGCACCTGTCCCGCCGAGCTGCTGCCCTTCCTCGCCTGGGAATGGAACACCAGCCGCTGGGAGACCGACTGGTCGGAAGCCGAGAAGCGCGACGTCGTCGCCGACGCAATCCGCATCAACCGGATCAAGGGTTCGCGCGCCTGCGTCGAAGAGGTGATGGCGCGCCACGATGCGCTCGCCTTCCTGGTCGAATGGTGGGAGGAGCAGCCGCGCGGCGAGCCGGGCACCTTCACCGTCTTCCTGCCGCTCGACGGCGCCGGCGGGGTACGCGCCACCCCGGCGTTCGCCCGCGCGATCATCGAGGATGTGATCCGCCACAAGCCGCTCTCGGCGCACTTCATCTTTGCCTATCCCCTCGCGCTCGCGGCGCGCATCGGCGCGATCGGAGCGGTCCGCACCACGCTGTTCGGCCGGCTCGACATGGCGCTCGACCCCAACGAGACGCAGCCCTGGGACGATTATCTCGCGACCGAGATCGGGGAGCCGATCGAGACCGAGGCCGGCGCGCTGCTGGAGATCGCCTGATGCCCTTCACCCTCACTTTCACCCGGCTCGGCCTGGAAAAGTTCACCGCCGCCCAGCTCGGCGACGATATCGATCTCACGGTCACCGAAGTGGGATTGACCGACGAGGCGTTCGTCGTCGCGCCGACGCTCGAGGCGGTGCCCGGCGAACATCGCCGCGTCGCCACCATCTCGGGCGAGGCGGTCGGCGACAACATCGTTCACCTGATCGTGCGCGACGACAGCGCCGCCGATTATGGCGTGCGCGGCTTCGGGCTCTATCTGGCCGATGGCACGCTGTTCGCGGTCTATGGCCAGGCCGGTCGCATCGTCCAGAAGTCGGCGCTCACCTCGCTCTATTTCGCGGTCGATATCGCCTTTCCGGCGGGCGACGCGGCTGCGATCACCTTCGGCGATACCAACTTCCTCGATCCTCCGGCGACGACCGAACGACGTGGGGTGATCGAGATCGCGACGGATGCCGAGGTTACCGCTGGAATCGATCGCCTCCGCGCGATCGTGCCCGCCACGCTGAAGTTGGTGCTCGACGCGTTCCGCGCGCTGGTGAATGCGGACATCGCCGCGCTTCAAGCTGCCTTCGCCGCTTTTCAGGGGGCGGTGAACGCCTCGATCGCCGCTATCTCGGGCCGCACGATCACCGGCGCGGGGCTCGCCACCGGCGGCGGCTCGCTCGCCGCCAATCGCGTGATCACGGTCACCGCCGCCAGCGCGGCCGAGCTGCGCGCCGCTGCCGACCCGACCAAGGCGGTGACCCCGGCGAGCTTTGGCGGCCTACCGCGCGCGTTTGGCAACCCGGCTTATGAAGTGCTGCCCGGCGGCAAGCTGATCCAGTCGGGCCAGGTGCGCAGCGGCTTCGCCG
>FRDC01001639.1_pt1 | contig 13261 bp, 20 predicted proteins | sample 1106171 | NCBI WGS metagenome assembly FRDC01 (sample SAMEA3930566, study PRJEB13176) | freshwater metagenome | biome: Drinking water system; feature: drinking water; material: water | place: Singapore | collected 2014-12-20
AAAACAATATATATAAAATAACGTATTATCAAGTATTTAATACTATATATTATAACTATAATATATAGTTGAATTTATTTTTAGGGTATCTAGTCAGTCTCCCAGGAAAAATAAAAACGACTATATTTATAAATTGTATTTTACAACGTAATTATTTTTGTTTCACAATACTTATATTGTATTTCACAATATAAAAGAGGTCTTTAGAATGGATTTAGAGATACATAATAAACCTGAACCATTAAAAATTGATTTTACATCTAAGGATCGACCGAGGAGCGCAAATCGATTTTTGTATGAGGCTGAGGTCGAGGTTATAAAGCGTGAAATCGGGGACCTCGAGACCATTCGTAAATCGCTCGGTTTTTCACAACGAAAAATTTGTCAGCTTTTAATGGTTGATCCGTCAGCTTGGACCCGTTGGATGAAAGGGGATAAAGTTCCTCCTCATATATTTCGTGCACTCAGTTGGTATTTGAAGGTCATCGAAAAAAACCCCATCGACCACAAACCAAATTATGAAATGCTAAGAGTCCAGATGGAAATGATCATCGAAGACCTTGAAAAATCACGTGCCCAAATTCGCCTTTTGCGAATACGCCTCATTAGAGTCGCTGCTGGAACTGTTATTTTTGCCGTTTTTATAGCGTTGATGTTTTTGTTCCGATAGGTCGAGCTGTAAAGAAATTGCCAGAGTAAGGGCTCTCTCAGAATGAGACCCTCAAATCCGTTTATATCGAGAATATAAAAAAGTCAGACTAAACGAAGGAAAATCATATAGTATTTATTTAAGGGTACTACGGGAATCCATGAAAGAAATAATAAATTCTTTTAGGAAAAAATCGTTTTTAAAGGCTATTGGAATGATGTTCTCAATAGTGCTTTTGCCGTTTTTCTATCAAAACTGCGCACAGCCATTTGAAGTTAGCTCCAGAGGAAATTTATCAAGCGAATCCGGCTCTGTTAGTAAAACTCTGTCGTGGGACCCTTCTACGGATACCAGTGGTAACATTGATACTTCTGTCACAAACTATAAGGTTTACATTGGAGAGTCTATAGGGGTTTACGGTAGTCCCTTAACAGTAACTCCTTCTGTAAATCCGTCAGTGGCTATCAATTTTGAAAAAGGAAAAACATATTATCTCGCGGTCTCTGCCGTAAATAGTTCTGGTGAGAGCGCAAAGGCAACCTTAACCTATACGGCTGAGTAGAGATTTCAGTTACATTGAATCATCACATTGTGAGTATGGGCACCGCCAACAGACGAGGTCATTGTCACTGGTGTTTTCAACGCAAGTCTATTAAAGCTATCTACGGACACACTTACGGTATGGGTATGCCCAGCAGTTCCGGTGATGTCATAAGTTTTGGCTCGAGAAATTAAAACATCTTCTGCAGAAATATCCAATATATGTCCATGATTGCTTTCAATAGTCCCGTAGGCTCCATTAACTTCACAATTTCCTCCCGCAGTTTTGTTAGGACCATTTTGCCCTGGCAAACCTTTGTTACATCCCGAAAAAGAAATAAAACTGATAAATAGTAAAAGAAAAACTGGCTCAAAACGAATCGGACTTCCAAGCTCCATTTTACAATTATTTAACGCTTTGCATTTTGTGTCAATTGGAGACAAGACTCCCTCTACATTTTTTCTTATTTTTTAAAGAAGCTTAAGATTCCTTCCGAAAAATAATTGTAGGGAAAATTATTAGATCCCTTTTTATTTAAGGAGACCGTATGTCGCAATCACAACTCGTAAAAGATTTGAAGTCAGATCACGCTAAACTCGTGGCCGTTTTAACAAAAGTAAAAGAGCTTGGACCCACAGCAGAAGGATTAAAGCTGTTAACAACGGCGAAAGCCGCTCTTCTTGCACATTTAGGCAAAGAAGATGCAAAACTTTACCCTGAGCTCGTCGCAGCAGCCGAAACTGATCCAAAAGTAAAAACAACTCTTTCCATTTTTGGTAAAGATATGGACAAAATTTCTAAGGCCGCTCTTGATTTCTTCGCTAAATATGAAAAGGGTGTTGATACCACCTTTGAATTTAGCCGCGACTTTGGTGGTTTACTAGGAACGCTTGCGACTCGTATTCGTAAAGAAGAAGAACAACTTTATCCTCTTTATGATGCCGTCGTTGCCAAGAAAGCTGCGTAATAGACTAGTTATTTAAATACGCTGCAAGCGCATCAATATCATTTTTTAAGTGTGGAAGAGCAGCCATCGATTTGGTTGCTCTTTTTGGTTTATAGCCCTGCGGATACTCCGCGCGTAAAACTCTTGCCTCAAGCAGTTCGCGCGTTGATCCGTAGACCTCAGGTCCTATACTTCCGGGCTTCTTTGGATCTGGATTGTGGCATGCCGTACAGCTCGAACTATAAGTTATTTTTCCTTTTGCTATTAAGTCTTTAACACCACTATTTGATATCGATCTATTGGCGACGTCCTCTTTTAAAGGACATCCTGCCAAAACAAGAAGACCAATATATCCAGTACCTTTAGAGAACAGCTTCAACAATTGCATAAAATACGAGTGCCAGCGCAAATCCACAGTGAATTACGCCTTTAATTGTTGTCATCGGGCCAGTTTTACCTTTTAACGCATTGGCTTCAAGTACTAAGAGAATTATCAATATAATCCCCAAAGGCATATGGGGTTTGGCGTCAGGGGACATAATGATGGGTAAATGCTTAGCAGCGCCCATAAAAAATAGAAGTGGAATTGAAAATAAAACATTCGTTCGTGATGCTACGGTCGCACGGGCGCCTCGATCAGCGGCTCCTGGTATTGCTTGACCACCGGTTGCCATTTGCAGGGCGTTTTGAATAACGATTTTCTGATTTGGCCAAATCACGAACCATACGTTGGCCCACATCAGGGTTCCCAGCATGGCACCAATGAGAATCAGAACCCCCCAAGACGACATCAATATTCCCGGCGTTTGATTCATTTCAATAAAAATAGTGAACCAGCCGGTTAAAAAGGTAAACATCGCACCCCAACGAAACCACCAAAGGGCTCTAGGAACTAGTTTTTGAGTCGCATTTGATTTCGTGTTCGCATCGGTTTCAGCAAAAAATGCACCTTGTACGAAATTGAAATAATAGAGAAGTCCAATCCAGATAACTCCAAAAAAGAAGTGGAACCATCTGAGAATAAACAACAACCCAGTGGTAGAAAACAAAGCTAAGTCGTCCATGATACCTCCAATGGAATTATCATGGACCTATGTAATGTTCCTTGTCAAATTCTACAAAATTGCAGAAATAAACAGCACTAGTAGGAAAACTGGTAAGCCGTACTCTGGCAAAACAATCGCGAACTTTTCAACAGCACCTTCTTGGAAGACTTTTGGACCATCTTCATAAAGTAATTTGTGAAAGCGCAAGTGGGGTTTGTAGTCGTTGTGCATTTTCATTTCGAAATCTTTGCCACGGTAACCTTGTTGAACCCAAAACTTTGCCAAATTAAAATCCTGATCGTCAAATTGAAATCCTAATAAATTCATATTAACAGGATATTTGAAAGCCCGCTGCCAACAAAGTTTAGCCCTGGCAGTAAAAATCTCGCGATTGTTACGTTTCAGAGTAATAGTGCACCAGTCATTAATATTGAAATCTTTAAAACTTCGGTGAAGAATTTTTAAACCTTCAGGACCAATATCAACAAGATGTTTCATTTTGATACTAAAGCCATTGATACTCAACGTGTAGCCTTGCCCCGAAAGCGGTGAGTAGCGACCTGCTTTGCGTCTGTTAAGATGCCCTGATTTGAGATGATTTAACTCCATATTCCCCCCGGTTGCAGCTTAGTACTTTCAATTTTGAGTCCAACCCAAGTAAGACAAATTGGTTTTAAAACTGACAGTTGCTTAAATTTTTGTGACTTAATCTGAAATTTCAGAGAGAATTTTCAGACAATTCAAGGGTTTGCTGCCTGGTTTGCAGGCTGTGACACTTGTCAAAATCTAATTCAAAAGATTTTCTAGTTGCGAGACCCCAGAGAAATACCTAGGATGGCTTTTTAATATTTAGTAAATTTTGACTTAACTGATTCCAGGGGGATTGTAATGACAACCTTTCAGTTGCTTGAAAAACATGGTGATCACGAAGAAGTTGTCTTCTGTCATAACAAAGAGGTTGGCTTGAAGGCTATCATAGCAATTCACAACACAGCTCTAGGACCGGCACTTGGCGGTACGCGTATGTGGCCATATGCCAACGAAGAAGAGGCTCTCATCGATGTATTAAGGTTATCACGTGGTATGACATATAAAGCTGCGACCGCCGGGTTAAATCTTGGCGGCGGCAAAGCTGTCATCATTGGTGATCCAAAAACCCAGAAGTCAGAAGCGCTTTTTCGAGCTTTTGGAATCTTTGTAAACTCTTTGAATGGCCGCTACATCACAGCCGAAGACGTAGGTACGACCGTTAAAGACATGGAATATGTCTTTATGGAAACACCCTGGGTGACAGGAATTCCTAAAGCCTTCGGGGGCTCAGGAGATCCAAGTCCTTACACTGCGCATGGTGTGCTCTGTGGAATTAAGGCAGCGGCTAAATTTCATTTAGGTGCCACGAGTTTACAAGGCATGCGAGTCACCGTTCAAGGCTTGGGCAACGTAGGTTCTAATCTTGTAAAATTCTTAGTTGATGAAGCCGCTGAGGTTTATGTTTCTGATATCGACAAGGAGAAAGTAAAGGTTGTCTGTGACAAGTATAATGTGAAATCGGTTGCCCCTAGTGAAATTGTCACATTTGAGACTGATATTTTTGCTCCCTGCGCATTAGGCGCCGTGGTTAACGACGAAACTATTGGTAAACTAAAATGTAAAATTATTGCCGGCGGCGCCAACAATCAACTCGCCGAAAATCGACATGGGGATATACTGCGTGAAAAAAATATTTTGTATGCGCCTGACTATGTGATTAATGCGGGTGGACTAATGAACGTGTTTGTAGAACTTGAGGGTTATTCTCCGGAGCGTGCTTTTGATAAAACCCGCCAGGTTTACGATAGCCTGATGGAAGTCTTCAGAGTTTCAAAGGCCGAAAATATTCCCACCTATCAAGCGGCAAATCGTCTCGCCGAGTCGCGCATTCGTCTTATCGGTGGCTTAAAACAAAAACATCAGGGAAGGGCTTCGCGTTCCTTTACGACATTGAAAGCCGTTGATAATCGTTAATTGACAACGGTGTTGGCTTAACCATAAATTTTAGGATACGTTGTTGTTCATTTTTGAATTTGATGTTTGAAGGAGTTATAAATGTCTAAAGGTCGTGCATCTAAAGAAGCGCGTGAACCAGATGTTTTTTTACGCATCTCAGGGGAAATCATTAATCGCCTTAAGCCCCATACTAAGCCAATTCTTATCGCCTCCGTTGTCATTGCTATGGTTGCTATCGCGGGAGCGGTTTTGAACTTCATGCAACAAAATCGGGAACTAAAAGCTCAAAGTGAATACATCGCTGCAGAAAAGGCCTACGTCAAAAAAACTACTGATGCCACCGAAGCTCAAACGAAAATTAAAAATCTCGAAACGGAATTGGCAAATCTCAAGAAGCCAGCGAAGAAAGAAAAGAACAAAGAAACTCCGCGCGCAAAAGCTGATATTGAAAAAGATATTGCTGATGCCAAAGCCAAGCAATTGTCAGGAGATTTTGAGAAAGATTATGGCTCTTTCGTAGTCGGGTTTAAAAAAGTGATTAACGATGCTCCTGAAACACAAGCGGCAATCATGGCGTCCCTATATTTAGCGCAAATATACGCTGAAAATAAGAAATTTGAAGAAGGAATTTCAGCCTTATCAAATTCAAGGCTAAAATACCGCGAGGGAAAACTACTTTATGGGCTTGCGCAAATGAAATTAGGACAGCTACTTGAGCAGAGCGGTAAATGTCAGGATTCTATTAATACCTGGCAACGCGTACTTGCCTTTAAAGAACTTTCTTATTTTCACCCCGAGGCAACATTGGCAACTGCCGTTTGCTATGAGACTTTGAAAAATGTCGATAAGGCGCAGGAACTCTATAAAAAGACACATGCAGATTTTAAAAATTCTCCGGCGGGGGCAAATGCGCAAAAATATCTTCGTCTTCTATCGTTAAAAGGGAAGGACTCGTAAGCTTTGCCTGTTTTTTTTGTTATCTCAATTTTGTCGTGGCTTTCGTTAAGCTGCCAGCACCTGAAAGCTCCCAACAGCAGTTTAGTTGAGTTCTCGGCAAAATGGAATCAAAGTACTGAGCCAGACGACTATTACTTTAACCCCCCTTTACACCGTATGCGTCCCCTCGTTTATGGTGATAACGTCATCGGTGGCAACGGTCTTGATAGTATCTCTTCTTATGATTCCCAATCAGGAAAAAGAAATTGGCGTCTAGAAGTCAGTGGGGGAGTTGAGGGCGGTGCAGCTGTTGATGGAAACACCGTTTATTTTGGCGGTAACGACGGAAATTTTTATGCCGTGAATGCTGATACCGGGATTATAAAATGGAAGGTCGCCGTAAATACCGAGGTCTTGGCGGCGCCATTGGTTTCTAGCGAAAAAATATTTTTTGTAGGTGGAAACAATATCGTCCTGGCTCTCAAAAAATCTGACGGTTCCAAAATTTGGGGTTACCATCGCCAGCAACCTAGTTATTTTTCGGTGCGAGCGGCGGCTACACCCCTAGAGCATGGTGGTCAGCTTTACCTTGGCACTGCTGATGGTTTCTTTGTTAGCTTGAACGCAAATAGCGGATCACTTCTTTGGGAACGTCAACTTAATACAAATAAGAAATTTAAAGACGTTGATGCAACTCCTATACTCGACAACGATAGAATCTACGTTTCTAGCTTTGATGGTGCGCTATATTGTTTAGAACTTAACTCTGGAAAAGTAATTTGGAAATATGATGAAGGTGGCTATGCTCCGCCTCTAATAATCGACGAAACCTTATTCTACGCAACGACCACACGAAAATTTGTAGCGCTTAATAAATTAAATGGAAAAGTAATTTGGAAACTTGAAAATCTTAACGGAATTGCTACGGCACCTGGGTTAATGAACGGCAAAATTTTCTTTGGCGAGTCTAGTGGCGACGTAAAACTCATTTCCCCAAAAGATGGAAAGTTAACAGCCAGCTTCCGACCAGGACGGGGACTAATTGCAGCTCCAGTTTACAGTGAGAAAAGTCAGCTACTTTATTTTATTTCCAATGGAGGAAATCTAATTGCATTACGCTTGGCGAGTTCTTCTCTTTAGTCTTATTTCATCAGTGGCGACGTCGGCCAATGTGGCGGTGTTCAAATACGATGGTTCTAGGCAATGCGAAAGAGATTCTGGCACATCCTTAGAGGCCATGCAAAAAAGAGAACTTAAAGGCATAAAGGTCATTAAATCAAGCAAGCAACCCGACGGTAATATGCGTGCTTCTGTATGCGGCGGAAAAACGGGATTGATGAACGTTTATGAAATTTCAGAGAAAGATTTGAACAAAGCCGAAAAACGGGGATTTAAAAAATTGCCCCCGCCTTGACTCAAAGGAAAAGATACCCTTAGACTTAAAGCTGTTCCAATTAACCCGTAAACTAAACAAGGAGAGCTATTATGGCTAAAAAATCAAAAAAGGGTGGAGAAATGCTTCTCGTCGGAAGCAAAGTAAAAGCAATGATTAAGAAAAAAGGTTGTAACACCGCTGGTGATGCACTCGAAGGTCTTAACGAATACGTCAATTGGTTGATCGGACAAGCCGCAACTCGCGCTGGCGAGAATGGTCGCAAAACCGTTCGTAAACACGATTTTCTTTCGTAATATTTTTTTGAGAGGAGCGGGTATGAAAAGAATAGTTCTTGTGCTTTCGCTCCTCGTAGCTCAAGCTACGGCAAATGCCAAAGGCTTCGGGGCCGGGTTCGTTCTTGGTTCTCCGTCAGCACTCTCAGCAAAGTACTGGACGCAAAGCTCAAGAGCTTTTGATTTTGGTCTTGGCTGGGATTCAAACGATATGTTTTTTTTCAGCGATTATCTTTTTCATTTTCCGGGAGGCTTTGATTCCTTAAAACTTCCGGCCAGACTTGTTCCTTATGTTGGTATAGGTGCTTTAATAAAAATTTATAACGACTCGGCACGAAAGGCCAACGACAATAGCAATAATTCTCTGCGTTTGGTGGCACGGGTACCACTCGGTTTTGAATGGATGGTGCAGAAATTCCCACTTGGAATTTTTTTAGAAATTGTCCCAGGGCTAAGAGTCTCTCCCAACACTTCTAGCGAATTCGGTGCTGGCATTGGGATTCGATTCTATTTCTAAGATATAGGATTTGAGCTGTAAATTTTTCATTCAATCAACACGGCTCCGCTAAGTCTTTATACAAATGATATATTGGACGAGTTATGGGGCGTAGGGGTTACATTTTCACCTTTCTTTTAAATATACCGGCAATTGTTTTTGCCTCTGTTTTTGATGCCGATTTTGAACCCTGTTACCGAGAAATTGATTATTCCAAAATTAAATTTGAAGGCGAAAAGCTTCTGGAGGGTGATAATAATTTTATTTTATTTCAACCCCATACCGACAATAAAATTTACTATATACTGAATTGCCCGCGCAGGGTTTTTGCGCTTCGGGTAATAAATGATCGTTCAAAGAAATATAGTGATGAAATCATAAATAGAGCCCTAGAAGTTTTGGCGTATCAATCGACTTTCACTCCCGAGGTCGCGACCGGAATTATTGAATTCATAAAATCAAGTCCCAACCAAGAACTCCGCGCTCAGGCAGGTTTTGCCTTTTATTTTTTATTTGACCACTTTCCTGATATAAGTATTCAGCTCGACTATTTCAAAAGGAAGGAATTTAAAGAGTTTTATAAGAATATTCTAACCCAAGAGACAAACCAAAAATTAACGTCTTGGTTTGCCCAAGCCGCACAAAAGACGGCTGCATATTTTTACGATCCTGGAAGCGTTCAATATTGTTACCGCGAGCACTTCACAGACAAGTACCGCGAACTTGGTGAAGAGCTAGCAAGGACGCTCCTGCCAATAGTTGTCCAGGCATTGGTCTTGAAAGGAGATTTAAATTCTGAAGGGGATCAGATTTCAAAAAATGAATTATTAGTGGCCATCGGTAACTTCGCATATTCACGTTTTTTAAAGTATGATGCACACACGTTAAAACTTCTTAACGACTATTTTCAATCGGAAAAAGTAAATGATCTTAGAGAGATATTACTAAGAGTTCCTGCAATAAATGAATATATTAAAGGTGACCGCAGGCTTTCAAGTGCAATTCCAAAGCACGACAATTACTGCGGTAACTAGTTATAGTACATACATCGCCCCGCTAGACTTGTGGCCTGTACCTTACCATTCAGTAGAAAATTCTAAATACCGATAAGTTAGTATGGTCTGTCTAGCAACTTGTACTTCTTGCCAAAAAGAAGAGGGACTTAACATCGTCGGCACGACGACAGATCAACTTTCAAAAAAAGAGCTAACAGACCTAGTTAAGAACTGCTTTTTTCGCTGCGACCCGTGTTTTAGTGATCGTATTCAAGTGATGGAAGAAGCCGCTCAAGAAAAAATAGCGGCCAAAAATTTAAACAGTAAAAAACAAACCCTAGTCAAGCGTAGCGGCTAACTCTTTTGCCAGTTCCAATTTCTTTTCTAATTCAACTCTTGCGGCAAAATTGAGAGGACTTTGACCATCAGAATAAACTTGCAAAAAAGTCTCTATACGTGCGATATATTTTTTTATTTCTTCCAAACGCTCAGACCGGCCATAATAATTATTATATTCCCTATCAACAGCCCCATCAAATCGTATGCCGTAAGCTTTCAAAGCAACTTCGTGAACGCCAATTTTTTCAAAGTCATCAAAGAAAATGTTTTGTGGAAGATAATTTTCTCCAACCAATTTTGCCGAGTTTGCAATCATCTGACAACTGGTTTTTTCGTCGACAGACTGTGACACGTTGGCCATATCTATAGCCGCATATCTGTAGGCGTCTAATGCCATTTTTAAATCTTTCGTTTCTTTGTAGGTTTTGGGTTCTATCTTAATGGCGATATCTTTTCCTTCGGTTTCCACGCCCATCATATTTAGAAGATCTTTCGCTTTTTGAAATTGAGCTTTTGCAGCCACCGCATCAGAATTAACTTTATTTTCTTGTTCATTGGGCGTTGGCACCTTTGGAGTGATCACCGTAGACGCGGGACGAGAATTACCCCGATCTGAACAACTCGTCAGAATAAAAATCGAAATGATTGAAAGGCCTATAAATTTCATATTTCCCCCTAGTAGAGATAAAATTAGCAATTTAGTTGCCACAAAATAGATCCACTTAATGAAAGGAAATGATATTTCAGGGAATTTTTTTCACTACAATTACCGAGGTTCGGCATTTGCCATGAGGTTTAAAAGGTCTAAATGATCGCGAATTATGACGGCATTTGTACCAATTAGAAGATCTAAACTACCACCATACTGTGGATTTAACGGAAAGCCAGGCACAACACCAACATCACAATGATTTTCCAAAGCGTGTCTCGCCGTCATCATTGATCCACTCTTGCGCCGCGCCTCGACCACAAGTAGGGATTTTGTTGAACCAACAATAATTTGATTGCGTCGATAGAAATGGTGGCGGTGCATAATTTTTCCAGGAAAATATTCGCTCAAAATACATCCCCCCAAATCAAGTATTGGTCTTACCCAGCTTTTAAATTCTCGTGGGTAGGGAGCGTGAATACCCGATGGCAAAATAGCAACAGTGGAGCACTTGTTGCGAAGAGCACAGGAATGCGCCGCTTGATCGATTCCGCGGGCCGCACCACTAACTATCGTCATAGGTAGTTTTTGCAAAACAATTCCCAATTCTTGAGAAAGAAATTCTCTTCCAGCCTGAGAAGGTTCACGGCTGCCAACAACACTTAAAATACCTCGATCGAAACATGACATGTCGCCAATATATGTAAGAAAAACCGGTGGCTCTTTCATCCATTTAAATCTTTTCGGATACAAGTGAGATTCTGGTGATAGCCACTGAATATTTTTTGCCTTCAGCTCTTTCAACGTGTTTTCGCTTCTGAAAATCCAATCGGATTTTAAATTAAAATAGTCTTCGACAATTTGTGGCGATTCAGAACCAACTAATTTTTTAAAATCTGCAAATGAAAAAGAGGGGACCTGAAAACTTAAAGCACCAAGTAAATCTGACCAAAGCATAACGTGACCTTGAAGCAAAAAAATTGCCACTATAGGCACTTGACCAATGAAATAACATTTTTTCTTGTACTAATTTCGGAAATTTAGTTCCGAGGCGAACAAGACAATCCAAAAGTCATTGACTCTTTAGCTTGATTTGCATTTTCAGGGTACATATAAATCAGTCCCATTTTATCATCGATTTGCAGACGGTTAGTCTCGTCATCGTGAAAATACGACATGATTGCATGAGTCGTATCTTGTGAGTGATCGAACCCTAAACAATGTCCAATTTCGTGCGTAAGGGTGCTCACAAACCACTTGAGTTTGGACGCCCGAGTCGCTGACATCTTGATATCACAACCAACGGTACGGCCACTTTCCGTGCGTAACGTGGCATAGCCGCCCGAAGCGCCAGGCGTGCTCCCAAGACAAATGTTTATCGAACGTTGTGCGGCGATGGTGGTATTATAAGTACCATCTGTCGCGGAATTCCCAATCTGAATAAAACTATTCGGTACGTTAACGAAGTCGTTCGCGATGGAATCAATGACTTGATTAAAGTTTACTGTCTGATTGTAGATAGGATCGTTTGCCGGGAGGTCATTTGATGACCATGTCAGCGCGGTCATTTCGGGACAGATTACCAACCAAAGCTTTGGATTTGAAGTATCTACTGGCCAAGAGTTGCCATTCGGAAACACGCGAAACCCGGCGGCTAAAAAAAGTAAGAAAATAAGACAGAAGATTTTTTTCATAAGTAGCTTCCTAAAATTTTAATTCTAAACCGACCAAACCATTGCCTTTAGTAGTTCCCGTTACGGCAACCACGGATTCAAGCTCAATGCGCCATCGTAATTTCCAAAACAAATTCCCAATAAGTCCCATGGCGCCGTAAAAACCAAAGGAATCACTAATTGCCAGACCAAATCCCATGTAGGGGAGCCCACCCAAATAATAGTTTTTACTAACTCCAAAAGAATTAGGGCCAAGCATTCCAATATCCCACTCATTAATTCCAAAACGAAATGAGTTTGGAATATAAAGGGGGCCGACAGCCGCAAAAAATCGGTAATCTGTCCCTTGAGCTGAGATCGAAAAAAAGAAAAATAAAAAAGTAAAAAGAAATGCTCTCAAAAAGAAAACCCCGTACTCAATAACTCAACGTCTTGAAAGGTCAGCGACAAATGGTTACCCAGATCGCGAATTCCATAAATAGCGTCGATGGAGATAGACCACGAACTCAGTAATCCCCATTTAATATTTACAGAAGGTCCAACAATAAAATCACTGGAGTTTTCTGACACTGCGGCCGTTGAGGTGGTTCTTAGGCCCCGCTCAGAATAAAAGGCACCGCCGCCAAAATATCCAGCAATAGGACCCCACCAAAAATCTCCACTTACTATTTTTTTGTTATACGAAAGAAAATAGTCAGATTGATAGTAATATGCCGTTTGAACCCCCGAAATATAACTCGACAAATTTCTATCTGAGGAGTCCAAGGAAAGCACTAAAGCTAAATTATTGCGACCCGAGATGGCACCACCGACACCCGCGCCGAAATAAACCGACGCATTTACGGCACTGGCCAGCGACATTATAAACACTATAAAAAGAGACATACCGATCTTTCTCACAATGAAATGCTAACGAAGCGGTGAGTTTTCCTCAAGACTTATTTCTAGGTTGCCGATACGAAATACATGACAAAACTACTGATAGCGTTAGTTTTGAACACAATCATGACTGTCGTTTTTGCCGAGCCAGTTTTTAGGTTTGATAGCACTAAACAAGGTGACAATTCGAAATCCAAGACCGAAGAAGCGCCACCACGGCCGGCTTACTTTGATGCTTATAAAAATGTGAATAAAGGAGTTTCTCGACCCCCCGGAGAAACAAAAAACACAGGTGAAGTTTCGCAAGGTTCAAACTCTACGGCACCAGTTCAAAGCGACAAACAAGTTCCTTCGGGGCTAACCGAAGAATCTCGTCAAATGATTCAAGATAAACTAAAAAGTATTGATCCTGTTTTGTTACAAAAAGCTCAAGAACAATTAAAAAATTACTCTTCTCC
>FRDC01004867.1_pt1 | contig 13260 bp, 19 predicted proteins | sample 1106171 | NCBI WGS metagenome assembly FRDC01 (sample SAMEA3930566, study PRJEB13176) | freshwater metagenome | biome: Drinking water system; feature: drinking water; material: water | place: Singapore | collected 2014-12-20
CAGTTGCCATGAGTGAAACTCCTTCGGGTGATTGTGATGCGCTGATGGGCTTTCAGGAACGGCACCCGGATCACCCGAGGTCCACTCACGACCATGCGTGAGGCGATTCCCGATCTTGTACCCTACAGCATACACCGCCTATCGGCGGAAGTCAAGTCGAACTTCGGGATCAGTTACCCGCCCTTGGGCGCGGGACGCAGGGAGGCCGCAGACTCGAACCCAGCGGCCTTCGCCAACTGGTTCGCCTTCTCCAGGCCGTGGGTCTTGACGTACTGGCCGCGCTCGGTGAGGCTCATCTTGCCCCAGTCACCCTGAGCGCCGGTGCCGCCGCTGCCCTTGGCTCCGCCGCCCTGGGAAGTCGGCCAGAGGTGCGGCTTCTTGGTCTTCAGTTCGCCCAGGAAGCCTGCGGGATCGAGGCCGGGGGTGAAGCCAGCGCCGTCCTTGGTGACGACCTGTCCGGCCTCGTTGATGTCCATGACGCGGGTGGCAAGGTCGATCACGTCGTCGATGCCAGTCTCGACGATCTTCTCCTTGACCGCGACGCTGCTGACGACCGACGCGATCTTCGACCGGCGCTGCTCGGTCTGGAAGGCCACGATCTCCGTGTCCTTCGCCGTGAGTTGGGCCTTCAGTTCGTCAATCGTCTTGTTGAGCGGCGCGACCTTGGCGTTGACGCGAGCCGTCACGAGTTCGGTGATCTTGTTCTCGTCGGGCTTGCCGTCGCCCGCCTCGACCTGGAGTTGCAGCGCTTCGAGCGCCTCAGCCGCCTGGACGCGCTCCGCCTCCTTCGCGGTCAGCGTCTCCTTGGTCTTCTTGTGGTCGTCACGCTCCTTCTTGAGCGCCGCGTTCAGGCGGGTGATGTCCGCACTGGATGCGGGGACGGCCTCGATCTTCGAGTCGTCACGAACCCACTTGCCGTCCTTCTCGGTGTAGTAGGACTCCAGGCCAGCGGGGATGTCGGACTGATTGTCGTATTGACGCTTCATGTTCAGGTGCTCCTCTTGATCTGTCGAACGGATGTGCTGATCTTCCGAGAGAGCGCTGCCGAGGTGCTGAACACCTCGGCGAGCGCGACGTTCTTGGTTGCGGGAACCTTACCCGATCCCGCTGTTAGAAAGTTGCGGCGTACACCGCGTCGCCCCAGAACTTCGTCTGGTTGATGTCGGCCTGCATGTCCTTGTTGCCGGGGAAGGTGAGCACGGTGTTGAGCGTGCTGGACATCACATCGGCGAGCGTGGTCATGGTGGCCTGCATCGTGTGCGTGCCGGACCCCGCCGCCGTGATGTCTACGGGCGTACCAGCGATGGCGTTCGCATAGGACGACGCAAACTTGACGGTGTTCGCGTCCACAACGATGAGCCAGTAGTCCGTCGCGGCGGCGAGGCCGGTCGGGAGAGCGCCGCCGGAGTTGGCGAGGCGCACCGGGCCGAAGCCGGTCTGCTTGCCGTGGGCGGTTGCGGTCATCGCGTCGGTTGTGGTGTTGGGGGCGCTGATGGCTTTCGTTGCACCAATCAACGTCGCAGCACCAACGGCTGTGAGGAATGCGGCCTTCGTGCTCATTCGTGTGAACTCCTTCGTGACTCAGGGACAGAGGACAATCATACTGCGGCCTCGACCACGAGTCAAGGCAGTTCCGGCACCTCTCCCTGGGGAGGGAGAGGAACACGGGTCGATCGACAGTTCCAGTGCAGAGGCGGGTAAGGTCCACTGCCTGCCGGATACACCTTCCCGTTCAACGATCGACAGATCGCAGTGGTTCGGTTGTCCAGCACCGCGACGTAAAGTTCGCGCGGAAGCAGTAGGTTATTGGACCCTTCTTCAAGCAGCGTCTTCTTCGCCTGGGCCAGCACCGCGAATGTGGCGCTAACCACAATCCCAGTCAAGGCGTTGCGAGTGACCTGTGTGGCACCATTATTCCCATCGAAGTTCTGCTCTCCGAGCACAGCACGCAGAATCTCCTCGCGGGATTCCTGACGAATGAGGCCGATCACAACCTGATCAGCGATGCGATTCGCGTCAGCGACTGCAAGATCGGTCAGCCACGTCTCCAGGTCCCTGCCCAGGAAGGCGGTGTCGCGGATCGACGGGAACCGAGTGCTGGCGGGCCGAGCCAGCGTCAGGGCCAGCGTCGTCGCGTACAGAGTGACCAGGAAGTCCCACTCCTCCTCAACCTCTCGGGCCAACTCGACACTCAACTGCCTGTCGGCCCTGTCCATCGCCGTCGCTCGAAGCACCAGAATCTCCTGGCGCATCTGACCGATCTGGGCCTGCACGACAGGCGAGGATAGGTCGATTCCCGGCTGACTCAGGGCGGCGATGTACCGCTCCAAGATCAGCCGCAACTCCGGCTCTGATTCGTCAAGCAGGGCGACGATCGCCAGTGCGATAGCGGCAGCCTTGGCCTTCTCAGCCTCCTGCCTCTCCACCTGAGAATCAACGAGTTGCTGGTTCTGCGTTGCCATTCGTTACGCCTGCTGCTGGCCGCTGTTGCGGGAGGGAGGTGTGTTGGATTCGGCCCCGCGCGGAACGCGAGAGCCGCCGGTGGCACGACCGAGGACGCCGCCTGCCTGACCGCCGATGCCCTGCTGCGTCTGCGGAACCAGAGGCTCCTCGTCCTTGATCGCTTCAACCTCCTGCTCGTAGGTGAGTTCAGTGAGATCGTTGCGAACAGCGAAACGGTGCAGGGACCGCTGGCTAATCGGGAAGCCCATCGTCTTGCTCTGGGTGAGTTCAAGCGCCGTGCGGCTGGCCGTCATCGTCTCGGCGAAGTCGGTATTCGGCTCGACGACGATCTTCTTCTTGTCAGACTCGGACAAGCCCATCCACTCAGCCATAAGCATGAGAACTTCACGCAGAGCCTCGCCCGAGGTACGGGCGATGCTGGTCAGCGTCGCGGTCTTGGCGCTGACACGAATGCGGAGAGCCTCGCCAGACTGGTAGGTCGTGCCGGTAGTGTCAAACAACTTCGTGGTCATCTCCCCGGCAGCGTTCTTGTCGTTCTCGATGGCCTCCTTCTGCTGCTGGAGGCCGTCCGGCCCGACGCCGACATACTTCGCGTCCGAGTCGCGGGGGAGGTTGATCTGAGCGCCCGCGCCGACGCGGGACGACTTCTCCGTGTCAGCGCCGATGATGACCAGCGTGTCCTGACCCTGGAGGTGCAGGTTCTGCCGGTAGTCTGCCTCGCCGCGATACACCGCCAGCGTGAGGTTGGACAGACCCATGAGCGGCGGGTCATCCGGGTCGGCCACAAGGTCCTTGGTGTTCACGAACACGAACGGGATTCGGCTCATCGACCGTCCGCCCAGGGAGGGCGTGATCCAGTCGTCGGCGGTGATGTCGGTCTTGTCCTGCCCGAGGGCGGCGACGCGGTACACGCCGCCAGCGGACGACGCGCTCTGGTCGTTCTCGTCCAGGGTGCCTTCAGCGTCGCTCATGGCGCAGACGCGGTAGCGGTTGTGGTACTCCCACTCAAACTGGCCCACGCGCTCGAAGTCCGACTCGTCGAACGTCACGAACTCCAGGCGCTGCTGGCCGTTGGCTCGAATGCCATCGTCCCAGTTGATGATCGACGGGGCCGCATACAACGCAACGAACGGGCGGGCCACGTCCACGGTCTGGCCGTCCGGCACCTCCACCAGAAGTCCGGCGCGGCCGTAGAGCAACTGCCACTCGTTCAGTCGCCGCAGGAGCATCTGGGCGCTCTCACCCTTGATCGTCATGCGCTCGATGATGGGCTTCATCGAGTCAGGAACCTCGATGCGGGCCTCTTCGCGGTGCATGATGCCGACCATCGACTCGACCGCCTGCTTCACGAAGTCGTGGAAGACAGCGCGGGTCAGGTAGGCGTTGTACGCCACCTTGCCGGGCTTGCCGTCCTCCATGCCGTCGATGACCATGCCCTCGGTGGCAGGCAGGTAGTCGGTGGTCTTGGACTTGATCTTGCCCTCGCCGTCGTAGCAGTCGCGCATCTGGACCCACTGCGGCAGGCGGATGGTATAGAGGGGGTGTTTCGTATCCACAGCCATGTTCAGTTCTCCTTTGACTGACGCAGATACGCGATTAGCGAAAGTGCGTTGTCGATGCTTTCCTTCAGGTGTCCAATCGCCTTGTTGCAGTTGTGGCAGAGCAGGCCCCGCACCCGACCCGTTGCATGGCAGTGGTCGATATGCAGCCGACCCAGGCTGTTCTGCCTCTTACAGATTGCACAGACGCCGCCCTGAGACTGAAGTATAGCGTCGTACTCTTCCGGCACAATGCCGTACCGATACTTCATCCAGGCTCGACGGGTGTTGGCTCTACGGCCCGCCTTCTGTGCCTCACTGAGTTGTGACCACTTCTGGGGCATTCAGTTGGTTCCTCGGGTCCGGCTGCCGATCACGACGCGGTGTTCCTTACGGCAACGGTAGCGAACGGCGTCCGCGAGGTGGTCTTCGGCCTCAGTGTCCACATCATCCAGGTCCTTCCCGTCGCGGGGCAGGGAGGGCATCGTTCGGAGGAAGTGGGTGCATTCGGTCGTCACGAACAGTCCAGGCTCCTCGCGGGGGTGTCCTTCATGGGCCGGAAGCACCGCCGACATCATCTTGCGAACCTGCTCCCAGCCCTGCTTACGGCTGCCGGAGCGCTTGTCCGCCGGATCGAAGTATACGCCACGAAAGGGCTTGCCGTCGATCTTCACCGGAAGTTCCATGTCGCGGGCGATCGAGTTGCCGTTCTGCTCATCGAAGATCGCCGAGTCCGCCACGCCCCGCTTCACGCGCCCATACAGGCCCCACTGCAACTCCCGCTCGATGATGCCCTTGGCGACATCGACCGCGAGCATCCGAAGGCCGTGGTTCGGCTCACCGTCCCAGCCGTACCACTCCTTGAACAGGAACAGATCGCGGGGGACGGTGCGCATCACGCGCCCGCCGGGAAGAATCAGATCAGTGCCGTCGCTCTCCGCCCACCAGAGCACGCAGAAGGGCTTGCTCGAACCCCAGTCGAATGAACGGTCGATGCGCCACGACTGCGGGATGTGGAAGGGAGGCAGGACCGCCCTGTCCTTCACCTTGATCCAGATGTCGTCGAACATGCCGCCGGACGTGATGTCCCAGGAGCCGTGGAGCCACGCAGCCAACTCCGCCTCGTTCCGCGCCGACGCACGCAGGCGCTTCACATAGTCGGGGTCAGCGTGGAGCATGACCTTGTTCTCGCGGAGATCGGAGTTGATCGCCACGCGATCGCCGATGTCGGGATCGGAGATGACTTCGCCGTAGGTGTGGCCGGGCGGGAGCGGCAGTTGGAAGCGGGCCTTCACCCAGTTGAAGCCGGGGCCGTAGGGGTTGGTCGTCGCGCGCACCTTGCGGGGCATACCGGCCTGGGCCGATCGGCAGCACGACATCATTCGTGTGTAGCAGCCGGGGTCCGCCCAGGTCGTGAGTTCCTCCCAGCCGATCCACGGGTAGGCGTGGCCGTGGTACTTCAGGTAGTCGCTCTCGTACTTCATGTGACGAAGGAGCAACTGTTCACCAGTCGGCCATATCCACGTCATCTTCTGCTCGTTGAACTTGACGCCGGGCCAGACGACGGGGAAGATCGCCCGCGCCTTGTCCACCACGTCCTTCAACTCAGGGAAGGTCTGACGAAAGAGGATGCCCTTCCAGTTCGCACCGAAGCCGAGGCCGACGTGCTGCGCGAAGTCCATGAGGAGGCACGCGGTCTTGCCGCCGCCTCGGTTGCCGGTGTAGAGCACCTCGAAGATCGGACAGGCGAGGAAGCCTTCCTGCGAACCCGGCTGCGGTGCCCATGCGACAGGCTTGCCGTCGTGGAACGGCTTGATCTCAGTGGACAGCCCATCCGCTGTCGGCACTTCCAACCAGTCGATGGCGCACGCGCTACTCACGGCTGCTTCCAACTCCTCCCCACGCAGAACTGCATGAGTTCATCGTGGTTGTTGATGAACGGCGGGATGTTGTCCTCGCGGACGCGATCCATGAACTCACACGCCGCGTCGATGGCGATGCCCAGGGGAGCCTCGGCGGAGGTGATGAGGTGCGTTTCGCCGCGCCACGCGAGAATGAAGTTCTCGCCCTGCTCGGTCACATCGAACTGTTCAATCTGCTGTGTCACGAAAGTTCCTTCCTGAACTTCAGCCAATCCTTCGTCCGGCGGCTACGGAAGCCAGCGGCCCGAAGGTTGTTGGCACTCTTTACGTTGTCGTGGCTGGTGTACGTCTTCACCAGACGAATGTTCTGACGCTTGCACCAGGACAGACGGGCTTGGATCAGTTTGGCCTGATACCCGCGACCGCGAGCCTCCGGCAATACGCCGCAGCGGGTGAAGTGAGCGATCCTTCGATCCCCCTTCTTCTCAACTCGCAGAGCAGCATACGCAACAGGCTTGTTGCCGTCACGAATGACCCACCAGTGGTAGTTCTGTGTGTTGTAGAAACTGATGTCGGTCGGAAAGCAGATGTTGTCCATCTCCCGGAACCAACCAGCGTCAGCCTGCTTCCATCGCCTCAACTTGCGGATGCTCATAGGGGCTTGCCTCCGTGTCCGCCGCTCATGTGCCGGGCCAACTCTTCGACCTGATTGAGCGCCTGGTGGACGAGGTGGCAGCCATAGGTGATGGAGGTGCAACGAACCGCACCCTCCAACTTCTCCAGCCACGCTGCGGTCTTCTCATCACACTGGGGGTAGACGCGGCGGACGGCCTTGATCGCTTCGGAGAGCATCTCCTTCGTGACCATGCCTTCCGTGGGAAGGTTCGGGACCTTGGACTGCATCTCGTGGCCGCACTGCCCGCAGTTGACCGTGCGCCGGAACGAGTGGCTGGCGCACTGGCCCTTCCCGCACTTCGGGCAGGAGAACCATTCGAGCACGCACGCGCCGTTCATCCGCGCGGTTTGCATCGCACCGGCCATGAAGCCGTTGTGATCGTCCTCCTCGTGGATGTGCTGTCCGACGCTCATGCGTACTCCGCGAGAATCAGTTCGGCCAGACCCGAGCAGTCGGCCATCGTGCTTGTGTCGATCACCCGGATGACTTCGTTGGCCCGCATGAGTTCCACCATGACGGTGTAGCAGTTGCGGTAGTCGTTCGTCAGCCGCTGAAGACGCTTCTCCAGGTCCCGGTTGCCGTTGTCGGCCCGGCACCGGCGCTCACGCTCCGCGTGCTCAGCATGGAGCAGCACGAACGATGAGCGGTGCGGCGCACGCCAGCGGCCCACGATGTCGTTGGCCTGCTGCTTGTCGCGGGGCTGGCCGTCCACGAGGATGATCTTACACTTCTGGGCGATCCCGGCATTCACCCCTTCGAGGTACAGGTTCCATGCCTCGGCCTGCGACCACGCGGGAGCCGCCTGCCCAGCGAAGGCGGCTTCCCCGTGCTTGGCACGAAGCATCTTGCCGACTTCGACCGCCGCCACGTCGTTCGGGGCGATGCGGAGGAGTTCGTTGATGAGTGTGGACTTCCCGGCACAGGACGGACCCATGAGGTGGACGATGTGGGACATACTGCTCCTCGTGACGAATGAGCCTTAGTTGAAGGCTCGGGGTAGTTGGTTCAGGAACACGGCGGCACGAACACCCGCGAGGACCGTGTATCCCTCGCCGGTGAGAGTTCGGTAGGTCGAGCCAGGCGCGTTGATCGCGGCCCATGACGCGATGCGGAGTTGGCCGTTGGGCGACACGACGCGGAGCACGCGACGACCGTTGACCCAGAGGTTCAGCAGGGCGCGGCCAGGGTTGACCGCCATCACCACGAAACTCTGCCGGTTCATCGGCAGTTGCACGGTCCCCTGCACGCGGTCGTCGGTGCCGGTGGGCGCGCCGGCGTTGACGCTGAGCATCCCGCTCGCGTCGCACTGCATCCAGGCGGTGTTGGCGAACGGGTTGAAGCCCCAGGTGAAGCCACCCGTCTCCCCGGCGGTCGGGATGAACAGCCCCGCGAACGTGACCGGGCGCGTGGCGATCGTCAGGTCCGCGATCTGCGTCGGCGGGAACACCGTCTGCTCCTGGAGGAACAGGTTGGTGAACAGCCCGTAGGCCGGGTTGAACTGCCGATGCAGGAACCAGAAGTCCGAGGGCCGGAAGTTCGGGAGCAGTGCAGCGAGCGCGGACTTGTCGAAGTCGAACTGGCTCATGGCTTGATAGTATCCTCTCCGCCCTTCGGAGGCAACGCCTCGGCGTCGATGATGTCTTCGTCGTGGCGCTTACCGGACCCGAATCGCTCCTTCCAATCCGCCGCGCTCGGCGCTGGTGCAGTCACTACGAGCACGCCGCCGGTGTGGTTCACGTCCACCTCCTGCTTGTCGCGGTACGCCGGATCGAACTTCCGGGCGTAGGCGAGCGTGACCTGGGCGTGGACGACGCGCTTGTGGCCGAGCAACTGGCCGGTCTTCGGGGAGAAGATCGGCTCCTTGATGCCGTCGATGCCGATCTCCCGCAGCGGGGCGTCCAACTTCTCGGCGATCCAGAGTTGCTTCGCCTGCTCCATCTCGGCCTCGAACTCAGGGTCCGACTTCCGCAGGTTGGCGATGGATGAGTACGACAGGTTGGCCGCGAGCGCCGCCTTGACGATGATGCCGCACTCGCGGTAGGCGTCGAGGAACTTGGCGATCGACTCCGCGTCCACGCGACCGTAGGCCGCTCGGCGCTGAATCTCCTTGCCGATGCCCTCGTTCCGCGCGTTGCGGGCCAGGGCCTTCGTCTTCGACGTGGCGTCACCGGCCCCAGTGACCGGCAGGTCAGAGGCAGGCGCGATGGGAATCCCCATCTGGGCGGCGAGATCGGACTTCGAGATACCCATCCTTGGCTACTTTCCGGGCGGGCGCTTGTCCAGCCCCTTCTCCTTCAGCATCGCGGCCACATCGTCCATGTGCAGACAGTCGCACATGCACGCTCCGGTGATGACGTTCTGCACGGGCGCGATGTTGCCGTTGCAGTAGTCATTCCCCGGCGTCGCAGAGTGGAGCACGCCAACAGCGCTGACCTGACCGTTGTGGTCGATCTGCACGATCTTGTCCCCGTTCTGGGCCGGGCGTCCGTTTCGGTAGTGCATCGTTCGTTACTCCTTGACCTGTGAATCCAAAGGGGGCCGGTGGGATCGAACCACTCGACGCCGGGAAGGGAACCGCGGCGCAACCCGGTCGCCTGCCACTCAGGACGGCACCCCGACTCATAGATCATACCCCAGGGTGGGGCGAGAATCAAGCATATCGGCGAAATCCTAACAGATGGTCGGTTGGCATGGAGTTTGCTGGTGCAGCAAACGGCGTGCCAGACGGATTGGTTAGTGAACGCTAACTTGCGGCCCGTGCGGGTGTTTTATTTTTGTTAGGGTCAAACGACGTGCGACCCGTATTCAGCGGGGAGGGGGACCCGTTTGGTGCGTGTTAGGCTACTTTTCCCCTAACCCCCTGGGTACGGTACCTGTTAGGGTAGGTTATCGGACCATGATTGGCATGGCGTTTGCTGGGATCGGTGAGTTATCGGACCATGCACACATAATGGTCATTCTCGGACGTGCGCTCCCCACCTATGGTACCGTACCTCATCCGTACCCTAGCAGTAGTGGTACCCCACCTGTAGTACCATACATACCCCTACTATACCACCCCTAGTGCGCGCACGCGCGACCGTCCTATAAGTAGCAAACGGCGTGCCAAACCCCAGCGGGGAGGGGGCCAGTATACCTAGTATCTTCCTATCGTTAGGGTAGGGGTTTGTTGACTTGCTGTCTCCACCTCTGGAGGGCCGATCGGCGGGGTAGACGGGTTGAGGGGTGCGCCCAGATGGTGGGCGGGAGAGGGTAGGCTAACCCCTACCTATTCTCTGTCTCTACCTCTACCCCTACTTTCAAGGTAGAGACAGGTAGAGACAGAGACAGTAGCCCCCAGCGGTAGCGCCAGAGGGGTATATTAGGGTTCCGTATGTAACCACCTTCACATAATCTGTACCCACCTAACTAAGTCAACAAACCCCGAACGTCTCCACCTCTGGCCCTCTGTCTCTACCTTGTCTCCACCTCTCCGCCCAGAGGTAGAGACAGCGCAACCCGAACAAACGGAACGGACGGAACCCCGCTCCGCCGAATCTCTCTCCAGAGGGTGGCCCGCTCCCGGTTCGTATTCGATACTTCAGGGGTACGAACGATCAATCAACCCTCTGGAGTCTCAACCATGAAGCGTATCATCCTCATCCTCTCCGTTCTCTGTGGCGCGGCGCTGGCGTTCGTTCTCTGCGGCGGGGTGGATATGGCCCGTTCGGTTGCTGCGGCCCTCAACAATCCGCCCGCGCCCGTCTCTGTGGCGAACCTCCCCCAGTAACCCGGCCCGCCCGTCTCCCGGTTCCCCGTTACGGATTCCCCAGCGCTCCCGCCCAGAGGCGGGGGATACCGGCCAGAGGTGGCCGGTACTAGGTTCCCCGAACGGATTCCGATCCTCAAGATTCGCACACACTCCGCACCCGTCCCCGCCGATAACCTCCCGGCGCTGGGACGGGTTGCGTTTATTCCGTCCCGATGCGCCGGAATCTGGCCCCAGAGGTGGCCGGGAGCGGGAGCGTATCGTACCTTATATGTGTATGCTTACCCTCATTCGTAACCTCTCTTCCGCCGATGAATCCTCCCGCCGAATGCTCATCCTCTGTATTCTGGCGTTTGCGGCCCTCTGCTAATCCGAACCCTCTGGAGTGTGAACCATGACGAACCGTACCGATATCTCCCCGATTGAACGTATCGCGGGCTACCACTGGGAAGCGCTGAACCGGGAACCCGTCAAGGTGGCCCGCCCGTCGATCCTCCCCGCCTCTCTGCGGAAGATTCGCGGAGACTACAAACGCGGTAACTACATGGAGCGTACCGGGTTGCTGGGGACGTTCGTAGGGGACGGGCGCGGGGTGGAGCGGGTTACGTTCAATCTCCATTCTCCCGGCGCTGACTTCCCGGAAGGGTGTACGTTCGTTCTCATCGTCAAGAATCGTTGGGAATCGTGGGCGGGCTACCTCTCTCCCGCCCAGTGGGAAGCGCTCCGCGCGGCCCTCCCCGCCTCTGTGGAGTTTACTACCCTCTAATCCGTACCCTCTGGAGTGTGAACCATGCCGAATGAAACTAACCCCGCTGACGTTCGTTCCCTCATCGCGCCCGCTGACTTGCGCACCCTTGACCGAATGGGGCGCGGCCATATGGTCCCCGTGATTGACTACGGGGATTGTTGGGAATGTGAAACTACGCGCGGAGAGGGGTTCACGGTTCCCGCTGACGTTCAATATATCCCGGCCCAGATTGGCGGGGTGGAGACTGCGGACGGCGCTACGTTCTCTGTGGAGGATGAGGGGGACGATTCGGCCACCCTCCCCCAGAGTGTGGCCCGCTCCCTTGCTGACTACATGCCGGAAGGGTGTAGCGGGGAGGTTCGTTCCGCTACCATCCGGCGCGGGGTGTACCTCTGCCGGATGAGCGCTCCCGGTTACATGGATTGTACCGATTGGGAAGCGCACGATACCGCCCAATCTGCGGCAGATTCGCTAATCGAATCCTACGCGCTGGAGGATGAGGCGGAAGATACCGATACGGAGTAACGAACGAACCAAACCGGGAGCGGGCCGGAACCCCGCTCCCCATTCTGTGGAGTGTGAACCATGAACGATACGGAACGCGCCCAGTGGATTGATAACGATGAGGGTTTGTACGGGTGGTGGCGCTCATCCCGTCAACCCAAACGCCAGTTTATCCGGGAGAATCGGGCGGAGATTGATTCCGCTATCTCCCGCGTTACTGGCGGGGAACGTCCGGCCCACTATCTGGCGTATGGGCCAGAGGCGGGCCGGTACCCCTCCCGCTCCGTCAACCCCTACCCCTCCCGCGCGGCCAGTATGTACGGGCGGGCGGGCCAATCGTTACTCCCCCGCTGAAGTCTCCCGCGTTCTCTGTCTCATTCGTAACCCTCTGGAGTGTGAATCATGCCGCGTACCTCTGGCGCTTGGACGATTGACGGAACCCACCCCGCAGAGTATGCGGCCCAGTGGGGAGCGGGGAATAGTGGGGAGGGAGCATTGTTCTACAATGCGGCGGACGTAGACCGCGCCGGGAATGTTATCGGGAATCCCTACTGGGATTCTAACGAATGGCGGACGTTCGCGGGGGTGGTCCGCAAACAATGCGCGGGGGTGGCGCGGGCCATACGCTCCGCCTCTGGGCGGGAGCGTACCGGGTGGAGCGCTGCGGACGTTCGCAACCTCCAGAGGTTGGCGGAATGGGCGGAGTATATGGCGGGCCGCGCCCGCTCTACCTCCCCGTTCGTCTCCCGGACCATGTAGCGCCTTGACGGGCGCGGGTTTGTATGTGATTCTGTAGTAACGAACGGGCCGGAACCCCGTTCCCTCTGGAGTGTGTAACCATGATTAGCCGATATGCTACGTCCAGAATCCGCCTTGACGAATGGCGCAAGTATCGCGCCAAGTATCCCTCCAGCAACCCGGAACCCCTCCCGCCAAACTGGTTTGGCGCAGTGGCCGAATGTACCCCTACGCGGGATGAGCGGGGAGCGCGTTACCGCTACGGGGAGGGTTTGGGGGTTGACGTATCCCGCTCCCGCCCGTTCCGATTCAAGGGGTACGCGGATGAGATTATCCGCCTCAACCATACCGGATGGTATGGGGACGATGAGGGTAGCGGGTTCTCCGTTCTGCGCGGGGTGGTTCTCCAGATTCCGGCGCGGGGTGGGAATCCCCAGTATCTGGCCGGTTACGAATGGGGAGAGAATGGGGCGCGGGGTTCGTTCTCCGCTGGCGGGGGTATGGTTGAGATTGGGCGCGGGGATATCTACGAATCCAAGGAAGACGCCGCGCGCGCCGCCGATTCGATAGCCGAACGCGCCGCCGAATCCGCACGGGATGAGCGCCGGGAGGAAGAGGAACGCCAGAGACAGGAAGAGGAAGAGGCGGAACGCAAGCGCGCAGAGGAAGAGGAAGAGGCGGAGGAACGCGCCGCCTCTACTCTGGCGGGAATCCTGCCCCTTATCAATCCCGTTCTGTCCGGTACGGGATATCAGTTAGGGGCGGAGGGTACCCGCCTCTTCCTTACGAATGAGGAAGGGGAACCCGTCAACCTCTACCCCGATCCCGCCACCTCCGCCGATTCGGAGTAACGCACGGGGCCGGATAACTGGAATCTATGCCCCGGCCCCCGTCCAAAGGTTGACGGGGGCCGGTTTGTATCCGATGATATGTGTAACGGAACGGGGCCGGAATCCCGTTCCTCTGGGAGTTTAGCCTATGGG
>FRDC01000157.1_pt1 | contig 13248 bp, 12 predicted proteins | sample 1106171 | NCBI WGS metagenome assembly FRDC01 (sample SAMEA3930566, study PRJEB13176) | freshwater metagenome | biome: Drinking water system; feature: drinking water; material: water | place: Singapore | collected 2014-12-20
AGCCCAACGGAAGGAGGCGTGGCGCAAGCGGGGCGCGGCCTTCTTGCAGAGCAAGGCGCGCAAACGTGGCGATGGACCTCAAGGCCAGCCGGATGGCACTCTCCCGCTTGACGGCGGTGCGGCATCGGCTTGAGGCACGAAAGGCGCGAACCGACACGCGCGAATGGCAGGTCAAACGCCGCGAACGCACACGGCAACTGATCGAACTGGGCGGCCTGGTCGTGAAGGCCGGACTGGTCGAACTCGCCGATGATGATCGGGCCATGCTTTACGGCGCTTTCCTTACCGTTGCCACCAAGCTTCGGGGCGAGGAACGGGAACAGGCGCGGGTGCTTTGGAAGCGGAAGGGGAAGCGGGCGTTTGAAGCGGAAAGCGGTTAAGCCTTGGCATCGCTCAGCCTTAGCAATCTGTGTGCTCCGTGGCCCGCTCATTACCCGCAAGGATCAATTCGGCGAGGGAGTCGAGCTCTCGTTTCGCGGCCTCCCAGCCCGGCATCTGCTTGGTGAGCAAATCAAAGAATCTCTTGCTGTGGTTATGTTCGACCAGATGGCAGAGTTCGTGGAGAATGACGTATTCAATGCAATGGCGAGGAGCCCTTATGAGCGCGGGGTTTAGGTAAATCATTCCGCCCGGCGAACAGCTACCCCATTGCGTTTTCATGCGCATAAGCTTGACCGGCGGACGCGCCTCGATCCAACTCAACCGGTCTGCGATTTCCGAAAATTTGTCGCGCAGATATTCGTTAGCACGCGCTTCATACCATCGACCGAGTCTCCGTCTGACGGCAGCTCTGTCGGCCACTGGCAGTGTTACCTCTAGCTTGCCGCGCAAGAGCTTAACTTCGGAAGGCTGCGCGTTGCTCTCGTGGACAATGAGCTTGTGCCGCCGCCCAAGATAGAAATGCGTTTCGCCGCTCACATATTCACGCGGTAGCGCCATTTTTCGCGCTGCGATTGCGGCGGTCCGATGCTGGAATATCCACCTTGCACGTCGCTGGGCCGCCGTTCTGATCTGGTCGGCGTCCTTATTCTCAGGTGCTTCAATTTCAACATCACCATTGGGGTAAACGTGGATGCGGATGCGACCAGTGACGGTTGCGGTTTGTCGCACCAGGCACGATACTTCTTGATCGCCGTATCGAACAATCATGCGTTCGCGCCATTACCACGAGCAAGCCCGACACGGGTGACCTCGACGACCTTGTCGGTGATGACTTTGGCTTTGTCCAAGCCGGTCAATCCGAAAAGACGCGGCAATAAGGCCTTGCGGATGGCCGCTTCAATGTTTGCTGGATTCAGCGAATTTTCCGCGATGGCGCTTTCGACGAACTTCTCCATATCCAGCGCCGCCCGGATGAACTCCTCCTGATCATGTCCGTTTGCGACTGCGTCGCTCATCTCCAGCCGGATGATCCCGAAATAGGCACTGGCGTGGCGGTGACCTTCGAGGCCTTTGGGCAGATCGTCGACCGTCTTGGCCGCGAGCTTTTCCTCCAAATCCTTGAACAGGACATATTGCTTGTAGGGGTGATCGAACAGCGCGGAAGCCTCCGCAATGGCCCGTCTGAGAAGGTCGGAAAAAAACAGCTGCGCGTAGGGATCGTCGGCCAATTCCTGCTCGATCGTCTTACGCACTCTGGATCGGATGATGTCGGTTTCGTTGCGGGTTTTCTCAGGGGACCAAGTCTCGGCGGGCTGCTGATTTCCAAGCTCGTTGACGATCAGAACGCCGTCCACGTTCTCCACGTCCTCGCCCACAACATAACGATCGACTAGTCTCCTGATCTGATCCTCGTAGGCACTGTAGTCGACGGTTTCCTGTGCGTCTTGTTTCACGATCTTGCGCAGGTTGGAGAAAAATTTGAGGTCGCGCTTGTACTCCGCAATCTGTGCTTCGGTGATCGACGCGTCCTCGAAGAATGAACGCGATCCTAGCGCGATCTTGAGGCACATGCCGTAGGCTGTCAGGGCCTCGTAGAAATCCTCCCTGATCTTCTGGTTCAGGTCGATAGGTATTCCGTCGTCGCTCTCGCGGGTCTGCGGCACCAGGAGCTGCCGGTACTGCTCAATGTCCACCCTGTTCTTGACTGGCTTAAAGATTCTCCAAAGCTCGGCGTGGAGGGAGGGCAATCGCTTATACTCAGTGCTGACATCGGCATAGAGTTCGTCAATGTCATCGAGATCAAAACCGCCCTGCGTGCGTTCTGCCAGGTCCTGATATTCGGTGAGCGCGGTATCCAGCGCCTTCAGAATGCCCCGATAATCGATGAGCAAGCCATATTTCTTCTGCTCATGCAGCCGGTTCACGCGGGCAATGGCCTGGATCAGATTGTGCTGTTCGAGCTTCTTGTCGATGTAGAGGACAGCGTTGCGCGGCTCATCGAATCCGGTGAGCAGCTTGTCGACTACGATAAGTATGTCGGGTCGGCCCTCGGTCGAGAAATCCTCGATCACCTGGCGCTCGTAGTCCTCGGCGTCGCCTTTGACGTTTTCCTTCCACCATTGCAGCACCTCGGGCAATTCTGCCTCATCGACTTCCGAATGGCCTTCGCGCGTGTCTGGCGGGGAAATGACGATGGCGCTGCTGACCAGGCCGGTTGCATCCAGTGCCTTCTTGTAGCGGATGGCTGAGCGCTTGGAATCGGTTGCCAGCTGACCCTTCAGGCCGAGATCGAGGTCCTTGAAATTCTCCTTGAAGTGGGTCGCGATATCGAGTGCGATCAGATTGATCCGATCGCCAGAGCCATAGACCGCGCCCTTGGTTCCGAACTTCTTCTTGAGATCGCCCTTCTGCTCATCGGACAGGCCAGCCGTGACCTTCTCGAACCAGTTGTCGATCGCCCGTTCGTTCACGTCGAGGATCGGCTTGCGTTCTTCGTAGAGCAGCGGCGTCACCGTGCCGTCCGAAACCGCGTCCTTCATTGTGTAGGCGTGGACAATCCGACCAAACTTGTTAGCCGTCTTGTCGTCCTTGAGGAGCGGAGTGCCGGTGAACGCAACATAGGCGGCGTTTGGCAGGGCCTTGCGCATTCGCTCGTGGTTCTCGCCGCCTTGACTGCGGTGGCCTTCATCGACCAGCACGATCATGTCAGCACTGTCGTTCCGGCATTCCGGGTGGCGCGCCGCGCTGCCGAACTTGTTGATGATCGTGAAGATGATCCGCTCGGTTCCCTGGCCGATGCGCTTTGCAAGGTCGCGGCCCGATTGCGCCTTGGCCCTCCCCGCATCCTTGGAGCCGATGTCCGAGCCGAAAGCGCCGCCGGTCAGGAAGTTGCCTGCCAGTTGCTTCTCTAAGTCGCGCCGGTCAGTCACGACGACCAGGCGGCACGCCTTAAGCTTCTCGTGCAGCAGCAGCGCCTTGCACAGCATCACCATCGTGAAGCTCTTGCCTGATCCGGTAGTGTGCCAAATTACCCCGCCTTCGCGCGCGCCATCGGGTTTGACCCGACTGATCTGGTCAAGCAGTGCGCGGATGCCGAAAAACTGCTGGTGGCGGGCGACGATCTTGTCGACCTTGCGGTCAAACAGGACGTAGGAACGCACGAATTCCAGCAGGCGCTCCGGCTTGCAAAGGCCGATCAGAAGACGGTCCTGCGCGGTCACCTCCTGCTCGTCGCTCCACAGGTGCTGGAAGTGATCCCGAACCTCGCGGACATGGTTTTTCAGGATCGCCGCGCGCGGATCGGTCTCTTTCGCCGCGTTCTTGATCTGGCGAAAATGGTCCTCGGAGAACTCTTCCTCGCGCCATTGCGCCCAGAATTTGCGCGGGGTCCTGGTGGTTCCATAGCGGCCATCGGTCATGCCGATAGACATCAGGAGTTGGGCGTAAGCGAACAGGTGCGGAATTTCCTCCTGTCCCTGGTTGCGGATCGTCTGGCTGATCCCTTCGTCGACCATCGACTTGTTGGGGTTGCCACTGTCAGGCCGCTTGGCTTCGATCACCAGCAGCGGGATGCCGTTGACGAAGCCGACAATATCGGGCCGCCGCGTGTGGGTGCCCGGCACGGCAAGCACTTCCATCTCCTCGCTGGCGACAAAGCTATTCGCCAGCGGGTGCGCCCAATCGATGATCGGCACGGTGACGCTGTGCCTCTTGCCGTCGACGAATTCGGTGACGGTGATGCCCAGCGTGATGGCGTTGTAGAGCTTCTCGTTGGCGGTGATCAGCCCTTCGTTAAGCGCGGGCGAAGTCAGCTCGCGGACGATCTGGTCGATCGCATTGGTCGAAAGCGGATAGGTCCGCCCCTTGTAGTCGAACGTGCGCCGTCGCAGTTGCTCGACCAGCACATCGCACAGCACGACCCCCTGATTGCCGCCGCGCGCGGCAAGGCAAGCCTCGGGCGAAAGATAATCCCAGCCTAGCGAAACCAGCGTTGCGAGGGCCGGGATATGGGCGCTGTAAAGCTCGGCGGTATTTGGCGTCATTACGCGGCCAACTCGTATGGCCAGCCAAAATGGGTCGTGAGGCTGCCATCATCGGCAACTTTTACCACCATACGATAGCGGGTCCCCGCCGCACTATCCTTTACCGCCTTCGGACACCTCTTGATGGGCACCACCGTGTCCAGACCCTGGCCAGGCAATGCACGTACCACATGGCCATTCGCATCGTCCTGCACTTCGACAAGGAACTGCTGGTGCTTTGAATGACCTCCCTTCGCCGGGCTTTCGTCGGGAATGAATGCTAACGCGCACGGCACGCGCATCACGTCAAGCCGCTGCATGTTACGCATGAGGCTGATTTTGGAAAAGAGCGGGAGATTGTCGGAAAGCCCCGCAGGGTCTTTGTGAGAGATGATCCCAAACACCACCCTGAAATCGAAATTCTCGAAGGGCGCAAGGTAAGTCGCTTGATCGTTCCCGCCCAGGCGGTCGACGACCAGCTGTTGCATCTTCGTGCGGGACGTCTCCTCCAGCTCGATCAACTCGATCGAGTTCACACCTTGATTGAACAGGTGACTGAGATGGGAAGAACGGGTCGAAATCTTGATGTGATATAGCGATGCCCGGTGCCCGCATTTGGCGTTGCCATCCGCCTGTACGCTGTAGAGATCGCAAGGCTCGATATTGGTGCTTCCCGCCGGACTGATATCTGTTTGATCAAGGCAGATGAAGCGCCCCTGCCAGCCCGGAATGGCAGCGTTGTAGTTCCCTTCACTGTAAACGGCTTTCCCGTCCTTCACGCCGTCGTAATTGTACGGGCACAGGTCAGTCGCTTCGCATTTCTCATCCAGATATGCCTTCAGCCTCGCGATAAAGCTCTTCTCGGCTTTGTACCAGTCCCCTTCATTCAGGTGATACAAGACGGCCTCGCCCTGCGGCTCGGCGTCAAAGATGAGACTCCGAAAGACGCCATATGTGCGACCCGGCGCTCCCTCTACGTCGGTCAGGATCATTCGATAGGATTTGAGCTGATCAATAGACAGGGCGTTCAAATCGAAGTCTTCACCGAGATAATCGTAAAAGGCTTCCATCGAGATGTCTGGGTAGACCTCGCTGGTTCCGCCGAGTCCTTGAAACATGCAGCAGGTGTTGTCCCGATAGTCGACGATGTCGGGAATCGTTAGCGTGGTGCTGCCATCTCGGGACTGCACAGATTCGAGAACGAGTTGATTGAGGCGGTTCACCTCAGCAGGATCGCGAACCGGGACGATGTTCTGGATGTTGGGGAACGTCTCCTTGTAATCTTCGCTGTCGTAAAGGGCGAGCAGACGCTCACAGCGCTCTGCAAGCTCGCCCGGATCAATCTTCATGCTGATCTTGAGGCTTGCGGAGCCGGTCGCGTTGCTGAACAGGTCCTTGTATTCAGCCTTCACCTTGCCAGTCAGGCTCTTGATGATCTCGCTGTTCCCGTCAAAATCAAGATAGGTCAGCTCGGTTGAGACCGGAACCTGCGTCCGCCTGCGGCGGGCAGGGCCGGGTTCGATCATATCTGCGCTCTTCAGTTCCTTGGGGTCGACACTGTTCAAGGTCACGATCAGGCCGAAGTCGTATTCGTACGCCTCGTCCTTCATGTGGTGCAGTACATGGCCGAACGTCAGGGCGAAGCATCGATCGCCAACGGGCAGGAAGAGGATTGCGCCCTTGAACTGCTGCCAAAGCTCTTCCTGAATCCCGAAGTAGCTGCGCCACCACGGGTGTTTGCGTTCGGCATCAAGGATGAAAAGCGTTCCGCCATCGGGCAGAGCAGTTGCCCCTGCCGCCGGCTGAAGCTCGTGATCGTCTTCCAGCGCGTTGGTCGCGTCGAATCCGGCTTTCAGCAAGTAGATCGAAAAGGGACGAGATTTGCTCATCAGGCTTGCCTCCGCAGTTCGACGACCGCCAGGAACAGGCTGAATAGCTGTCCGGCCAGGCGCTCGGCCTTTTGCCAGGACATGCGCTGCGCGGTGGCGTCGAAGGCATTGTCCCATTGCGTTGGCGGCGGGACGGAAGTGAGTTCGCGGTAAAGGCTGTCCAGCGCGGCCGCGAGGTCGTCGGGCAGCTTGTGCATCTTCGGGCTGCGGATTGGCAGCAGATACTGCTTGCCAGCGCGCGCGAGGCGTTCGGGGCGGGTGCCCTTGCCGGTCGCCATGATCTCCATCGCGCCCAGCAGCTTTTCATAGGCATAGCCGTAGGGCGCGATTGCCATCAGGCCACCTCGCTTTCCGGGAGGTTGACCCGCCGTTTGCCGGTGAGCAGTTGCTGCATCAGCGCGGCCTTTTCCTGACGGAGAGCACCTGCCTGTTGCTGGTACACCCCGATAAGTGCCTTGGCGGAATTCAGCTGCTCAACGATCGCAGATTGCTCGGCTTTGCTTGGCGGAACCAAGATCGTCTGCTTGAGAAATGACTTCAAGTTGAAGGTCATCTTCTCGATGTGGACGCCATAGCTGCTGATGTAGGCAAGCTTATAGAAATATGGCGTCCGCGAGTACCAATCGAAGTATTCGATATCGAGTTTGGCCTGATCCTTGGGCACCAGTGCGATATATGAACCAGAGATATTGAATCCGTCAAAATTGGTTTTCACGAGAGCCGATGCTCCGTGGACAATCTGCATCTTTGAAATGAGGAAGTCGCCAGCGAGGGCAACTTTCATTGCCTTGGTCAAAATCTCGTGGCCGAGCAGACTTTCCCTATGGAAGATACCTTCCGACCGCCGACGAACGCTGATCAGCTTGTAGGTGGCATCATCATCCCAATCGACATCGCGGTTCACCTCTTTGACAAGGTTGCCAAGGCGTACTTCCCGCCACTCGCCCGAAAAGCCGGGGAGGCGTTTTTTGGGCTGGGTGCTGCCTTGCGGGAGCAGCTGCTGCATCAGCGCCTGCTTCTGCGCGCGGGCGCTGGCGATCAGCGCCTCGACCGTCTCGATGGCGCGATCCCAGGTTGCCGTTATTGCAGCGATGCGCTCCCGCTCCATCGGCGGCGGTAACAAGATCGGCAAAGCCTTCAGCAACCCCCCAGAAAGGTTCTTCTGTGAACCGTCGTTCGAGAGATTGCGGATTTCGTCATATCGCGCGGTCAAATTCTGGAAAAGGAAGGACGCATCAGCGGCGGACTTGGTAAGGATTGCGGCACAGGCCTGATTGGTAGTCGCCTCGATCTTCAGCTGCGCGATTTTCCCGCGCGTTTTGCCTTGACCGTACATCGCCATCAGCAACGTCCCCGCAGGAAAGAGCTTGGCAGACGAGTTCTTTAGCCCAATTTCGGTGATATGCTCGCTGGTCGAAGTAATCGGACCATTGCCAATCTCGCTTGTCGTCACCCAAGGGATATGACCGCCCCAATATTCGGGCTTGTTCCGGTCCGGCGTTCCGCCGGATGTGATCTTTGCCACGCGTCCAAGAGTAGTGCGCTCCCACCCCTCAGGAATCATTTCACACCACCCTTCGCCTTCGCGGGCTTGTCAGCGGCAAGCTTCTTCACCTTGGCGGTGGCCTCGATAAAATGCTGCTCGACCGCGCTCGGCGAATTGATCGCGCGGTTGTGCCAGCGGTCATATTCGGCCTCGACATGGCGCTGCGCCTGTTTGGCGGAAACCCGGCCCGCGCCATCGAGCAGCGGGTGATCGCCCAGCTTGAGGAAATCATCCAGCTTGGCGATCCAGTCGGCCATGTGCATCGGCTTGCGGTTCTTCGCCATCGCCTCGGCAAACTCGAGGAAGGCGACGGTGATGCGGTTCAGCGTCTCCATCTCCTCATCCTGCAGATAGTTCTTGGCGATCTGCGCGTCCTGCTTGGTGGGCAGGCGCCCGCGCTGCTCGCCGGGCCAGCTGGTCAGCCCCATCATCGGCCTGGCGGCATCGGCGCGGGCCAGTTTGGTTTCCGCTGCCGTCTGGCCATGGGCGGCGTGGTGCATCTTGTTCTGCACCGTCTGGAAGAACTGCTGGCTCGCCTCTGCCCTGGGGTCATAGTCCACGGCGGTGGCGTAGATATCGAGCACTTTCTTGTAGAACAGCTTTTCCGACGCCCGGATGTCGCGAATGCGGGCGAGCAGTTCTTCGAAATAGTCGTTGTCCGGCTCCTTCAGCCGGTCGTCGTCCATGACGAAGCCCTTGACCAGATATTCGCTCAGCGCCTCCGATGCCCAGCGCCGGAACTGCATGCCGCGCAGCGAGCGCACGCGGAAGCCGACCGCGAGGATCATTTGCAGATTGTAGAGCAAAATCTGGCGGGAAACCTTGCGTTTTCCCTCGGTTTGAACTGTCAAGTTTTCTTTGACAGTTGCCGCTTCCTCCAGCTCACCCTCTTCCAGAATGTTCCGGACGTGAAGGCTGACGCTCTGCTTGGTGGTCTGGAACAGCTCGGCCATTTCGGCCTGGCTGAGCCAGACACTGCCGTCGCTCGCCTGAAGGCGGATGACGGTGACGCCGTCTTCCGTCTGGTACTGGATGATTTCGCCAGCCATCAGTAGCCAAGCTCCTTGAGGTAGCCGTCCATCTTGTCTTCCAGTGCGGCGAGTTCAGCCTTCAGCTTCAGCCGCTCGGCACGGACGGCGACCAGGTCGATCTCTTCCTCTTCCTCGAAGGTATCGACATAGCGCGGGATGTTGAGGTTGTAGTCGTTTTCGGCCAGTTCCTCGGGGGTCGCGAGATAGGCGTATTTGCCGACGCTCTCGCGCTTGCGATAGGTCTCGACGATCTTCGCCAGATGGTTTGCATCAAGCTGGTTCTGGTTCTTGCCCGCCTTGAATTCGCGGCTGGCATCGATGAACAGCACCTTGTCGTCCGTCTTGGTCTTGCGGAAAATGAGGATGCAGGCCGGAATGCCGGTGCCGTAAAACAGCTTTTCCGGCAGACCGATCACGGCTTCGAGCAGGTTTTCCTGGATCAGCTTCTGCCGGATCGTGCCCTCGCTCGATCCCCGGAACAGCACGCCATGCGGCGCGACCACGGCCATGCGTCCGGTCCTAGGCTTCATCGTCTCTATCATGTGGAGGATGAAGGCGTAGTCCCCCTTGGTCTTGGGCGGCAGTCCGCGACGGAAGCGCCCGAACCGGTCATTCTCCGCCGTATCGACGCCCCATTTGTCGAGGCTGAAAGGCGGGTTGGCGACAACAACATCGAAGTGCTTGAGCCTGTCCTCGCCATCGAGCAACTTCGGGTTGCGGATGGTATCGCCCCATTCGATGCGATGATTGTCCTCGCCGTGGAGGAACATGTTCATCTTGGCGAGCGCCCAGGTGCTGCCGATCGACTCCTGCCCGTAGAGCGCATACCGCTTCGAGCCGCCGAACTTGGCCTGCACGCGGCGACCGCACTTCATGAGAAGCGAGCCGGAACCGCAGGCGGGGTCGCAAGCTTCCTCGCCCTCGGCCATGTCCATGATCTCGGCCATCAGTTCGGAGACTTCGGGCGGGGTGTAGAATTCGCCAGCCTTGCGGCCTGCGTCGGCGGCGAAGTTCTTGATAAGGAATTCGTAGGCGTTGCCGATCACGTCGAGGTTGCCGATGCGCGAGGGGCGCATATTCAATTCGGGACGCGAGAAGTCCTCCAGCAGGTGGCGCAGAATGTCGTTCTTCTGCTTCTCCTCCCCCAGCTTGTTGGAGTTAAAGCTGATATCCTGGAACACGTCGCGCAATTTGCCGACGTTCGCCTCTTCAATGGCGTGAAGCGCCTTGTCGATCCGCTCGCCGTTACCCGGTTCGTGCCGCGCCTTGTAGAGCGTGGTAAAGTTGGCGGATTCCGGCAGAACGAACCGCTCGTTCGTCATCAGCTCCGCAATCAGCTCGGGCGTGTCGCCATACTGCTTCTTGTATTCGTCGTAGTGGTCCTGCCACACGTCCGACAGGTACTTCAGGAACAGCATGGTAAGGACGTAGTCCTTGTAAACGTCGGCAGAGACCGTCCCGCGAAAGGTATCGCAGGCAGCCCAAACGGCCTTGTTCACTTCGTCCTGTTTGATCTGGTCGTTCATGATGCTCTCTGTTCGTGTCGAATTGACGAAGCTGCCAGCAAACGTTTTGCAATGGCAGCCATTTCAGCCGTTCTAATTTCAATAAGCCGAGTAAGGGTCGCGCGTTCAGCCTTCGCTGCTGCGTCCAGTTCGACAATGCGCTGCTGCTCGGCCAGCGGCGGAACCACTATCGGCAACTGCTCGACAACTTCACGCTTGAGATTCAGGATGTAGGAGCCAGTAGCACCGGCAGCGAAGTGGTCTTGGGCTGGCTTCTGGTTCAACTGCCAGGCAAGGAACTCCGGCAGAATTGCTTGCCGCTTGGCCCGAATGACAAAGAAGTGGGGAGAGCAAACGACCTGTTCCTGCCGTCCCTCCATATAATATGCGATATTGCGCCCGCCTCGCGTCGAAAGGATTACGTCCCCCTCGGCGAGAAACGCCTTTGCGCTGACGCGAGGTAGCGCCACCCGCGAAAGATTGGGCCAGTCGATGCCATTAACAGGGTCGGCGTTGCGCATCTGGATGACAGCGACCTCGCCATCGGGGAGCTCGTCAACCTTGCCGCGAAACGGGTATCCCGCCGAGATGGTGGCAATCCGAGCCAAAAAAACAGAACAATTTGCATCAACGACTTTCATGCGATCCATATGGCCTCTTAGGGCGCCGTCGTCAAGGCTCATATGCATCAATCACGTTGCTGCAAACTTTTTGGTCTCGCCTGGCGCTTTCGCTCCGATCATTCCGTGTCGATTCTTCGCGCAATTGGCGCGTAAGGGTTCGTCATGCTTGGCGCGAAATTCCGCCTCTTGCGCGCAAAATCTCGGCCCAGAAACAACCAACAGCGTAGCTCGGAAAATTTCCCGCCGCCCACGGCACGATTACCTTGGCGTCCGTGTTCGTCTCTAACCTTCCGTAGCCGTCCCTATCCTTGGCTTTGTCTCTATAGTCACGTGTTCGACAGGCTTCGCCGACCGCGAATTGGCCTTGTATCCGGCGGTTGGGCAAACAAATCTTGCACTCAGGGGGTGCCAGAAAACGACCAGCGAATGGAAATCCGTACCATGTCCAGCACCGACAAAATCATCCGCTTGAAAACCGTACTCGCCCGCACTGGGCTGTCCCGCTCCACCATGTATCGCAAGATCGCCGAGGGGACCTTTCCATCCCAGGTGAAGATCAGCATTCACGGCGCTGGCTGGCGCGAATCTGCGGTGAACCGTTGGATCGACGATCCGGTCTCGTATCGCAATGAAGGTGCAGCACAGTGACAACGCCGGTTGCCGAACCAATTTGCGTGAAGGTCAACGAGGCGGCACGCATGATCGGCGTCGGGCGAACCAAGCTGTATGAGCTGATCGCTGCGGGTGATGTCGAAGCAGTAAAGCTCGGCAAATCTACGCGCATAGTCACCGCCAGCCTTCACCGGCTGATTATGCGGCAGCGCGAGCCGGAGTAGGCTCGCCTGCCGCCTCGGCTAGGTCGATGCTGGTGGCGGCCTTCCCGGCATCGAGGAACTCTGCCCAACGAGCCATCAGGTCGCGGCGTTTGTCGAAAAAGTCCGTCCGCCGATAGGCGGCTTCGACCTGATTGCTCAGCTTGTGCGCCAATGCCTTGTCGGCAACTTCCTTCGGGAAATCTGTCTTCTCTGCTGCCCAGTCCGTGAAGGAAGAGCGGAAGCCGTGAACCGTCGCGCCGGTGATCCCGTCGTTGCGGAGCAACTTGGTCATCGTCATGTCGCTGATAGGCTTTTCGCCGTCTGCCGAGAATACCAACCCGTCATCGCTGGTCCGCTCATTCCATCGCTTGCGTAGCAGTGCCACAGCGGGTGACGACAGCGGCACGACATGGGTTTCCCGCGCCTTCATGCGCTCGCCGGGAATGGTCCAGATCGCTTTCTCCAGATCGAATTCGGTCCATACCGCGAAGCGCGTCTCGTTCGAGCGCACCGCGTTGTAGATCGTGAAGCGGAGCGCGTCCCTGCCGGTCGTAGGTGACGCTGCTGCCAATTGGGCCATAAGTGCTGGCACCTCGGCAAACGGCATTGCTTCAAGGTGCACCGCTTTCGCTGTCTGGCGCGGAAGGCCCTTTCGCACCGAACGCAGGGAAGCCTCCTCGGCCCGCCAGCCCTTGATATGGGCGAAGTCCAGGACTGCGCCTATGCGCTGAAGGAGGCGACGGGCCGTTTCCGGTATTTCCAGCCAGATGGGCGACAGCACGGTGACAACACAGGCGCTGTCCACCTGATCAACCGGCTTGGTGCCGATCTGCGGGAATACGTGGTTCTCGAAGCTGGAAATCCAGTTCGCGCAGCGGCGGTTCTTCCAGCCCTCCTTCAACGCGTCGTAGCAGTCGCGCGCCGCCGTCTCGAAACTCGGTATGACTTTGCGTGCCTTGCGCCGCTCAGCCACCGGATCAGCACCAGCCCTAACTTTGCTCCGCAGCGCCGTTGCCGCCTCTCGGGCTTCGACAAGGGACACGTCCAAGGCAGAGCCGAGCCCGTAATCCCTCCGTCTGCCTTTGTGCTGCATACGCAGCACCCAGGTCGCTGCGCCGCTCTCCTTGACCAGTAGGCAAAGGCCACGGCCGTCGACATGACGGCCCGGTTTCGCGTTCTTCACTTTCAATGCAGTCAGTGCCATCGTTCGAGTCCCGTTTAGGAATCTTCGGCTTCCGTTCCCACGGAAAGGCCGCCGAAAATGCTCCCACATTCGTTCCCACAAATCAGTGGGATTTCAGGCAAATGTGGGCGACCGACCGCGAACACCTTACAAGCCAAATTGGCAAAATTACAGTGTGGTTAGGGATGCCTCGGCATTGCCTGAGACAGAATTTTTACGCCTCTTCTGGGCACCATCGCTTCCTCCGGACATG
>FRDC01000560.1_pt1 | contig 13245 bp, 11 predicted proteins | sample 1106171 | NCBI WGS metagenome assembly FRDC01 (sample SAMEA3930566, study PRJEB13176) | freshwater metagenome | biome: Drinking water system; feature: drinking water; material: water | place: Singapore | collected 2014-12-20
GTCGTGAACGGATAGTCGGCGATCTTCGGCTTCGCGGCGCTGACGGCGGAGAGGAACGTCGATTTACCGGCATTTGGCAATCCGACCAGACCGGCGTCGGCGATCAGCTTCAGGCGCAGCCAGATCCAGCGCTCCTCGCCGGGTTGTCCCGGATTGGCGTTGCGCGGGGCGCGATTGGTCGACGATTTGAAGGCAGCGTTGCCGAAGCCGCCGTTGCCGCCCTTCGCCAGCACGAAGCGTTCGCCGAGTGTGGTGAAGTCGTGCAGCAGGGTTTCGCGGTCTTCGTCGATGATCTGGGTGCCGAGGGGAACCTTGAGAACCACATCCTTGCCGGCGGCGCCATGGCGATCTTTGCCCATGCCATTGACGCCCTTCTGGGCCTTAAAGTGCTGCTGGTAGCGATAATCGATCAGCGTGTTGAGGCCGTCGGCGACCTCGATGATCACGTCGCCGCCCCGGCCGCCGTTCCCGCCGCTCGGTCCGCCGAACTCGATGAACTTCTCGCGGCGAAATGCCACGCAACCGTTCCCGCCGTCGCCGGAGCGGATGTAGACCTTGGCTTCATCGAGGAATTTCATGTTTTACTCGTATCGCAGGGGGTGTGGAGCTTCAACCGCAACCTGCGGTGCGAGGGCATTTGCTCTGCATTTTCAAGGGTTGCCCGGGCGGCAACGGCTTTCTAAACAGGCACTTCTTGGGCCCGCCCAATTATCCTTAATTCCAGAAGCTTTTATCCAACGTACCGACGTTCAAACTTGCCTTGCCGGGGCGCCGTTTCGTCATGACTGCCACACCGCATTCGACGCTTGCGACCGAGAACCGCTCCGCGCGGCTGATCGGTATCGGCTTGATGCTGCTCGGCGTGTGCCTGTTCTCATTCGGCGACGCGCTCGGCAAGCATCTCGTCTCGATCTATGCGGTCGGCCAGTTCCTGCTGTTGCGCTCGATCGCTTCGCTTCTCGTGCTGTCGCCGCTGATCTGGGCAAATCGTGCGGCGTTCAAGCGGATCGAGCAGCCGGGCTGGCAGCTTTTGCGCGTCACGCTGTCGGGCTCGGAGGTCGCGTTCTTCTTCTGGGCTGCGGTCTATCTGCCCCTCGCCGACATCATCACGTATTATCTGGCCGCACCGATCTTCGTCACCGCGGGTTCGGCGATCTTCCTGAAGGAGCACGTCGGCTGGCGGCGCTGGATCGCGGTCGCGGTCGGCTTCTGTGGCGTGCTGATCGCGCTGCAGCCGTCGCCGCAATCGCTGAGCTGGCCGGCGCTGATCGCGTTGATGGGCTCGCTCTCATTCGCCGGGCTGATGCTGGTGACGCGGTCGCTGCGGCAGACCCCGGACATCGTGCTGGCCTCGACGCAATTCGCAAGCACGCTCGTGATCGGCGCGGTGCTGGCGCCCTTCGCCTGGGTGACACCGACGCTGCCGGACTTCGGCATGTTCATGCTGGCCGGCTGTATCTCGATCGGCGCGCTGCTCTCGATCAACCGCTCGCTGATCCTGGCGCCCGCAAGCGTGGTGGTGCCGTATCAGTATTCCATGATCGTGTGGGCGGTGGCGTTCGGCTACATCGTGTTCGGCGATGTGCCGTCGGTGGCGACCTTCGTCGGCGCTGCGATCATCATCGCCGCCGGTCTCTACATCTTCGTGCGCGAGCAGGCACAGGGGCGGCGCGCGGCGCGCGTCGATCCGCCGGCCTGAGCGCGTGAGGGCACCCACACCAGAAATTGATGCGCGGGGGGTGGCCGCTTCGACGTTGCACGGCATCGGCATGATGCTGCTGGCGATCGCGATCTTCGGGTTCGTCAACGCGTTCTCGAAGGCGATCCTCGCCACCTATCCGCCGACGGAGGCCCTTTTCATTCGCGGCTTCGCCGCGATGGCCGTGCTGATCCCGTTCATCGCCCGCGACAACTGGGCGGCGCTGCGCACGATCCAGCGGCCGAAGCTGCAGGTGATACGCGCGATCCTGTCGGGATCGGACGCGGTGATGTTCTTCATCGCCATCCGCTACATCCCGCTGGCGGACGCGACGACGTGCTACCTCGCCGCGCCGATCTTCGTCACCGCACTGTCGGCGATCTTCCTCAAGGAGCCGGTCGGCTGGCGGCGCTGGAGCGCCGTCGTGATCGGCTTCATCGGCGTCCTGATCGCCCTGCGGCCGACCAGCGCGTCGTTCTCCTGGCCGGCGGTGGTCGCGCTCTGCGGCTGCTTCTGCCAGTCGATCTTCATGCTGATCACCCGCAAGGTGCGCGGTACCGACAGCACGTTCCTGTCGCTGACGCAGGTGATCGCTTCGTTCGCGATCGGTGCGTCGGCCTCGACGGTGTTCTGGGTGCCGCCGACCTGGACCATTGTCGGGCTGCTTCTGATCAGCGGCGTCGTCAATGTCATCGGCGTGTTCTGCCTCAATCGCGCATTGACGCTCGCGCCCGCGAGCGTTGTCGCGCCGTATCAATACACGATCATCATCTGGGCGGTGCTGCTCGGCTACCTCGCCTTCGGCGATGTGCCGTCGCTGTCGACGCTGCTCGGCGCGGTGATCGTCACCGGCGCCGGCCTCTACATCTTCTTCCGCGAACGTTCGTTGTTGCGGCGCGAGCCGCAGCCCAACCCGCCGCCGGTGTGATTGCCGGAGGCGGCCTGCTTCGTTAGTATCGGCCGATACTCGGCGGAGCCTCCCTTGCGCCATAAGCTATTTTTTTCAGCGATTCTGCTTCTATTGTTGTCCGTCGCCCCCGCCCTGGCGGAGAAGCGCGTGGCGCTGGTTGTCGGCAATGGCGCCTATGTTCAAGCGCCGAGGTTGCCCAATCCCAAGAACGATGCCGAGGATGTCAGCGCGGCGCTGAAGCGCGTCGGCTTCGAGGTCATTGTCGGGCTCGATCTCGACAAGCCGGCGATGGACAGTGCCGCCATTCGCTTTGCCCGTGCCGCGCGCGATGCCGATGTCGCGATCTTCTACTACAGCGGCCACGCCATGCAGTATGCCGGCGTCAACTATCTGATGCCGGTCGATGCCAAGCTGACCGACGAGGCCGATCTGCGGCTGATGGTGCGGACCGACTCCATCGTCGCCGATCTCCAGCAGGCGAAGAACCTGCGCATCCTCGTGCTAGATTCCTGCCGCGACAACCCGATCGCCGAGGAACTGAAGCGCTCGATCGGCCGTACCCGCGCCGCCGGCCTGTCGCGCGGCCTCGCCAAGATCGACACGCCCGAAGGCATGATCGTGGCGTATGCGACGCAGGCGGGACGGACCGCCGAAGACGGACTTGGCCGCAACAGTCCCTATACGACGGCGTTTCTCAAATACATCGAGCAGCAGGACGAGATCGGCACGGTGTTCCGGCGTATCAGCGCCGACGTGTTCGAGACGACGAAGCGGACGCAGCTCCCTGAACTCTCGTTGTCGCTGATCGGCGAATATTATCTGAAGGGCCGGGTGCAAGCGGCGTTGCCGCTTCCCGACAACAGCGAAGTCGCGGCGCTGCGTGAACAACTGCGGCTAATGCAGGAACAGATCAGCCGGCGCGATCAGGCGGTGCTGACGCCACCGGCTGCGCCGCCCGCGCCAACGCCTCCCGCCGCAGCAACGAGATTGCCGCCGCCGCTGACGAATCCGTCGGTGGGTTTTCCTGTGCCGATTGCGCCACAAGCTGCGCCTGCGCGGCCGGCTGCAAAAGATCCTTTTAATCTTCCACCGCCGCCCGAGCCGGCGCCGGTCGTGATGGATTCGACGCCAGCGCGTCCGCAGACCACGCCACGGCCGGCGGGCCGCGATCCGTTCGGACTTCCACCGCCACCTGTTCCTGCGCCTGTTGTGATGGATGCGCCGAAACCAAGTCTGCAAGCCGCCGCGCCTGCCTCAAAGCAGCCGGCTCGGGATCCGTTTGGATTGCCGCCACCTCCCGAACCTGCCGCGCCCACGTTCGATGCTCCCCGTAAAAATCAGCAAGCGGCAGTGACGCCTCCGGTTCAGCCTTTGCCTCCGGCTCAGGCGCCATCGGCAGTGCCGTCTGCATCAGGGCCGCCGCTACGGCATATCAGGGACGTTCTCATTCATAACTCGAACGACGCGCCCGCTGCGGCATTCCTGCCGGATAGCCGGACGGTTGTGTCTGCGGATGGCCAGACGGTCAGGCGATGGGATTCCGAGACGGGAACGATTCTTCAAAGACCTTCGGGAGGGCCCGAATTCGTATCGCGCATGGTGCTGTCGCCGGACACAACGCGGTTGATCGCCGGCAGCTATAGTACGGCGTCCGTTTATCAAGGGACAGGAGCCGATGGTTCGGACCTCAAGAAAATATGGACGTACAGCAATTTTGCTCCTGGTTGTGCAGGTAACGCCATTGCGGTTTCCCCGAACGGCAAAATCGTTGCGTCGAGCGATGTGAATTCGGTTCTTCGTTTGCAGGACTCGGAAAAAGGTAAGCTGCTCCGAGCGCTGCCCGCGCCGGCCGCCGAGAAATGGTGTGGGATCAACGATGTTGCGTTCACCCCCGATGGCCGCCATCTGCTGACGAGCACCTATCGGCTGTATGAAGTCGCGACCGGAAAGCTGGTGCGCACACTCGCGGGCGAACCTGCGAAGGGTCACAACTACAATAACGACTACAATGAAGTGGCCATCTCTCCCGACGGTAAGCAAGCCGCCATCATGAGCGCGTTCCAAGTCACGATGTGGGAGCTGAAAACCGGCCGTCAGATGTGGTCAAAGCCATTGTATGGGTCGCCTGGTGGAGCGATCGCCTATTCTCCGGACGGCCGTTTTGTTTTTGGTGCGCGTTCCGACAAGATATGGGTCTACAACGCTGCGAACGGGCAAGAACTGCAGACGCTGACCTCAGAGAAGTGGGTGAAATCCGTTGTTGTTTCACCTGACAGCCGTCGCATGTTGACCACGTACAGCAGTCCGGGCGGAATGGGCGTTTGGGACATCGCCGAACCCGTCGTTGCGTCGCAACGCTGAAACGCGTCGAAGCCGCTCACCTCTCTTCACTGATGCAGAAAGAGGTAAGGCAGCTCCGATTGTTTGCGGCTAGCGGCGCGTCGCGTTGCTCCACGCCTTCAGCGACGCCCACACATGGCGATCGAGCTTGAAGCGGTCGCACGGCGTCGATGAGCCGAGCGCGAGGAAGCGGTGCAGCTCGACGCCGGTCCACTGGAAGCCGCACTTCTCGAGAATGCGGCGCGACGCCGGGTTGACGACGCGTGCGCCCGAGACGAGCTGCGTCACGTCCTCGAACTCGTCGAACACGTAGTCGATCACCGCGCGCGCGGCTTCGGTCGCGAAGCCCTGGCCCCAGTGGTTCACACCGAGCCAATAGCCGAGTTCCGGCGCATCCTCGTCGGCCCAGTCGATACCGACCATGCCGACAGGCGCGCGCTCATGCTCGATCAGGAACACGGTCTCATGCTGCTCGCCGGCGATCGTCTTGATGAAATTCGTTGCGTCGGCCGCGGCATACGGATGCGGCAAGCGGCGCGTCATTTCGGCAATACGGCGATCGTTGGCGAGCCGCGCGATCGCTTTTACGTCCGCGAGCGTCGGCTTGCGCAACTGCAAGCGAGCGGTCTCGAGGACGAAGCTACTCCGCCGGCTCAACGTCTGGGTTGGGCAATCTTGCAACATGACAGGCTCCTTGATGAACGTCTTGCGACGTTCCGTGATGCGCGCTGCTCCCCAACAGCGCCGACCAAATCAAAAGGGGAGGCCGGTTTCCCTGCCTCCCCTTTGGAGCCTTGTGTGGCTCTGCCGGTTCGTCAGGGACCGGCAGACCACGAATTGTGTCTACCGTTTATTCAGCCGCGTCCGTCATCGGGAGTACCGAGATGAACGTGCGGCCGTTGGCTTTGGCGCGGAATTCCACCTTGCCTTCGACCTTCGCGAAGAGGGTATGGTCCGTGCCCATGCCGACGTTCGCACCCGGGTGCCAGGTCGTGCCGCGCTGACGGGCAATGATGTTGCCCGGAATCACGTGCTCGCCGCCGAACGCCTTGATGCCAAGGCGCTTGCCAGCCGAGTCGCGTCCGTTGCGCGAAGAACCGCCTGCTTTTTTGTGAGCCATCGCTCGTCTCCGAATTCGTTCTCTGTGTAACGCGATTCCTTGACGGAATCATTAGTGAATCGTGTCGTTCCGAAGGCTTCGAAAAAGAAACCTTCAAATCTCGCGTCAGGCCTTACTTGCGGGCCTTACTTATCGGCCTTCTTGGCGGCCGGCTTCTTCGCCGGAGCCTTCTTGGCCGGGGCCTTTTCAGCCGCCGCCTTAGAAGATTTGGCTTTCGGCGCCGCTGCCTTCTTGGTGGCGGGCTTCTTGGCGGGCTTGTCCTCGCCTTCGGCTTCCGGAGCCTTCGCAACCTTCGCCTTCTTCGGGCGCGGGCCGACGCTCGGCGCCTTGCCGTCGGTCAGGATTTCGGTGACGCGGATCAGCGTCAGCTCGTCGCGATAGCCGCGCTTGCGCTTCGAATTCTTGCGCCGGCGCTTCTTGAACGCGATGACCTTGGGGCCGCGCTTGTGATCAAGAACTTCGGCTGCAACCGAAGCGCCCTTCACGAACGGGGTGCCGAGGACAGGCGCATCGCCGCCGACCACGAGCACTTCACCGAGCTGCACGATCGTCCCGACGTCGCCGGGGATCTTGGTAATCTCGAGCACATCATCCGGAACGACGCGGTACTGCCGGCCGCCGGTTTTGATGACTGCGAACATCGTTTTCATCCTTCGTGTTCGATCCCGGCACTCATGGACAGCCTAGCGGCTAAGTCCTTGGGCCGGCTTCTTATTCAGTCGTTACAATCTAAGCGCGACCGGACGCAAAACCGGTGTCCACTTTTGCTGGTCGCGCTCTATGGGTTCATCGCGGCGGCGGGCATTCGCCCTTTGGGCCGCGAAAATGTAACGGCGCGAGCCAAGCCCACGCCGAACTTGGCCGGACTTATAGCTGCCAAGCGCGGTGAGTCAAGGAAAACGGGCCAAAACGGCCCGTTTTGAAGTCCCCGGCAAATCGACAAACAGCGGCTAGGCAGCCTGGATCACTTCGCGGAGATCGCCGACTTGCTCGCTCTGAATTTTTACGCACTCAAGGCTCGCCATCTCAAGAACATGGGCGAGGACAGGGGCGCCGGCGCCGACTGCCAGCGTGCGCAACTGAAACGACATTGTTCCAATATATTCAATCGTTTGGGTGTCACGCTCAATCATGAGTTGCCCCATTTTGCTGATTCGCGCGGTAGGATGGAACCACGGTTCCATTGCAGCTGAAAGATGATTTTGGCGCCTACGTAGTTCTCCTTTGTCGCATCTCAGAACGCGCATGGCAGCGGTGCTGCACATGCTGAAAATGATGCGTCGAAAGCGCTAAGCCGCCCTGCGGAAACAATCAGTTCCCTCAGCCGTTGACGCCCCGGCAGGCGAAATCACCGGTTTGAGGGCAGGAATGGCGGACGACACCATCGTTCAGACGGGTATCGGCAAGCATGGGGCGACCAAGCTGCCGTCGGTCGAGATCGACAGCTACAACATCGAGCTGAAGGACGAGGGCAAATTCCTCGGCGACCGCGCCAGCAAGCGCGCGTTTCAGGAGATTCTCGAGCGCTGGCGCAAGCCGCTGCGCAAGGAAGGCGAAGACCCGTTCGGCAAGGCGGCGTCCGAAGACATCAGCAAGACCGAACTGAACGGAATTCTGGTCGGTGATGATGTGGTCGCTGCCGCGGTCGTGCACAGCGCCATCGAGGATTTTGCGCAGGAGCTCGCGTACGTCACCGGCCGTTTTCTCAAGACCAAGGCGTGGGGTAGCACCGAGCGGATCATTGTCGGCGGTGGCTTCCGGCAGGGGCGGCTCGGCGAACTGGCGATCGCGCGCGCCGATATCATCCTGAAAGCGGAGGGCGAGAAAACCGACCTGGTGCCGATCCGCCATCATCCCGACGAAGCCGGATTGATCGGCTGTCTGCATCTTGCGCCGTCCTGGATCTTCGAGGGCTACGACACCATCCTCGCCGTCGACATCGGCGGCACCAACATCCGCTGCGGCATCGTCGAATCCCGCTGGAGCAAGGCGAAAGACCTGTCGAAGGCGAAAGTTCTGAACTCCGAGCTGTGGCGGCACGCGGACGATGAGCCGACCCGCGAGGGCGCGGTGAAAAAGCTCGGCAAGATGCTGAAGCGCTTCATCGAACAGGCGGAGGACGAGAAGCACAAGCTGGCGCCGTTCATCGGTATCTCGTGCCCGGGCGCGATCGATGAGGACGGGTCGATCGAGAAGGGCGCGCAGAACCTGCCGGGAAATTGGGAGAGCAGCCGCTTCAACTTACCCGCCTCGATGATCGAGATGATTCCGGTGATCGGCGATCACGACACGGCGGTGCTGATGCATAACGACGGCGTGGTGCAGGGCCTTTCCGAGGTGCCGTTCATGCAGGACGTCAAACGCTGGGGCATCCTCACCATCGGAACCGGGCTCGGGAATGCACGCTTCACCAACCGCACCGGCAAGGAGAACGGCAAGAAGGGCTAGTCCCTGCGGTTGCACAGTTTTTCGGCTTAACCCATTCGGGTGAGCGGCTGCGAAGGCAATTGCCGTCGCGCCGCAGCAGCGGTATTCTAAGTGTATTGAAACCGTTTATTTCCGGCCCGGCGAGGCGCCGCTGAGAAGCGCCTCACGACCGGCCAGAGCCACTGATGCGCAAGACCGTATCGATCGCTTTCCTCTTCGTGTCCGCTGCCATCGCCGAGCAGGCGCAAGCCGCTCCCGCGAGCGTTCTAGGCAAGTCGGTGGTGGTGAATTGGACTGAAGACCGCCAGCAGAAGGTCGTCGGCGAAGAAACGATGCGCAATGTGTCGCGCAGTGCGGAGTTCAGCGTCTACATCAGCGACAAGGGCCGGCCGTTCAGCCGCATGCGCTATTCGTTCAGTAACATGAGAGGCGGGCTCCGCACCGGCAACCGCGACAAGGTTGGCGGCGAGGGCGGCGGAAACCGCAACGTGTCCTTCAGCGGTAATACCATGAACGTCACCATGCGGATGGGTGACGGCGGGGCGCGTAACATCGTGGTCAATCTCGCGGGCGACAGCTGCAGCGCGCAGGTGATCGCGGGCAAAGCGCAGGGTGCCAGTCATATCCGGACCAAGAGCATGATCACCGGCAACCAGCTTGAGGTCCTGTCGATCAAGACGAGCGGCGCAAGCTGCAGCGTGCGCAGCGGCAATGTGTTTGGAAACTGAGCGATGAGATTGCTCGGACGAGTGAAGGCGATTGCGGTGCTGGCCACGATGTTCGTCGTGGCGACGGCGTCGGCCGCGTTCGCCGAAAAGCGCGTCGCGCTCGTCGTCGGCATCTCGAAGTATCAGCACGTTCCGCAACTCACCAATCCGGCCCGCGATGCGGCCGCGATGGGCGACCTGTTCAGGAACGCCGGCTTCGACGTCGTCGAACTGAAGCGCGACCTCAGCATCGCCGACATGCGCCGCACGCTTCGCGATTTCTCCGTGGCTGCGGCGACGGCCGACATGGCTGCGGTTTATTACGCGGGTCACGGCATCGAGGTGAACGGCGTCAACTACCTGATCCCGGCCGATGCGCGGCTGGTTTCGGACTATGACGTCGAAGACGAAACCGTACCGCTCGATCGCGTGCTGAAAGCGATCGAGCCGGCGAAGAAGCTGCGCATGGTGATTCTCGATGCATGCCGCGAGAATCCCTTCCAAAAAACCATGCAGCGCAGTGTCGGCACGCGCGCGATCAGTCGCGGTCTCGCCGAAGTCGATCCGCAACTCAACAACACGGTGGTTGCTTACGCTGCGAAAGGCGGCGCACTCGCCTCCGACGGCGACGGCGCCAACAGTCCGTTCGCGCTGGCGCTGGTCAAGCACATCGCCTCGCCCGGCCTCGATCTGCGTCTCGCCTTCGGCCGCGTGCGCGACGAAGTGAAAAGGCTCACCAACAACCGGCAAGAGCCGTTCGTTTATGCCTCGCTCGGCGGCGACACGGTGGCGCTGGTGCCGCAAGCCGCAGCACCTGTTGCGCCGCCGCCCGATCCGCAGGCCGCAGCGCGGCGCGACTACGAACTTGCGGCGCAGGTCGGCACCAAGGAAGCGTGGGCGTCGTTCCTCGGCACCCACAAGAGCGGTCTCTACGCCGATCTGGCGCGCTCGCAGCAGGGCAAGCTGATCGAGGCGGAGACGGCGCGTCTGAAGGCCGATGCCGCTCGCACGCAAGCCGAGAAGCAGGCGCAGGACAAGGCCGACGATTTCCGCCGGCAGCTCGAGGAGCAGGCGAAGAAGCAGGCCGACGACGCTCGGCGGCAATACTCCGAGCAATCGAAGAAGGAGCTTGAGGTCGCGCGCCAGCAGATCGCCGAGCAGGCCAAGCGCGAACTCGATGAGGCGCGCCGTCAGGCAGCGGAAGCGAACAAGCAGGCGGACGACGCGCGCAAGCAGGTGGAAGCCGCCAAGGCGCAGGGCGTCGAGGAAGCGCGCAAGCGCGTCGAGGAAGCCAAGAAGCAGGCCGAAGAGGCCGCGAAGGAAGCAGCACGGAAGGCGGCCGAGGAGAAGGCCGCCGCGAATCCCAAAGTCGCGGCCCTGTCGCCGTCGGATCAGCCGGCTCCCGCGCCCGTCGTCCCCGCCATGGACCCGGGCGACGTCGCGCGGCTGCTGCAGGCGCATCTCAAGCGCGTCGGTTGCGATCCCGGCAACAGCGACGGCAAGTGGGATGACAAGTCGCAGAAGGCGCTCGATCTGTTCAACAAGAACGCCAGCACCAAGTTCGAGATCAAGCTTGCGAGCCTCGATGCGCTCGACGGCGTGCGCGCCAAGACCAGCCGCGTCTGCCCGCTCATCTGCGCCAAGGGCCAGAAGGCCGACGGCGACCGCTGCGTCCAGATCACCTGCGATTCGGGCTTCATGCTGAACTCAAGCGGCACCTGCGTGAAGCGGCCCGATCCGCCGGCACCGAAGCCGCGCGTGGCGCAGGAGCGCGAACGGCCCGAACCGCGCCGGGCGGCGCCGGCCGCAGCGCCCTCGGGCGGCGGTGGCGGCGGCAAGTGCTTCACCTTCAACGGCAAGCGCTACTGCGAATAACCGCGCGCTCGGGTCGGCCGATTCGCTGTAGTTCCAGGATCAGCCGTGAAATCCGGCGGGCAATCGCGGTTTCGGGCGGAATTCCCGCGTTTTCGGAGCGGCTCGCGCCTTGTCTGGCGGCCGATCCTCGCTTAAGAACACGCCCGACCGCGGACGATGTGCCGTCCTTTTGGCGCCTGGAGAGGTGGCAGAGTGGTCGAATGCACCGCACTCGAAATGCGGCATAGGCGCAAGTCTATCGGGGGTTCGAATCCCTCCCTCTCCGCCAGCAGTCACGAAAACCTCGGTAAAATCGCCGTCCTTCTGATCTGAAAGGACTTTTCGGCGTTCGTCCGGACCTCCGTCGGTACACAACGACGGTACACACGGCCCATGGTCAACGCGACGTTAACGCCGAAGCGCCACCCGGAAAGCGGAATCTTCCTGTTCCGCAAGCGCGTTCCCGAAAGACTGAAAAACCTCGTCGGCAGGCGCGAGATCAAGTTTTCGCTGCAAACGCGAGATCCCGCGGTGGCGCGGCTGCGCAACATCGAACAACTGGCGCGACTCGAGCGCGCCTGGGCCGAGATCGACGGCACGCGCGCGAGCAATTCGGAACGCTTCGCCTCCTATCTCGACGCCAAGTTCTCGCGGATGTCCGCGGTGACGCGAAGCCCGGTGCTGGCCGCCACGGAAGCTGGGACGGCCATCTCCGCGGTCCCAGCGACCGCGGTTTCAGCGGTCGCGACCACGGCGCCAATCGAAGGCGCGCCGAAAACGCCGGTGCCGCTGCATACATTGTTCAAGTCCTACGGCAAGGAAGCTCAGCTATCGCCCGCGACCGTCAAGCGCTGGACCCCGGTCATCGAGCGGCTTATCGGCCATCTCGGCCACGACGACGCGGCCGCGACGACGCGCTCCGACATCGTCGCCTGGAAGGACGCGCTGCTGGGCGGCGGCATGGCGAACGTCACGGTCCGCGACGTCTATCTCGCCGCCATCAAGGCGCTGCTGCAGTTCGCCGTCGACCAGGGGCAGCTCGCCGAAAATCCGGCCAAGGACGTCAAGGTCCGCGTCAGGAAGAAGGTCAAGGAGCGCGAAAAGGGCTTCGACGGCGAAGAGGCGAGGGCGATCCTCGCGGCCACGCTGAAGCAGTTTTCGCACTTGATCAGTGAGGAGATGGCGGCGGCGCGCCGCTGGCTGCCCTGGATCGGCGCCTACACCGGTGCCCGCATCAACGAACTCACGCCGCTGACGGCGGCCGACTTCGTCAAGCGCGACGGTATCTGGATGATCCGGATCCGCGGCGCCAACAACAAGACGCGCACGTACCGCGAGGTGCCGCTGCACTCCCACCTGATCGAGCAGGGGCTGCTCGTCTACGCGAAGTCGCGCGGCAGGCGGCCGCTGTTCTACGACCCGACCCGCAGCCGCGGGGGCAAAGATTCGAATCCTCACCACAAGAAGGTCGCCGAGCGCCTCGCCGAATGGGTCCGCGCGCTCGGCATCGAAGGCGTCGCGCCGAACCACGGCTGGCGCCACCGCTTCTCGACCGTGTCGCGCTTCGTGGGGATGCCGGAGGACGTCCGCAACATCGTCCAAGGCCACGCCGGCGGCAAGGTCGCCGACGACTACGGGGAGACCTGGCCGCTCGTGGCGCTGCGCGAGATCGAGAAGCTGCCCCGCTACGTCGTCTGAAAGGAAAATCGATGAGCAAGACCACCTACACCATGTTTGTCGGCGGCGTCGCCGGCACCGAGGAGATTGTCGCGCAAGGCGTGACGCTGCCCCGCGCGCTGGTGCTCGCGCTGGAGCACGGCGGCCGCGGCAGGGCGACCATCGTCCACAGCGACATCGGACCGCTGCGCTACTTCGCGATCGGGCGGCGCCCGGCGGGCGGAAGCGAGTTCGAATACGCCGCGTACACCGTCGTGGAACGGTCGGACAGTCACGGCTCCGACGCGGATCGGGCGTTCGATGCGTTCGAAAAGATCCTGCTGAATGATCCCCACGAGTTCTGGAGCGGACGCGTCGTGCCCGACAAGGAATATGCGCGCCGCCATTACGAGGAGAGAGACGTGACCGAGACGACGAGACTGACGACGTTCCTGCCAGGCTTCGGCGGGTTCCACGGCACCCAGTGGTCGAATCTGTTCCCTTTCTCCCTGGAGCAGTGCGCGGAGCGCTT
>FRDC01002815.1_pt1 | contig 13242 bp, 28 predicted proteins | sample 1106171 | NCBI WGS metagenome assembly FRDC01 (sample SAMEA3930566, study PRJEB13176) | freshwater metagenome | biome: Drinking water system; feature: drinking water; material: water | place: Singapore | collected 2014-12-20
TGGATGGCGGCCAGCAAGGCGTTACGGCTGACAGGAGCGCGATGTCGGAGGGGTCTTAGCATCAGGACTTCACTTTGTCGGTGCGCACGTGATACCCATGACCAGTTCCATCTCGCTTCCATTCCCTGGACCGATTTAAGGCCATCTTCCCGTCGATCGCCTGTAAGAGATCCTCTCCCAATCGTTCGGCGAACCTGAACAGGATGATCACGACATCCGCAGCCTCTTCAACAAGCTTCTCTGGAGGCGGATTGTCTGTGGTCACGAGCCGTAACAATTCAGCCATTTCTTCATTGGCTCTGGCCGCAACGCGCGCATCAGATCCGGCTGGCCCGAATACTTCGTTTGCCCAAGTCGATATGGTGGCCTGACTTTCCTTCATACTTCCCGCTCCCAGGGCTCACGGTACGGCAGGCCGAGGCAGGCGAAGATCTCGGCCTCGCTGTCGCACCTGAGCCGCACGTCCGGCGTGCCCGAATTGTTGATCAGCCCGTCCCCGTTGGCCTTGAGCTGGAACCCGCATTCCTTGGCCCGCCGCGCCAGCTTGATGTTGTGATCCTTGGAGCCGGTGCGGATCAGCAGCAGCGTGGCCCAAGTCTTTGGCGTGGCGAGGTAGAGATCCACCTGGATCGGCTTCAGCGCGGGATGCCACTGGGATTCGTAATGTTCAAGCATGATGATCTTCTCGCCGCACTTCTCCGGCCGCCGGCCATACAGGTCCATGACCGCGCTGACAAAGTCTGGGAGCTTCTTGGGAATCAGCACGAGGTCAATATCGTTCACGCCGGGGCGCTTTCTCCGCAGCGAGCCCGCGATGACGAGTTGTTCGCAATGCGGGCCCAGCCGGCTGACCAGTTCAGACGCGATTGTCTGTGCGTCGACGTAGGTCATCGCACCGTCGCCTCGATCGGGAACTTCCGCCCCTTTTTGTTCGTGAACCACTCCGAGTAAAACGCCAGATCCCGTGTCACAAGGGCCTCGATCGTCGTCGTCCCGAAGTCATAGCCATCCGCCATCCAGTGCCCGCCCGGCTCTCTGACGAGGCGCCCGCCATTCTTCTTGGCACAGGCAATGGCGGCTTTCATGGTCAGAGAGATGCTTGAGCGGTCACCCATCAGCGCACTCCGTAAATCTCGTCCAATTCCTCCGGCGTACAGTCGACAAACGGATCGTTCGGATCACACTCGCATTCACAGCGCGTGGACATCGTGCACTCAGAGTGGTTGTCATTTGCACAGGCGTCGCACAACATCTCGCCTCACCAAGCGGCCGGGATTCCACCGGCCTCCTGGGCACGCCCCAGTTTTCCCGAGCCCCACCGGGGAACAACTCACCCGGCTTTACAGGCGTTTCAGCAGTCGGACCCACCGCTGATCCCGAGTCTCCCACTGGCCCGGTGTGGAGCTTGAGGACCACTGACGGGTGTTCTGGTCAAGGCATCTCCTCAAGGCTGTCGGGAATCGCAGCCACCGTGCCGCTCCGCGTCCTTAGTCGGAGATTGCTGCCTCCGCTCGTGCATAGGGCTCGTGACGCGGACCTGGAATTTTGATCATTTCGACCTTCCCTTCCGAATCATGTTCCGAAGTTGTTTCGCCGTGGTCTTCAGTTGCCGGTAGTGCTTCCGATCCTCGGCGTCCCCCGTCCATTTCCCATTGACGCTTTCGCAGTGGAACAGATCACCGGCCTGTTCTTCGAGGAGTTTGACCGCCAGCGAGATCGCTGCACGTTCGCTCGCAGTCATGTCACCGTCTTCCCCTACCCATCTCAATCAACGTTGGACGCCATGAGCCAGATCAGAAAGACACTGATCAGCAGACCCAACAACAGCACCAGAGCCGTGGGGACGCCAATCGCCCACAGCGCCCACAACGGGATATCGACAACGAAGGTCATGCGCTCACCATCCAACAATCCCAGCACTGCGCACGACTGCGCGGCCCGGCCACGAAGCCAGCCTTCGCCGGCTTCCAGTGACCGCAAGACGCACAGCGCACCATGTGGACTGACTCTCGATCGACGAGCATGTTGACCATCGTTTTCCGCCAATCGTTCCAGCTATGCGCAGCACTATATTTCTCGCTCCGAGGAGAGAGACCAAACGGTTTCGGCGTGGTATGATTCTTCGGGCGACACGGTTGCCCGGGAAAGGGGGTGATGGCATGTTCGTAGATCATATTCGAGGACGACAATTCCTTCGGTTGATCCTGATCGGCTGGTACAACTACCGGCTCAGGAACGGCCTTTTGTAACATCTCGATCAGCGGCGCCAATGTGCCCAAAGTGGCCGACGCCGCTCCCTCCAATCTCACGCGCTCTTCTCCGCGTTTAGCTTCTTCGTACAAGTGTTGCAATCGAAGGGACTGGGTTGCCCATCGTCAGGAGGCAGAGCGCCTGAGAACATCCATTTGCCACAGAGAGATCGCCGGTCTTCTCCAAAGTAGTGAGCTTTTCGGCTGTTGAGCGGCCATGCCCAACCTGCTTTGAGTTGTTCGCTCACTCGCTCTTGCTCGACTCCATCAGCTGGCGACAGGTCCTGCATTCTGGCTTTCCGACTTCAGCCGATTCAGCCTTCAGATTGGAAATGCCGTAGGCGCCGTAACGGTTGCACAGCGATCGTTCCCGCCACGCATAGTGTGCACGCTTACTCGTCCTTGGGTGATACCAGCCCTCTGGTTTCTCGCTCATCGTTCCTCCCGATGTTCGCGCACGAGGATCGTGCTGATGCAGTTCAGGCAATAGCCCTCTTCGCCTCGCCAAATTAGCGGTTGGTGCTTGCAGCCGGGCGTGGAGCAGAAGAGGGATGGTGCAGGGCGAGCCGGGTCAGGGCGTTCACCTTGGTTGGTGAACCGCCCCGCACCTCCCGTGGTTGCCGGGGCCGGGATTGAACCGGCGACCTCCAGCTTATGAGGCTGGCGAGCTGACCGCTGCTCCACCCGGCGTTCTTTCTCCGTGACGAATGACGAGTGACGAGTGACGCCCAGGACCGGCAATCCGTGACGGTTGGTCATGCCTTCGCTCCGATCCGTTCCGGTGCCTCAAAGTGCAGCGCGCGATAGGTCTGCCAGCGCAGCTTGGCGTGGACCACGGCGTGCCGGAGCACGGTCACGCTGTAGTCGCGATTACTGCTGCAGCCGGGGAACTGCGCATGAATGCGACTGACCAGCACCTGGATCCACGGCTCGCGATTCGGTTCTGGCAACGCGGCGATCAGTTCCGTGATGCTGTCCACCCAGGCGGCCCGCAAGCCGCCGCTGAGCTTCGCGACCGGCACGGCGACGAGGTCCACCAGCATCTCTGCGAGACAATCGGCGCCGGTCATGCGGCCACCCCTGTGGTGTCCTGCTCCAGGTCGAGTTTGATCTGGCCGAGGATTTCCGCCGGCGTGTTCTTGCGGAGCTGCCCGAGTCGTTTCGCGCTGGCAATGATTCGATTAACCAATTGCCGCTCCGCCTGGTCCTGCTCTTCGAGCGAGCTGATCATGTAGTACCCATGAATCTCGTCTTTGCCGCCGGTGCTACTCGCAATGGACTGGCCATGGCTCACCACCAGGTGCCGCACGATCTGTTCCACCACTCGCGTGCCAAGGCCGACTTCTTTGGCGAGGGTCTCGCGGCCGATCGCATTCTCGCGGCCTTGATGTTGTTTTAGTATGGCGAGCACGGCTTCTTCATCCTCTGTCCAAGGAACAGGCAGATCGGGCAGCGTCGTCTGTTCGCTGTCGGGTTCGGTCATGCCGCTTTGAGCAGTCCCCGCAGTCGTTCTTCGAGAAAGGGCTCCGGCGTCCAGAGTCCTTGATGTCCACAGCACGGGATAGGCTCGTCCAGGACCAGGAGCATTTCCGTGACCCAGGCGAAGCGGCCTCGCGAATAGTCGCCGAATTCCTGTTCTTCCTGCGTCAAGGTGTCTGGCGTGAAGCTGTCCGTGGGCACCACGTCGATCAGGTTGACGATGCACAGGATCGCGCCCTGCCGCAGCCCCGGCGTCTGCTCCGTGATCAAGTGGGCCAGCGCGTCCCGGTAGAACGCATTACAGGCGATGAGTTCCTCTTCCATGGTCGTTCTGGCCGCATGAATCCCCAGCGGCCCGCGATACTTCGTCGCCCAGGAGCGGGTGTCATTGCGCTTTTTCTTCAGCGCCATCAACGTGGCCCAGGGTTGCCAGAGCGAGAGAACTTTCATGCCGCCTTAACTCCGCTCCAGAATTGCCTGGGCAGCGACCAACGATTCTCGCGCCTCTTGGAGTTTCTCGATCTGGGCATCGATCTCAGCGATGACTGCCGCAATAGAGCCGGAATTGGGCTTCGGGCTTCGGGCTTCGGGCTTCGGGCTTCGGGCTTCGGGCTTCGGGCTTCGGGCTTCGGCGTCTTTGCTCCTTGGCCTCCCCCGCCGTGCCGCCATGGCCTTGAGCCAATTCTGTCTTCCCTCTTCAGTTTTGAATCTCGGCATCGGTCCCCTCCACCCACAGTTGATGCAGTGCCATTGTCGCGCGTGCTGCCAGAAGTCCCCGATCTCCTGAGCCTGGACATGCCCGTCGCACTTGGGACAGACCTCCATTCACGCTGCCCCGACTCGCGCGGCGCGTTCCCACTCAGCCTTCCACTTGCGGAACGCCGCGCCGATCGTCTCGTTGGGCGCCACCCCAAACGTGCTCCCGGTCAACGGGTCGGTAAATAGAAAACACCAGATTTCCCCATTGACCATTTGCGGCCCATGAAACGTGAGCCCGGCCAGGCGTTCGGCGTCGGTCACAGGAACATCCTCCGCTCACCGGCGATCTGCTTCACCATGTCGTTGACCAGCCGCCGGCCGGCCGCACAGTTCCGTTTCTTCCGGAGCGTCTTCGCCCGGACAAACTGCACGCAGTCGCAGGCGATACAGGTGGCCCACTCCGGCCCATGGCTCGCTTCGGAATGCCCGCACTGGCAGATCCGCCGGGTGACATGGGCATTCATTCGTCAGCCTCCGAACTCCAGCCTCGCTCTGCGAGTTCAGCCATAGCCGTTCCTGGTGGCGCGACCAAAGGCTGCAGAGCGCGCGCGATGGCAGACGCCCAGGCCGCTGTCGGCCCCGTATTCTTTGGATGACGAAGGGCAAGCTGGAGCTGACCAAATACCACCCAGACGTCCATCTGGGAGAATTCAAGTGTAATGGTGTTCTCGTTCCGGAAAAGAGCGTCAAACTCTCGTTTGAACCGTTCTTCGAGTGATAGCAGAGGCATTATTCCACCGCCTCGTCTTCCGCGTCCTTGAGCAGCGCGTTAACCAGCTTGTCCACGGCGCCGTCGACGGGCTTGCAGACCGTCACGTCGCCCGCGCTGTCGACCGTGACGCCAAGTTTCTTCAAGTCATGCACGTCGAGCGTTTCCAGCCCTTCCTTGCTGGGCTTTTTCTTGATGACCAGGAGCTGTTCGGCCAACTCCGGGAACATCTTTTCGATGCGCGCGACCACCGCCTCGTCATCGTCCCAGTCCATCTTGCCGGTGCCCTTGCGAAACCCGACTTTGATCGTGTGGAACACCTGCGTTTTGGGGCGTTCAAAAAGGGCGGGGGCGCTTTCGATCGCGGCGATCAGCTGGGCCTTGAGTTCGGCCGCCTTCCCGACCGCTGATTTGATGCCCCTCAGGCGCGCTCGCTTTGCGGCTTCCAGTTCATCCTGCAACTCCTGCATGCGATCGGCCAGGAGATGGCGGGAGGCCGCATACTCCAGGCACAGTTTCTCGATGGTGGCCATGGTGACGGCGGTTATCACTTCATCCTCCGGATGAGGCCGTTGCCGGCCAGGAGTTCGTACTCCCCAATGCGGCGCCGCTCCTCTTCGGTGGGAGCTGGGAAAAAGTACTCGTGCGCGGTCTGAATGATGCAGACAATGCCCATGGCCCCACAGAACAACCCAAACGCGAGTCCGAAGGTGATCATGCGGCCTGCTCCTTTCCGCTGTTCACCAGCTTCAAATGCTGCTGAATGCTCGGATACAGGTGCTTCAACGGGCTGTATTCCACGAGCTGGCCCGTGGCCTTGGCCTTCTCCACGATCAGCGTGTTACAGAGCTTCGAAAACATCGGTCCCTGCTTCCAGCCTTTCACACTCGTCGCGCCGGCCATCCCCGCCAGTTCCTCCAGGAGCGGCCCGACCTGGCTCACCGGCAGGTCCAGCACAATGACGGGATCAGCACCAGCCACAAGCCGCCTCCATGACGACATACAGAAGAAATGCACTGACCACGAACACCTCGACAAAGAAGAGCCAATCACTCAGATCAAGATGCTTCTCACGTGTCTTCCGCGCCGGCCGCTCCTGCTCCGTCGTGTCCACCCAGTTGGAGAGGTCGGATTTCATGCAGTCCTCCTGCCCTTCTGGATGAGGCGATCCACCGTCATCCCCGCGCGGGACAGTTCCTCGCGCCATCGCGCGGCCAGAGGCGCGGCCGTCTTCCAGACGGCCCGGAGCCTCCGGAGGATTCTGTTTGGAACGCCCAGGTCGAGCAATCGAAACCCGCTGGGAGTCCATTCTGTGGGATGACCACTGACGGTTAAGAGGGCCAAGGCCCAGGCGCGCAGCGGCTGCTGGAACTTCGCCAGCGGGGTGCCCGAGCGGTCCGTAAATTTCGTGATGCAGCACCGGCACACGTAGGTGCCCAGCTCGGGCGTCCGCTGCCGGCGCGAGGCCGGATCCTCTTGCACGTCGTCGCCGTCGAAGCACTTCGGGCAGACCGGTCGGCCATCGCTCTCGTGCCAGCGGGCCGCGCAGAACGACCGGGCCAGTTGCAGATCGAACTTCGTCATGCGGCCAGCCTCATCGCGCGCCGGACATCTTCCAGTGCGATCGCGCCCCCACGCTTCTTCGCAAATTTCGCGGCATCCTCCAGCAGATCGCCCAGCCAGCGGCCGGAGCTGATGCTCCGCGGATCGCTCTTCACCAGGTCCATCGCCTTGTCGAGTTCCTGATCACGCATGACGCCGCCGAGCAGGAGCTTCACGTCGGTTAGCGTGAACTCCGGCAGTTCCCACAGCCGGCTGCCGACGCGGGAGGCGAGCTGTTCATATTCTTCCGTGGTGCCGGTGAGATACCGGCGCAGTTTGCCGATCCCCACGAGCACAATGCCTGTGCCGGTGAGGTCGTAGACGGTGCGAAGGATATCCAACGCCTGAAAGCCCAGCGTGTGCGCGTCATCCACGATGATGCAGCGCCCTTTGTCTGTGAGCTTTACGCGCAGCCGCTTGATGAGCGCGCGGCCGAGGCCGGTGGTGTGGACCTTGACACTTTCGCAGAGATCCTGCAGCACGCCCTGGGCGCCGAGGCGATTGTGCGCTTCCAACAGGAGGATGCTGGGATCCCGGCGAATGATCTGCTTGATGGTGGTGGATTTGCCCATGCCAGGACCGCCGATCGCGGCCCCCATGCGGCCGTAGCGGTGGCAGTACTGGACCAGCTCCATCAGCCGTTTGGCCTGGTGCGTTTCCGCGAAGGGCACCTTAAGCAAGCCGCCGTCCTCGCGGGCTTGCTCCCGATCGATGAAGCCGCGCAGGAGGCCGGCGATCTTGTCGACGTCGCCGCTTTCTTTCCGGTTGAGAAAATTGCTGACCGTCGCCGCGCTGACCCCGATGGAGCCCGCAATCTGGTTTTGGGAGAGCGGTCGGCCCTGCGCCTCACGGTGCGCGATGAGGTTCAGCACCCGCTCCAGCACGATTTCCGCATCACGTGTGTACAACATGACGTCCCCTACCCGTTCAGAATTTCACGCATCAATTCTGAGCGCTCGGCCTCCCGATCGGAGAGCCGGCTGCGATGGTCCGGTATGTCGTCCAGAAGGTCCGACCAGGACACCGGTTCCTCGCCCAGACCGGGCCCGGCTGCCGGGTAGCAGGCGGCGCCGGGCGCGGCTGGACGGCTCGCGCGCTGCGGGGGAATCCGGCGGGCGGACGCGCGAGAGGTGGCGAGCGCGGAGGCCGCATGTTCGGTTCCGAGCAAGCGCGGGACGGTGGGTCCCTCCGGCGACGGATCCGGTTGCCGTGGCCCCAGGTTGACAACCTTCTTCTGCTCCCGTTCGGCGATGACCTGACGCAGCGCTTCCTCCCCGTCCCACAGGACTTTGCGATCATTGGCGGCGGCGACCGTGCGTTGTTTGGCCAGCCGGCGGCGCTGAACGGTGGCCTTCATGTCCGCGACGGTCGGGTGCATGCTCATCGCGGTTTGACTGATGGCCTCGCAGAGGAACCGGCCGGTCTTGTCGAAACAGACGACGGCGCCCAAATCTTGTGGATCAAACGAGACGCCGACGGTATGCCCCTTGTGTAGGTGCAGTTCGTCGTGCCAGTACCGGAAGCCGAAGAGCCGCAGGCCGTCCTGGAAAACCTTGGCCGGTTTGTGCCGAAGCAGGAGAAGATCCAGCGCGCGGGCGTCGGGCATTTCTTTGGGGACGCCCTCCCACTGTGAAAGCGGGGTGGCTTGCAGCGCGCTGTGCTCGCGGCGATGGTAAGCTTCGATGCAGTCGCTCACGCGGGGAATGAACTCCTCGAGGGTCAGGAGTTCGCCGCGCTCCAGTTCCTTGGCGAGCTTCTCCGGCCGCTGTTTGGCATCGCGCCCGCACCAGCCTGGAAGGGTCTTTTCCCACTCCGGGAACGTATGCCCGAACCAGCTCTCAATGGCCTTGGCCCACGGGGTGTACGGCGTGGCATTGCGGCTGATGACGCCCAGGCGCGAGAGCACGCCAGGATTCAACATGAGCAGGGTGCTGTCGGAGAGGGCGACGTTCCGGGAGAGCTTGGTGTCCCCGTTGAGATAGTGGCAGCGATAGTCTTTGCCGTTGTCCTTGTAGAGTTCGCGCGGCACGCCGAAGCGGAGAATCCCCGCGCGGAGCGCGAGCGCAATGGTGTCGCTGTTCGGCACCAGGTCCACATGCCAGCCGGTGCAGACCCGGCTCCGCAGATCCAACCAGGCCGTGAGCCAGGGGCGCGCGATCTTGCCGTCCGGGAGCTGGACGAACACATCGAATTCCCGATGATCGCCGCACCAGATTTCTCCGACCGCGAGGTCCGAATAGTCGCGCTGCACTTTGGGTTCGGCCTTGGCCCGATAGGCCCGCGCGCCCTCGCGCATGAGGATCCGTGCCGGCTCCGGGATCTGCTTCGGATCGCGGAGAAAGCGGTTGATGGTGCCTTGTGAGGGTTTGGGGAGTTTCAAGTGGTCACACAGCTCAACGACGCGATGATAGACCGTGGTGGGCGACGGCCGGTGCGGACTCAGGTACCACTCCTTGATGGCGTCCTGTACGACATCCGGCAGCGAGACGAACCGACCCTTTGTGCGCCCGTGATTCGGAATGAGTCCCGGAAACCCTTTGACGCGATACGCGTCGAGCCAGTTGTACAGCGTGGCCGGGCTGATCTGGTGTTCCGACGCGAGCGCTTTAACCCGCGCCGTAACGGCCAGGCGGCTGGCGATAATGTCTTCGGCCTGCTGAACGATCGGCAGTCGGCGCAGCGCTTCGGCCCGGCACGATTCCGTGATCTCCGCAATGTTCAACTCGGTGGCCGCCGGCGCCGGTGATGGAGCCAGTTGCTGGGCCCAGTAGCGAGCTTGGGCGTCGGGAGGAAGCGATGCAACGCTGATCTCCACGGTCGGCCTGCCGTTCCCCTGCCGTTCTGCTGACGACCGGACAACGAGGAGTCCATCATCTATGCGTCGGTAGACCGTGCGTTCCGACCACTCGGCAAGCGCCATGACCTTCGCCACTGGGATGTAGGGATCCTGCTCCATCATCGGATGACCCCCGCAGTCCCGCCGAGGCGCGCATAGAGCGCGGCGCCGGCCTCCATCAAATCGAGCAGCTCCTTCCGCACGCGCGCACGTTCTGGTTCGGTAAGCTGGGCATCTTTCAACCCTCGCTCCAGTGAATCCGCGGCTTCACCGAGTTCCTTGGCAATTTTCAACACGCCCTGGCGCAGATCGTGCGGCTGGGCCATGCCCGTGGGAATCCGGAAGCCGACAATGCCCACCTGTTCGTTGAAATAGCGGATCAGGGCCAGATTCTGGGTGCAGGTCGTGTGGGGCACGACGTGCCGGGCCGGATACCGGAAATCCTCCAGGTTTGTGTTGGCCGCGTTATAGAGGAAGGACTCGGAGACGCCCAGAAACTCCGCCTGGGCCTTGGCGGGAATGACACTGCGGTGGACCATCTGATAGATGGCCTCGCGCAAGGTGCTGGTGTGAACCTGCTCCGACTCTCTACTTTCGCGCACGCTGGGGGTCGCCTATCCTTGGAACGTGCATTGCGAAATTTCCCTCACTGTTCTAGACTTCCGCCGTAAATCCGGGGCATGCAGCGGCGTTCCCCGCCACAGGTACTGTGCCGCCGCATTCCCCTTCCAGGCGCCGACAGGAGGAGCGCTCCCCCGACGCCTTTGGTGTTTTTGGGACTTAGATGGTTGCGAAGAACAAGCGCGAGTTCCTCGAAAGCGTTCGGGATCTGCACCGCGCGATTGCGAAGATGAACGAGGCAATCGGTCGTTTCGCAAGATCTGGCGAAGTTCAAGACTGCGTAGAGTGCCTAAGTGCGCTGGCCGACCATGCTTCAGAATTGAGCCGCTGTACGGAACTTCAGGTGTATGAATTAGCCGACCGCGTTTCGAAGATCGAGAAGTGGACCGCCAGGGCGCCAAAGCCGCTCGAAGCGCACGGCGAGCACCATTCATCGCACGCCGGTATTCCGAAGCGGAAATCACGTGAGAAGCCGAGCAACTCATAACCAATCCTTATGCCGCGTGGTCCTGTGTTGGTTCCGGCCAGAGCTGATCCGCCGATTGCCCCAACAGTTCGGCAATGGCCGCGCGGAGATCAGGACGCCGTGAAATGCCGACGATGATTTCCCGGACGGCGGTGATCGAGGTGAGCATCCGTCGCTCCTTGAGGATGGCGACAATGCGCGAATAGGTCAGACCGCGCTGCAGCATCAGCATTCGTGCCGGTGCCGTGGAAGGGGTCCAGCGTGCTTTCCTGAAACGTTGCGCCTTCACGGGACGGGAGTGTGAAGTAAATTTCATTCATTGTCAAGCATAAACATAAGTTATTTTCATGCCATCGCAACCCCGCTATATCGTTGATCGTTTAATGGTTTCCGCCAACGTGAAGACATTCGCCGATCTCGCGCGTTATCTAGAAGTTCAACCCCCAGCGATCAATGCTGCGCTTCGAAGCAAACAAATTCCGGAGACATGGATTTACAAGATTGCCTATCGGACAGGCCGAAGAGTCGAATATCTACTGAGAGGAGAGCAGCCTGAATTTCGCGATGAGGTTGCTGAGCAAGCCGCCAACTATACTCGGTCCCCGCTGCTACCACAGATCGCGGAGGCCCTCGAAGAAATGGACCAGGCCGAACGTGAGACGCTGCTCCTCTGCGCGGATGCTCTCCGACGTGGGGATGAGCAGGTCAAACACCACCTCATCGGTCAGCTTCAAATCATTCGCGATGCAGTGAATGCCAGGAAGGGCAAATATAATAAGGGTGATCCGGCAAAACGGAAGCGGGATGCAGTGGGTTGACGGGGCGGGGGCCCCAGCTCACTCTGCTGGGGGGAGGGAAGAGTTACAGCATCATAGTACCGTGGTTCTGCGTGCGCTTTTGTACGAGGGACGGCACTACCTATATATATAGTCGTTGCCGACACTGCACCTGTCTGAGCATAAGCGAACAGGAGGTACTCAACCTATGGGGGAGATAATGCGGCGACTGCCCATGGCTCTACTGATCTGTTGTTCGGCGGCTCTCACTACCGGGTGCGCCACGCCCCCTTTCATGGATCCGGAGATTGTCGGTCAAATTCGAGTCGGGCATACAACGCAAGGAGAGGTCGCCAGCCTGCTAGGGGCTCCGAATCTCCGTAATACAACGACCATAAATGGGCGCTCACTGGAGACCTGGGCATATGGCTATGGTCATGTCCAATCGACACCGGTCACGCACGTCCCGCTCGTTAACCTATTTCTTCTCGCCTTCACTGGACCAAAGGTCCAATCTCATGGACTCGGTATTACCTTTTCCAATGGGGTGGTGCAGGCCTTATCGAGTAATGCCACCGCCATTGATTCCCAGGGCTTCATTGGAGGCACCCGAATACAGAGTGATCATCGCACGATCAGCGGAACTCCGGGGGCATCTCTCTATCCGGAACTGACGCCGTCCACACAAGGCACATCTCCCTCCACGTCAAGTTCGGGTTCTGGTCCCCCACTGGGCTATGACTTTGGCGATGATGAAGAGGACAAGCAGGAGAAATCGGCGAATACACCTAAAGCGGAATAATGAGCGCAGACCAGCCGACGCGGGAGGACCAAAACGGCGGGCTGGTGTGTAGCGGGAATAACCATTATATAGGTCTGCCCCAGTGGGCAGGGTGAATTTTCAAACTCCCCATCAACCGTCACCCCTATTTTTCGTGGCACTAGGATTTTTTATTTTTGGCCCTGTGAATGCACATTCTAAAAATACTTGGAGCCGCATGGCTCTGGGCGATCCTGCCATTCTCCGGTCTGTGGAAAACACCCTGGCACTTGGATGGCACTTGGATTTGTCATTTTTGCCTATCTCAATCGTCCCATTCTGAACATTTTTGCCCTGGATTCAACAGCACTTAAACGCGATTTCACGCCGCCACCGATTTCTAAAACTACTTGAACGGAACCCCCGCTTTTTCCCACCCATTTCCAGAACTACTTTGACGGTTCCCGCCGTGCTATCATCCCCGAAGATGTTGATTTACCGTCGCTTCCCGTGAATTCCCGGATACTACCGGATTTCCAGAACTACTTTGAAAAATGCAACTATGCCGCTCTCCCCTCTCATCCGCTTCGGGACCTCAACGTGGACCTATGAAGGCTGGCAGGGCCAGGTGTACAAGCGCACCTACGCCAAAAGCCGCTTTGCCCAGGACTGTTTGGGCGAGTATTGCCAGTATGTCTATGAAGGCGAACCGCTCTTTCGAACCGTCTGCAACGATGCGACGTTCTACCGACCGCCGACCGTCAACCAACTCGCGCGGTTTCTGAATCAGATTCCGGAAGACTTCGAGATGTTTTTCAAGGTATGGGAGGACATCACCATCCCTTCATTCGCCACGCATGCGCGCTATGGAGCGAAGGCAGGACTACCGAATCCCCGCTTTCTCGATACCGCCATCTTCACCGAGTTGGTGTTGACGCCGTATCGCGAGGCGCAGTTCGCGCCGCATGCCGGTCCGCTGATCTTG
>FRDC01004744.1_pt1 | contig 13241 bp, 11 predicted proteins | sample 1106171 | NCBI WGS metagenome assembly FRDC01 (sample SAMEA3930566, study PRJEB13176) | freshwater metagenome | biome: Drinking water system; feature: drinking water; material: water | place: Singapore | collected 2014-12-20
GGGGCGGGGGGGGTGGGGCGGCGGATCAACTGGACTTCCGCGGGGCGAAGGTCGATGCCGCGTTGAGTGTCGGCGCGTTCGAGGGCTCGCTCGCGCCGCCCGCGGCGGCTGGACAGGCTGCCGCGCCGAGCCGGCGGCTGGCGCTCGCGCCGCTGACCGTCGAGATGGCCTCGGCAAACCTCGCCGGGCCGGTCACCGTGCGCGGGCAAACGCAGGCGAGCGTCGACGGCCAGGCCGCGGGGCGGCTGATGGCGAATATCGCGGCGGACGGGCTGCTCGATGACGCGGGGCGACTGGTCGTGCTCAAGGGCGGGCAGCCCAAGAGCGTGACGGGCCGCGTCGAGGCGGCGGGCATCACGGCGGAGGTGCTGCAGCCGTTCCTGGCCGCGGCGAACGTGCCGATGAACGTGCGCGAAGACCTCGGGCCGACGCTGGACGTCGCGGCGGACCTCAAGCAGGGGGCCGAGGGGCTGGATGTCGACGCGCGGGTGATGGCCGAGCGGCTCAAGGCGCAGGCGCCGGTGCGGTGGGCGGGCAAGACGCTCTCGTCGCGCGGGCCGGTCACGGTCGCGCTGAACGGGTCGGTCAACGCGGTGAACCGGGTGCTGGCGCGGGGTGGTGGTGGTAATGGGGGCACGCCGCCGGTGGTGCTCTCGGGCCGCGGCGGGATCGAGGCGACGGTGACGGACCTGTCGGTGCCGATGGCGGCGGGCTTTGACCTGGGCACGCTGGCCGCGAACGTCCAGACGCGCGTGAGCGACATCGCGGTGTCGATGCCCAACAACCCCGCGCCGCCGCTGGCGATCCGCTCGCTGGTCGGCGGCGTGGCGCTCAAGCCCGGCCAGCCCATCGCGGTGACGGGCGATGGGCAGATGGACCACGAGGGCCGGGCGTTCGCGGTGAAGACGAACTTGTCGATCGCGGGGCTGCCCGAGGCGCTCAAGGCCGGGCAGGCGCTGCCGGGCGTCGGGCCCGTGCGCGTGGGCGGGTCGGTGGACGTGACCAACATGCCGGCGAGCGTGGCCCGGCTGGCGGTGGGGGGCGGGAACGCGGCGGCGGGTGGTCAGCCCGGTGGCGCGAACGCCGCGGGGAACGCCGGGGCCGACGCGGGCGGGAACGCGGTGGCGGAACTCATCCGCGCGATGGTGGGCGAGGTGATCAACGCGCAGCTCCGGTTCGACGGCGCCCAGGGCGGCCAGCGGGTGTCGGCGGCGGTGCGCGGGAGCGGGCTGTCGACCGACCTCGCCGCGGAGCTGACGCCGCAGGTCATCAAGGTCGACGCGATCAACGCCGAGGCGACCGTGCGGCCCGAGACGGCCCAGTCGCTGCTGCGGGCGGCGGGGCAGACCGGGCCGGCACTGCAGCAGATCGCGATGCAGCAGCCGGCGCGGCTGAGCGTGCAGGTCGCGCCCGTCACCGTGCCCGTGCAGATCGTCGGCGGCACGCCCAAGCCCCAGCTCGACCGCCTCGAGCAGATCGAGGTGAACGCGAAGCTGCTCGACACGCTGGTCATCACGGGCATCCCCGCGGGCGAGCGGCGGATGAGCGGCGGGCTGCGCGGGTTTACGGCCCAGGCCGTCGTGCCGGGGGCGATCCTCGCGGGTGGCGGAGGTGGCGGCGGCGGAAAGCGGCTCACGGCGACGGCGTCGGGCGACCTCATGCTCGACGCCAACCGGCGAGTGGCGGGTCTCGCGCTCAACGCGACGGCGGCGCCCGACGGCTCGGGCCTCGACGCGACGGTGGGCCTCACGCAGATCGACACGCAGGCGGCCGACGGCGTGCTGGGCGAGCCGGGGATCGTGTCGGGCGCGCTGGGCAACCAGGCGAGCGTCACGCTGAAGGCCACGCGCGCGGCGAAGGACCAGCCGCTGGCCGCGAGCTTCGCGATCGAGTCGCCGCAGCTCACGACCGGCTCGCTCGCGGCGACGATGGCGGCGGATCGAGTCACCGTCGCCGGCCCCGCGCGGGTGAACTGGACGGTGCAGCCGGCGTGGGCGGAGCGGTTCCTGCTTGCGGGGCGCGACGAGCGCGGGGCCCCGACGCCGCCGACGCTGCGCCTGACCGAGCCGGTGCGGGTGACCATGGACCTGCGGACGCTGACCATCGCCAGCAGCCAGAACGACGCGGCCGGGCAGCCCGTGAGCGGGCCCCTGAAGCCCGGCGTGTTCGCGGTGGATGCGCAGGTGAGCGTGCCGGCGGTGGGCGTGCAGACGATGTCGCGCGGCGGGGGCCGGGGCGGCCCGGCCGGGCCGACGGCCGACCCGCTGGTGTTCCGCGACGTGCGGGCGACGCTGGCGACCACGCCCGCCGGCGGCGTCGGGCTGCAGGCGTCGGTGGGCCAGCTCGTGCAGGGCGGCGTGACCACGCCCAACCCGGTGACCGTGAAGGCCGAGGTGCGGAACCTGGCCGACCAGCGGGGCGTCGTCAACGCGCAGGCGGCGACGGTGAACCTCGACGTGGTGGGCGAGCGCGTGCCGGTGGCGCTGCTGGATCAACTGGGCGGGCTGAACGGCCAGGCCGTGAGCACGCTGGGGACCACGATGGCGCTCAACGTGCGGGCGGTCGACGCGAGCCGCGCGGGCGGGGCGGTGAACGTGCAACTGGCCACGCGCGGCCTGCCGCCGGCGCTGGTGGCGCAGGGCCGCCTGCCGCGCGGGCTCAATCCCGACGCGGAGTTGGCGTCGCTGGCGCTGGGCGGGCCGATCCGCGGCGGCGTGCTGGACCTGGGCGCCGGGCAGGCGCTCAACGCCCGGCTGACACAGTTCCGTTACGACGTCGACACCGACGTGCTGAAACTCTTCCCGCTGTTCGCGAGCGCCAGCAAGTCGGCGTGGGCCGGGCCGGGCAACCCGCCGCCCGGGCGCGGGCCCGCGGTCATCGCCAGCCGCGACCTGCGCGTGCCGGTGGACGGCGACATGCGGAAACTCAACGGCGCGGTGCAAGTGGATATTGGCGTGGTCGAGTACACCTTCCGCGAGGTGCTGGGCGAGTTCCTCGACAGCACGATCTTCACCGCCAACGGCGAAGAGGGCCAGAAGCCCATCGAGCCGTTCACCGTCACGTTTGTCAACGGCGTGGCGAGCTACGACAAGTTCGAGATCCCCATCCGCAACTTCTTCATCAAGAACCGCGGCACCATCGACCTGGTGAACCGGCAGGTCGACGTGATCACCTACATCCCCACCGTCGCCGCGAGCAAGGGGCTGCTGGCGAAGGTGAACACCGGCGCGTCGCAGGGCCTGGGCAAGGTGCTGCCCGATGTCCTGAGCGAAGGGACGATGATCCCGCTGCGCGTGCGCGGGCCGATGGACAAGCCGTCGTACTCGATCGACTTCGAGCTCTTCTTCAAGGAGTTCGGGAACAACCTCGTCAAGGAGCCGGGCAAGCTCATCGAGGGCGTGCTGGACAACCTGCTCAAGCCGCGACGCTAAGGCCCCCGCCCGGCGCGGCGCGGGACCGGCGGGCTCGCGGCGATACGCTCCGGTCATGCGGCTGACGTTCCTGGGCACGGGCACATCGGCGGGCGTGCCGACCATCGGCTGCACGTGCGCCGTGTGCACGTCCACCGACCCGCGCGACAACCGCCTCCGCACCGGCGCCGCCATCGAGTGGACCGACCCGCAGGGCCGCCCGCGGACGGTGCTGATCGACGCGACGCCCGACCTGCGGCAGCAGGCGCTGCGGGCGAGGCTCGCGCGCTGCGACGCCGTGCTCTTCACGCACAACCACGTCGACCACACCTTCGGGCTCGACGAGGTGCGACGTTTCAACGTGCTGCAGCAGGGGCCGATCGACGTGTTCGCCGAGGCGCACACGATGGAGCACCTGCGCCGGGTGTACAAGCACATCTTCGACAAGGACGCCAACGTCAATGACTCGTTCGTCGCGACGCTGATCCCGCGGCAGGTCCGCGCGGGCGAGGCGATCGACCTCTTCGGCCTGCGCTTCACGCCCGTGCGCCTGCTCCACGGGCGGCTGCCGATCGTCGGCTGGAAGGTCGAGACCGCCGGGGCGAAAGACCGCCACGGCGTGCTGCCCATGGCGTGGTGCACCGACGTGTCGGCGATCCCGCCCGAGAGCTACCCGCTGCTCTCCGGCCTGAGCACGCTGGTGCTCGACGCCCTGCGACCCCGGAAGCACCCCACGCACCTGACGCTCGACGAGGCCGTCGAGATCGCCGAGCGCGTGGGGGCGGCGCGGACGTTCTTCGTCCATATGGCCCACGACCTGCCGCACGAGGCGACGAACGCCGGGCTGCCGGCGGGAATGGCGCTGGCGCACGATGGGCTGGTGCTGGGGGCGTGAGGCGGGAAGTGGTCGAGTGGTCAAGTGGTCGAGTGGATGAGTCGCCCAGTGGCCCGGCGGCGCAGCGAGTGACCCATCCCCCTCCGCACCGCGGGGGGAAGGGAAGGGGTGGCCGAGGCCGCGAGGCCGGGGGAGGGGTTTGGCCGCCGGTGTTGGTGTCCTGGAAGGGTGCGGACCCGCGCTCGCGCTCAGGATTCGAGGGCTGCTGGCTCTCTGGGCCCCGGGCCGCCTCCCGCCCGACCGCGCCTAACCTTGCCTCCCTATGGCCAAGACCCGCGAGATCAAGAAGCGCATCAAGGCGGTCGGCAACATCCGCCGCATCACCAAGACGATGCAGATGATCGCCACCAGCAAGTTCGCCCGGGCCCAGGCCCAGGCGGTGGCGACCCGGCCGTACACCCTCGGCCTGTTCGAGCTCGTGACCGAGCTGGCCGCGACCGCGGGCGACATCCAGCACCCGCTGATCCAGGGCCCGGCCAAGCTCGCCCCCGACGCCAAGCCGCTGACGCTCATCCTCACGAGCGACCGCGGCCTCTGCGGGCCGTACAACGGCAGCGTGCTCCGCAAGACCATGGGCCACTTCCGCGAGCTGGCCGGCTCGCGGCAGGGCGTGATCGAGCTGGTGGGCAAGAAGGGCGCGAGCTTCCTCAAGTACAACCAGATCCCCGTCGCCCAGCGCTACGACATCGGCGACAAGGTCTCCTTCGACCGCGTCGAGCCGATCGCCCAGTCGTACATCGACCGCTTCATCGCCGGCGAGATCTCGTCGGTGCACGTGGTCTACATGAAGTTCATCTCCGCCGGCAAGCAGACGCCCGAGGTGCTGCAGCTGCTGCCGCTCAAGCCGCCCGCGGCCAAGACCGACGCCGCCGCGACCAAGGCTGGCCCCGCGCTGCTGTACGAGTTCTCGCCCGCCGCGCCGGAACTGCTGGGCGAGATGCTGCCCGCGACGGTGAAGGCGACGCTGCTGCAGGTCTTCAACGACGCGATCGTCAGCGAGCACGTCGCCCGCATGGTCGCCATGAAGGCCGCTACCGACAACGCCGGCAAGATGCGCAAGCTCTACACCCGCGACTTCAACCGGGCCCGCCAGGCGCAGATCACCACCGAGCTGTCGGAGATCATCGCCGGCGCCGCGGCTCTGGGTTGATCGGCCGGCCGCGCCCACGCCGTGCCGCGTGACCTGGTCATCATCGACCGCCACCGCGGGCAGCTGGGCAACCGGCTGATGTTCTTCGCGAGCGCGTACGCCTACGCCCGGCACGAAGGCCGGCGGCTGAAGTTCCCGACGTTCCAGCGCTACGCCGAGTTCTTCCCGGCGATGGCCGCGTCGCCCTGGTGCGACCCCGACGCGGGAACGCACGGCGGCGAACCGGCCCCGGCCAACATGGACCGGTGGGTCGCCCGCCGTCGCCTGCTCGCGCGGCTCGGCGTGCTGCCGGGCGTGGTCCGCAAGCCGCGTGGCCTGCGGGCGGCGGCGATTGCGCCCAGCGCGGCGTTCCCCGGCCCGCGCGCGAGCCGTGCCCCGCGCCTGTACTTCACCGGCTGGCGGTTCTTCAACCCCGCCGGCCTCCACGAGCGCCGGGCGGCGATCGGCGCGGCGCTCAAGTTCCGCGACGACCTCACCCGCGACGCCGACGACTTCACCGCCCGCCTCGACCCCGCCCGGCTGTGGCTCGCGGCCCACGTCCGCGGCGGCGACTACGCCCACTTCCTGGGCGGGAAGCACCTGCACACGCCCGAGACCATCGCCCGGCACCTGCGCGCGGCGGCCGCCGCGCTCGCCCCGCGGCCCGTGGGCTTCGTGGTGTTCTCGAACGAGCCGCGCGAGGCGCGGGAGTTCGCGGGCGTCGATGTCGTGGTCTCGGGCGGCTCGCCCATGCAGGATTTCGCCCGGCTCGCGCGCCTGCCCGGCGTGGTCGGACCGATGAGCACGTTCACCGCGTTCGCCATGTACCTCCGCGGCGGCGTCGCGTGGCACATCGGCCCATCCTGCGACGAGGACGGCCTGGGCTGGGTCTACGCGGGATACCCGGTCGTGCGATCGGCTGATGCGTTCGCCGCTGCGGTGCGCGAGGCCGACGCTCGGGGCCAGTTTCGGCCCGCGATCGACTTCGCCGCGGTCGATCCGCGCCCGCGGAAGCGCTGAGCGGTCGGCACGCCCGCGTCAATACGCTTGGCCCATGGCCGACAGCCCCACCCCCGCGATCGCCCGCCTGCCGCTCGAGACGTTTCTCGCCGACCTCAGCGCCAAGACGCCCGCGCCGGGCGGCGGGGCGGCGGCGTGCGCGTCCGGCGCGATCGCCGCGGCCCTGGGCGGGATGGTGGTGGCCTACTCGGTCGGCAAGAAGGACCTCGCCGCCCACCGCGGGCTTCTTGAAAGCGTCGGCGAACGCTTGGCCCGCGGCCGCGCGATGCTGCTGCAACTCGCCGACGAGGACGCCGCCGCGTACGCCTGGCTGAACACGCTGCAGAAGCTTCCCGCGGGCGACGCGAAGCGCGCCAGGGAAGAGCCCGCGGCCGCGGCGGCGTGCGTGCAGATCCCGCTGTCGGCGATGGCCGTGTGCGTCGAGGTGCTCGCGGCCCTGGGCGAGCTCATCGGCACCAGCAACCCGCACCTGCGGAGCGACCTCATCGCGTCGGCGATCCTGGCCGAGGGCGCGTGCCGGGCGGGCCGCGAGAACGTCCGCGTCAACCTGCCGCTGCTCGCGCCCGTCGAGCGCGAGCAGGCCCTGCGTGAGATGGACCACCTGGCCGAGTCCGCTGCCGCCACGCTCGCCCGCGTCGCGGGTTGATCCGTCCCGCCCCTCCGCGGGCGTCACAGCTCGGGCTTCACCTTCGACAGCGCCACCGGCGCGAGCCGGACCAGTTGGTCCTGCCCGCCCGCGCGGAGCCACTGGCTCACCTGGTGCAGCGTCGCGGCATCATCGCACCGCACCCGCAGCACGCCCCGCGACAGCGCCACGATCTGCGTCCGCTCCAGAAGCTCCGCCGGCACGGCCGCCGCCCACGCCGCCCCGATCCCGCCCGACTTGCGGGCCTCGGCCTTGAGGTTCCGCCCCAGCGCCCCGAGCGTGTCGGCGAGGCCCAGGTCGCGGTCGGGGCTCACGCGGTGCCGCCGGAGCACGTCCAGCCGCGCCGCCGCCGGGGCGGGTCGAGAAGCGGGACGGGCTGGCCGCCGATCGGGCATCGGCGCAACATAGCCCCATCCCCGCCCCGCCGCCGGGTACGCTTGCCCCGCCCATGCCCACCGCGATCGCCATTGAGCAGATGGTCAAGAGTTTCGGCAGCGGCCCGGCCGCGGTGGACGGCGTGAGCCTCACCATCGAGCCCGGCGAGCTCTTCTTCTTGCTGGGCCCGTCGGGCTGCGGCAAGACCACGCTGCTGCGGATGATCGCCGGCTTCACCGAGCCGACCTCGGGCACCATCCGCTTCCGCACCGACGCCGGCGAGCGCGACGTCACCAACCTCCCGCCCAACCGGCGCAACACCGGGATGGTCTTCCAGAGCTACGCCCTGTGGCCCCACATGACCGTCGCGGCCAATGTCGCCTTCGGCCTTGAAGTCCGCAAGATCGGGCGCGACGAGATCGCCACGCGCGTCCGCGAGGCCCTCGACATCGTGCAGATGGGCCCCTTCGCCGACCGCAAGCCCAACCAGCTCTCGGGCGGTCAGCAGCAGCGTGTCGCGCTCGCCCGGGCCTTGGTCGTCCGGCCCGATGTGCTGCTGCTCGATGAGCCGCTCTCGAACCTTGACGCGAAGCTGCGGGTGGAACTGCGATCCGAGATCCGCCGCATCTGCAAGACCGCCAAGGCCGGCGGCGGGGCCCCGGGCATCACCACGGTCTACGTCACGCACGATCAGAAGGAAGCCCTGAGCATGGCCGACCGCGTGGCCATCATGAGCGCGGGGCGCGTGGTGCAGATGGGCTCGCCCGCGGACCTCTACCGCCGGCCCGCGTCGAAGTTCGTCGCCGAGTTCCTGGGCGAGACGAACTTCGTCCCCGCCGAGGTCCTGGGCCGCGACGGCTCGGGCGTCCGCCTCCGCACGCCCGCGGGCGAGCTGGTTTCCAGTCACCCCGCCGCCGCGTCGGCCAACGGCGAGCCGGTGGTGGTCAGCCTGCGGCCCGAGGCGTTGCGGGTTTCACCCGCGTCCGCCGGCGGCCCCAACGGCCTGCGCGGGTGCGTCGTGGAGACCACGTACCTGGGCGAGATGGCCCAGTACATCGTGCAACTTCAGGCCGGGCCGGGCGTTGTGCCCGGGCCGAGGGTCAAGGTCGCCGTCCTGAATCCCGGCCCGGCCCCGGCCGAAGCGACCGGCGAGGTCGCCCTGTCGGTCGACCCGGCGGACGTCGTGATCGTCCCGGCGGGCGGCCACGAACGCCGGACCTGACCGCCGCCGCCACGCATCGCGGCCCGGTCGGTACAACGATGGGTTGTCACTGACCCGATCAACCGTGCCCGCACGCCCCCGCCAGCCCGCCTTCACGCTCATCGAGCTGCTGCTCGTGCTGGCCATCACCGCCACGCTCATCGGCCTGCTCGTGCCCGCGCTCGGGCAGGTGCGGGCGACGTCGCGCCGGCTGGAGTGCCTGACCAACTTGAAGGGCTTCGGCGTGGCGCTCGAGCTCTACCGCAAGGACAGCAAGGACCTGCTGCCCCGCTCCAGCCCGTTCTACGCCCAGATCGATCCGCTCAACCCGCGGGCCGGCGAGATCAGCGTGATCTCACGCTACATGGACGTCGACGCGCCGCAGCGCGAGAACGCCGACGACCCGAACTCGCCCTACATCCGCAAGAAGCCGTTCTTCTGCCCGGTCGACCGTGACCCCGATGCCGGTGCTTCCCTCGGCTTCAGCTACGAGTACTGGGCCGGCTGGCTGATGGACGCCCGCGAAATCTGGCGGGGCGACCCCAACCCGCAGCGCACGGTCACGCGCTTCTACGAAGACGGCGTCAACCGCGACTTCGCCGTCATCGCCGACGCCCGCGACTGGCACACGGGCAACCCCAGCACCGGCCGCAACGCCGTGTACTTTGGCGACTGGCGGGCCGACTGGCTCGTGACCACGCCCGACAAGAGCACCAGCCCGCCGCCCGCCACACCCAAGGGGCCCGGCGCATGACGCGGATGTTCTCGCTCCAGCCCGGCGACCCCGAGCGCGGCATGGCCCCGGCCACGCCCTCGCTGATGGCCAACCTGGCCGCGCACGAACACGCCGCCGCCGCGCCGCGTTCCGCCGCATCGCGCCTCCGGCAGGCCGATGACGCCCTGCGCCGGCTCCTCGCTTCACCCAGGACGTGGCTCGCCGCGGGCGTGCTCGCGCTCGCCGCCGGCGGCTGGTGGGTGGGGTCCCACTGGCGATCGTTCTTCCCCCGGCCCACGCCCAACGTCGCCGAGGGCGACATCGAGGACGCGCTCGATTTCACGCTTCTCTCGGGCGACTTCAACCGCCTGAGCGTCGAGGAGCGCCTGCGGATCGTCCGCGAGCTGGCCAACCGGCTCCGCTCCGGCAGCGCGGACGACTCGGCCCTGATCGCCGCCTTCGCCGCCGGCATCAGCGGCGCCGCCCGCGACCAGCTCCGCGAGAACGCCGAGCGGCTGTTCGTCGACGTGTGGGCCGATTTCTCGGGCAAGTACCACGCCGTCGACAAGGCCGAGCGCGAGAAGTTCCTCGACCAGGCGTTCCTCGACTTCACCAAGCTGGGCGAGGACCTGGGCGGCCCGCCCATGGGCCGCAACGAGCAGGAAAAGCTCCAGGCCGGGCGCGACCAGGCCAAGCGCGACCTCGACCGCGCGCGTTCGAGCGACCCGGGCCTCTCCGCCCAGCGGGCCGGGCAGTTCTTCAACTTCATGACCGGCCGCGGGCTCGACAAAACCTCCCCTGCGCAGCGCGACCAGATGCAGCGCTTCCAGCGCGACATGGTCCGCCACCTCCGCGGCCAGGACCTCGACACGGGCAAGCCCAAGGGCGGCTAGGGCGGGAAGTGGTCAAGTGGTGAAGTGGTCGAGTGGTCAAGTAGGGAGGGGTGAGCGGTCAGCGGTGAGGGGCGAGAAACGGGCAGGCCGTGGCGCGGCGGAGAGTCTCGGGACGCGTTGAGCACTTCGTCACTCGACCACTCGACCACTTGACCACTTCTTCAGCCTCACTGCCGCAGCCGCCTGAAGAACGCCCGCAGCCGCTCCGCCGCCTCCGCCTCCAGCACGCCCCCGATCGGCGTGACGCGGTGATTAAGCCGAGCATCCTCGGTCAGCGTCATGAGCGACCCGCACGCCCCGGCCTTGGGGTCGCGGGCCGCGAACACCAGCCGGCCCACCCGCGCGTTCACGATCGCCCCCGCGCACATCGGGCAGGGCTCCAGCGTCACCACCAGCGTGCACGCGTTCAGGCGCCAGTCGCCCAGCACCGCCGCCGCCGAGCGGATCGCCAGCACCTCCGCATGGGCCAGCGGGTCCGCGTCGATCTCGCGCCGGTTCAGCCCCTCGCCCAGCACGCGGCCGGTCGCCGTCTCATAGACCACGCACCCCACCGGCACCTCGCCCAGCGCCGCCGCCTCGTCCGCGCGGGCGAGCGCCCGACGCATGGCGTCGAGGTCGTGGGCCGTCGGCTCGGGCCCGGGCGGTGAAGCCTGCGGCGTGGTCATCGCGGTCAGCCTAGCCGGGCCATCCTCGACCCCCCGCCCCCCCCACGCACACCGGGCCCGCGATCGATCGGATCGCGAGCCCGGCGCGAAGGAGAAGCCCATCAGCGGACGTCGGCGACCCGAGCGATCACATGGGCAACGTGGCCAGCGCCGCGTCGAGCCCGCGGCGGAGCGTCCAGGCCCGCTCGCCGGCCTGCGACTGCTCGCGGGCCGCACGCAGCGCGTCGGCCAGCGCCGTCCGCGCCGGGCCGGGGAGAGCCCCCTCGGGCAGGGCGAGCAGGTTCAGCGCCGTCACCTCGTAGATCGCCGCGCACGCCTCGGGCTGGCCGTTGTTGAACAGCGGCACGCCGCGGTCGATCGCCGTCAAGATGAGCCCGCGCGGCCCGGTCCCGGCGTCGGGCGTGCCCAGGCGGGCGCGGACCGACTCGGGCAGCAGCACGCGGTCGATCACATGGATCACGCCGTTGCGGGCGCCCACGTCCGTGCGCGTGATGGTCGCGTCGTTGACGCGGAGCACGCCATCGGCCAGCCCCACCCGCACGCGCTCGCCCGCGAGCGTCTCGGCCGAGCCCGCCGCGACGGCGTCGTCCGCGAACACGCGCCCCGCGACCACGTGGTACTTGAGAATCGCCGCCAGCGTCTCGCGGTTCTCCGGCTTCAGCAGGCGCTGGATCGTCGCGTCGCCCAGCCGCGCGAAGGCCTCGTCCGTCGGCGCGAAGACCGTCAGCGGCTCCTCGCCCTGCAGCGCGGGCACCAGCCCCGCCGCCTTCGCCGCCGCGACCAGCGTGCCGAAGTGATTCCGCTTGGCCTGCTCCGCGAGGTCGCGCTCGACCGGCAGCAGCACGCGGTCGATCACGTGCACGACGCCGTTGTTGGCGAGCTGATCGGTCTTGATGACGCGGGCCTGGTCGACGAACAACTGCCCGTTCTCGACGCGCAGCGCCGCCCGCTGCCCGTTGAGCGTCGGGGCCGCGCTGAGCTTGACCGCCGCCGCCGCCGGCACGCGGGCCGGCACGACGTGGTACTTCAGGATCGCCCGCAGGCGGCCGCGGTTCTCGGGTTTCAGCAGGTCGGCCATGGCCTTGTGACCCAGCGCGGCGAACGCGTCGTCGGTCGGCGCGAAGACCGTCAGCGGGCCCGGCCCCGCCAGCGCCTCGACCAGCCCCGCGGCCTCGGCCGCCGCCAGCAGCGTCTTGAACGCCCCGGCCTGCTGCGCCAGCTCGACAATCGTCCCCTCCCGCACCGTCGCCGCCTCCGCGGCCACCGTGCTGAGCGCCGAGGTGCGGGCCGCCAGCCCGCCCGCGGCGGCGAGGGCGAGGATCGAGGAACCGGCGACGGACCACGAGATGAACGGGCGAGAGAACATGGGAAAACTCCGTGCCGCCGTCGGGGCTCGGTCATTCGGCGGCGGCGGCAGTTCGGGGTCGCGGGCGGTCGGATTCAACCAAACCGGGCAAACGGGGAGGGGATTTCCCTCAACTCAGGCGACTCGGACGATTTGTGGCTGGATGCCCGCCACGCCGGGTGAATCCGGCGTCTACAACTCCCCGAACCCTTGCCGATGATCGAGGTGCGGGCATCGAGGACGACGCGACGATTCTGACGCGGTGTGCCAGCGGCGATTCCGCCGCGGTGGCCGCGTGCATCGATCGCTTCGGCCCGCTGGTGTGGCTGCTCGCCCGCCGGCTGCTGGCCAATCAGGCCGAGTGCGAGGACGCGGTGCAAGAGGTGTTCGTCGAGATCTGGAAGTCGGCCCACCGCTTCGACCCGAGCATCGCTTCCGCGCGCGCCTTCGTCGCCATCATCGCCCGTCGCCGCCTCATCGACCGCGGCCGCATGGCCCAGTCGCGCGTCCGCGGCGTGGTCGACGTCGCCGAACTGGGCCTCGCCGAGCCCGCCAACGCGTCGGGAGTGGGGGGCTCGGGCGGCGGGTCCGCCCGGCTCGACGACGATGCCGCCGCGCTCCGCGCCGCCCTGCAGGAGCTCAAGCCCGAGCAGCGCGAGCTGATCGAGCTGTCCTTCGGCCAAGGGTGGACGCACCAGCAGATCGCCGAGCGCCTCAACCAGCCGCTGGGCACGGTCAAGACCAACATCCGCCGCGGCCTGCTCCGCCTGCGCGAGATCCTGGGCTCCGCCGCGAACGTGGCCAACGGCCGCGCGGGCCGCCCGAGCCAGATAGGCGGTGCCGCGTGAGCGCCCCGCTCCCGCCCAGCACGACCGACCGCGAGCGCCTGCTCGACCTGCTGCTCGCCGCCGCCGACGGCCCGCTCTCGCCCGCCGACGCCGCCGAGC
>FRDC01000635.1_pt2 | contig 13238 bp, 13 predicted proteins | sample 1106171 | NCBI WGS metagenome assembly FRDC01 (sample SAMEA3930566, study PRJEB13176) | freshwater metagenome | biome: Drinking water system; feature: drinking water; material: water | place: Singapore | collected 2014-12-20
ATCGCATTCACGAAGGGCGCGCCGGAATCGGTGCTGCCGCTTTGCACCCACAGTCTGATCCGGGGCGAAGCGGCCGCCATGACATCGGATGAGCGCGCGAGCATCCTGAGCCAAAGCCGCTCCTTCGCCGAACAGGCCTACCGTGTGTTGGCCGTCGCGACCAGCACCGTGGCACACCGGCCCGAACACATCGAAGTTGAGACGATCGAACATGACCTGATCTTTCTGGGATTGGTCGCGATGATGGACCCGCCGCACCGGGAAGTGCCGGACGCCGTCGCCAAATGCCGACGCGCCGGCGTGCGGATCATCATGGTCACTGGAGACCATCCCCTCACCGCTCTTGCCGTGGCCCGGAAGATCGGCCTCGTGCCGGAACCGGCCCCCGCCATATCCAGCGGGTTCGTGCCCGTGATCGAGGGAACCCAGCTCGACCGGATGAGCGAGCACCAGTTGCGCCAGTTGTTGACGCCCTCTCGCACCGGCGAACCGGATCCGGTCTTCGCCCGCATGGCGCCGCGCCACAAGATGCGCGTCGTTTCCGCGCTCAAAGAGATGGGCCAGGTCGTCGCGGTCACGGGCGACGGGGTGAACGACGCGCCGGCGCTGAAGAAAGCGGATATCGGCGTCGCGATGGGCATTGCCGGCACGGACGTCGCCAAAGAAACCGCCGATATCATTTTGCTCGACGACAACTTTTCGACGATCGTGAACGCCATCGAAGAAGGCCGAACGGTTTACGACAACATCCGAAAGTTCGCGACCTACATCTTGGCGAGCAACGTGCCGGAGATCGTCCCGTTTCTGGGCTACGGGTTTCTTGGGATTCCTTTGGCACTGACGATCCCTCAAGTGCTGGCCGTGGATCTCGGCACCGATATGATCCCGGCTCTCGGCCTCGGCACCGAACCGCCCCACGCGGACGTCATGGATCTTCCCCCTCGGCCGACGACGGAGCGGTTGCTCAGCGCGCCGATGTTGGCACGGTCGTATCTGTTCCTCGGCGCAATCGAGGCCCTGGTAGCGATGGGCGGATTCTTCGTGTTTCTCTTCGCCAACGGTTGGACCTGGGGGCAACAGCTGGACTGGTCTTCTCCATTATATAAGGAGGCGACCACTGTCACGTTCGCCGGCATCGTTCTGGCACAGGTGGCGAACGTGTTCGCCTGCCGGTCGGATCGGCTGTCCGTCACCACACTCGGCTGGTTCTCCAACCCACTCATCCTCACCGGCATCATGACGGAGCTCGTCCTGCTGGCAGTCATCATCTATACGCCGATTGGAAACGAGATCTTTGGCACTAGCCCTCTCCCCATATGGTTCTTGGGGCCTCTGGCGATAGGGGCGCTGCTGCTTCTTGCGGCGGAAGAAGCCAGAAAACGGCTTGCGGGCAGATTCAGGGTCAACGTTCATCAGGCGGCAGGTGCCGCATGACGGAACATGTTCCGGAACGGCCCCGGACTGGCGCGCCGCCGCACTCGATGTCGAACGCACTCCAGCCGATCGTCGGCCGTTCATCCGAAGCGTCCCGGGCCGTGACCGTTCCTTACGGCCCGCTTCAAAAGGCCCGCCCGACAGGATCGAAGCGGCTCGCCGCCGCGGGCGCGGCCCTGCTGTTGCTGATCGGGCTCGGCGTCTGGATCTGGTGGAGCAACGGGTCACCGCCAGTTCGGTACAAGACCACCCAGGTAGATCGTGGGCCAATCACCGCTATCGTGACCGCCACGGGCACGGTCAATCCGGTGATCTCCGTGCAGGTCGGCAGTCAAGTCTCCGGAAAAATCGCCGCTTTGTTCGCCGACTTCAATTCTGTAGTGGAAAAAGGACAGGTCCTCGCCCAGATCGATCAACAGCCGTTCAAAGCGCGGGTCAGTCAGGCCAAGGCTGCCCTCAAGAGCGCGAAGGGCAACGTCGCCAAGGCAAAGAACATGGCGCGGCAGCGCAAGCTCGAATTCGATCGCATGGCGGCCTTGAGACCGGAGTCGTTCGTGTCGCAAGCCGATTTCGATCTGGCGCAGACCAACTACCGAGACGCGGAAGCCAACGTCGAAGTCTTGGGGGCACAACTGGATCAAGCTCAGGCGGCGTTGGCTTCGGCCGAACTGGATCTTGGCTACACCACGATCTACTCCCCCGTGAACGGTATCGTGGTCTCGCGGAACGTGGACGTCGGCCAAACGTTGGCCGCGACCTTCCAAACACCGATCCTCTTCGTGATTGCGCAGGACCTGACGCAGATGCAGGTCAATGCCAACGTCAGCGAATCGGACATCGGCGGAGTGGCCGAAGGTAAGCCGGCGAGCTTCCGGGTGGACGCCTATCCCCGACAGTTTTTCCAGGGTCAAGTCACGCAGGTACGGAACGCACCGGTCAGCATTCAGAACGTCGTGACCTACGATGTCGTGATTACGGTCGCAAACTCCGACCTGAAGCTGAAGCCAGGCATGACGGCGAACGTGACGATCGTCACTGCCAAGAAGGAAGATCCGCTTCGCGTCCCCAACGGTGCCCTGCGGTTCCGTATGCCGAACGTCCCGATCGACAAGAAGGCAACCCGCGTCTGGCTGTTGGACCGGGAGAAGGGGCCTTGGCAGGTGGACGTCATGACCGGCATCGCGGATTCCCTGTTCACGGAGATCGTGGAAGGGCCTGTTCGCGAAGGCGATGCGGTGATCGTCGGCATCGAGCAATCAGACGAGCAGGCGCAGAGGACACTCCCTCCCGGGTTCGAGCCCGGCCGGGGGATGAGATGAGGAGAGGCCGCTCTCAGCGATTAGCTTTCAGCTATCAGCTTCCGTTCCGGAGCCGATTGCTGATGGCTGACAGCTGATAGCTTTCACACCATGTCCTTTCTTTGCCTCACCATGTTGTCGGCGTTCCGAATCCTCCGCCGCAATCCCATGCGGGCCGGTCTCACTATGTTGGGGATTGTCATCGGCATCGGGGCGGTCGTGGCGATGGTGAGCCTGGGTCAGGGGGCAACGGCCTCCGTGCAGGCGGAAATCGCGAGCCTCGGCACGAACGTGCTGATCGTGATTCCTGGCGCCACCACCGTCGGCGGAGTACGAGGTGGGCTCGGGAGCGTCTCAACGCTGACGGTCGAAGATGCACAGGACATCGAAAAGAGAGTGAGCGGCGTGACGGCGGTCATGTACGCATCACGCTCGGTGTTGCAGGTCATCCGCGAAAACAAGAACTGGAGCACCGTCGTCCTCGGCACGACCCCCGAGTTTCCGGACATCCGCAACTGGCCGATCAGCGACGGCAATTTCTTCACCCCCTCCGACCTGGATTCCGCCGCGAAGGTCGCCGTCGTGGGGAAGACCGTCGCGCAAAATCTGTTTGAGATCGGAGAGGACGTGGTCGGAAGTGAGATCCGCATCCGCAACGTGCCGTTGCGGGTCATCGGCATCCTGGCCTCGAAGGGCCAGTCCATTACGGGACAGGACCAGGACGATCTGGTGGTCGTGCCCTTCTCCACCGCGGAACGCAAGGTCTTGGGCACCAAATTCCTCGGAACGGTTGGGCTGATCCTGGCGGCGACGCAGACCCGCCAAGACATTCCGATGGTCGTCGAGGACATCAAGGATCTCCTGCGGACGAGACACCGGCTTCACTCGTCGGAGGAAGACGATTTCACGATCCGAACCATGGAAGACATCGCCAAGACCATCGCGGGCACGAGCCGGACCATGATGCTCATGCTGATGAGCATCGCCTCGATCTCGTTGATCGTCGGCGGCATCGGCATCATGAACATTCTGTTGGTGTCGGTGACGGAACGGACCAAAGAAATCGGTCTCCGCATGGCCGTCGGCGCCAAGCGGCGGCATATTCTCCTGCAGTTTCTTGTCGAGGCGATCATCATGACCGTGTTTGGCGGTGTACTCGGAGTGGCGGCGGGCATCGGCGGGGCACGGCTGCTGACACAAGTAGTCGGCTGGCCGACGATCATCTCGCCGCAGGCCGTCCTCGCCGCCTTCCTGTTCTCACTCGTCGTCGGGCTGTTCTTTGGGCTCTACCCCGCCAACAAAGCCTCGAAGCTGAACCCCATTGATGCGTTGCACTACGAGTGAGATATGAGGGGCGTCATTCCTGTTCATTGAAAGGGTGAGGTATGCTTCCACTGTTCATCATTCTGCTGTGCCCGTTGCTGAACGGTTTGTTGGCGGCGGCAGAGATCGCCTTTGTGGCGGTGCATCGGCCCTATCTGAGAGAACTCGTACGTCAAGGTCACGCGTGAGCTCCGCTGCTGCTGCGCCTGAGGGACGGCCGGCCGTCAAACTGCAAGCCAGCGCGCAGCTGCTCGCCGGCCTGCGCCTCCTGCAAGAGCATCGGATGCACATGGCGGTCGTCTACGCCGACGGAACTGTGCTGGGCATCTTGACGCTGGAGGACATACTAGAAGAGATTGTCGGCGACATCTATGACGAAGACGATGATGGACGACTGCGGCGCATCTTGAGTACAAGACCGCGCACCGTTGCCGTCCCGCGATCTCGGATTGGTGAAAGGTAGAGAGGTGACCACGGAAGAGTCTTGGTTACCAGTGCGGCTTCAATCGGCCGGCGACAAGCCTTCCGGATCGATGTCCTCGCCGTCCTAGAACTCGCGGATGAGACGAAATCCGATTTCGGGCAAAGTCAGGTCGCCAGTCAATCGCACACCGGCTCCGGCTTGGATCATCCAGCGCAAGCCCAGCTCATAGTGCACTTGGGGCATGATCAGCAACGCCGAGTTGCCCTGCAGCACCTGCCCGAAATTCGTTTCAAGGCCGAGGACGATCCGGTCAGTGACATCCGCAAACAACGTGAGATTGCTCAGAATCTCCGTGTTCTTGCCGCCGATCGGACTTCCGTGCTCGAAGCGGGGTCCGACCATGCCAAACAAGCTCCAGGTTTCATCGAACCGAAGTCCTGCCAGGTAGAGCCAGGTCGTGGTCCAGACGCGAGGCTGGCGATCATATTGCACGATCGCCTGGGCGCCGTGAATGAACCGATGGTTTCGCAAGGTTCCGAAGCTGGCCTGGACGGCCGCCTTGTAGGCCTCCACCGTCAAGTTCTCCATCGGCAACTCGAATTCGACCGCCAGCCCGTCGGCCACTGCGTACTCGATTTCCGGCGCCCATTCCATGCCTTGCGTATCGGGACTGCGCCGCACGAGACCGAGCGGGTCCGGCACATCGTCGACGGTTCGTGATTTCCGGCCGAGAGGGACCAACCCCAGGACGTTCACTTCGCCCTCTCCCCGCTTCGCACCCAAAGGACGCACGAGATCGAACACCATCGGCTCGGGAACGCGAGGGCCTCGCTCTTCTCCGGACACCCGATCGATCGTCTCGTCTTCCACTTCTCTCTCATTCGTCGATGTGCGAAGCATCGAGAAGACGGGCCGCTGGATCATGAATCGGTCACCGCTGCGCCGGGTCGACACATCCGACGTCTCGAACTGCGGCGGCTTCGGTGGGCCGATTTCGAGCGCTTCCACCGGAGGAATGAAGAGGAACGAAAGGACACACAAGACGAGTACCCGGAGGACAGGACACATGAGTCCTCGAGAAATAGTCCTGCCGTACCGCAGGATTCGGTTGTTCAGCGGGACTTCTTCTTCCGGCCCTTGAACAGGATGATGATGCCGGCAATGCCGATCGCGACGGCCAAGACGCCGAGTAATGTCAATGGTTCGGCCATGGAAGCCTCCTCTCTTTCTTCAGCCGACCAACCGGAGCGCCACGTACGGTACGAGATTGAAGAGCAGCACGCCGATCTTGTAGATCGCCATGCCGCCGTAATGCAGCAGGTCGAACTGGTTCTCCGTCAATCGAAACCAGCGACCATGGAGCCGTTGCATCCAATCACGCGCCAGCGTCAAGACGCCAAACCAGATGAGCAACACACCATAGTTGAGGACCGCGCACCAGAGCAGCACGTCGCGCACCGTTTCGATGTTCATCGGATCGTTCCCCTTCCGCCGAGGCCGGCCCCGCGTTGGTTCGCCGAACCCAATTGTCGCCGGATCCATTTTTCGAGGCCAACGAGGAGATAGACGGTGCCGGCGACTCCCACGATCGGCAACCACGCGACACCGTCGATCGGCACGGTATGGAATAGCCGGTTCATGACGGGGGTATAGGTCAGGAGTATTTGGAGTCCGACCATCGCCGCCACGCCGCGCCAGATCCAGGGGTTGCTGAAGAGGCCGACGTAGAACATCGTGTGCTCCAACGACCGGCAGTTGAATAAATAGAATAGCTCCACCATGACGAAGACGTTGACCGCGGCGGTGCGGGCCGCCGCGATCGACTCCGTCCGCTGCTCTTCCCAGAGGAACACACCATAGGCTCCGGCGAGCATGAGCAGCGACACGAGGACGATGCGTTCGATCAGGGTCCCGGTCAAGATGGGCTCGTTTGGTTCGCGCGGTGGCCGCCGCATGATGTCGGGCTCTTTCGGCTCAAACGCCAGCATCAGGCCCAACGCCACTGCGGTCGTCATGTTGATCCACAGAATCTGCACCGGCAGAATCGGCAGTACCGTTCCCAGCGCGATAGCGGTCAACAATACCAGGCCCTCGCCCATATTGGTGGGGAGCGTCCAGACGATGAATTTTGTCAGGTTATCGAACACGCAGCGGCCCTCCTCGACCGCCGCTTCGATCGACGCGAAATTGTCATCGGTCAGCACCATGTCGGCGGCCTCCTTCGCTACCTCGGTGCCGCCGCGCCCCATGGCCACGCCGATGTTCGCCTGCTTGAGCGCCGGCGCATCGTTCACCCCGTCGCCCGTCATCGCGACGATGTGGTCGCATGCCTGCAGCGCTTCCACCAGTCGGAGCTTTTGCTCCGGCGAGACCCGTGCGAACACGGCCGTCCGTTCCGCCGCCTGCGGCAGAGCCTCCTGCGGCGTCACCGCCAGCTCTTGACCGGTCATCGCGACCAGCGTGCCGTCCGCCTGCCTCGCTCGCCCATCCAGTCCGATCTGTGCCGCGATCGCGCGCGCGGTCAACGCATGGTCGCCCGTGATCATCTTCACTGCAATCCCGGCGCTTTGACAGGCCCGCACGGCCGCCACGGCTTCCGGCCTGGGCGGATCCATCATGGCCTGGAGGCCAAGAAAGACGAGTCCGGCCTCGACATCCCGACCGGCCAGCTTGTCGGCTCCGGTGGGCAGCCCTTTGCGCGCGAACGCCAGCACGCGGAGACCCCGGCCGGCGAAGGCCTCTGCGTGAGCCAGCACAGGCCGTGGATCGAACGGCGGTTCCGTACCGTCCGCGGCCAGCGTCCGATCGCAAAGACGCAGGACTTTTTCGACGGCGCCTTTGAGATAGATCGTGACCTCGCGACTCCTCCCCGATCGGTGCAGCGTCGCCATGAACTGCCGTTCCGATTCAAAGGGGATGGCATCAACCCGCAGGCACTCGGTCGTCATGTGATCCGGGTCCAGCCCCCCCTTGCGGGCCGCGACCAGCAAGGCCCCTTCGGTCGGATCGCCCACGATCGTCCATCGCCCGTCACGTTCGACGAGCTGCGCGTCGTTGCAAAGGGCGCCGGCGAGCAGAACTTCACGCAGAGCCGGATCGAGTGGCGCGTGACGAGTGATGGGTGATGGGTGCTGAGGGGACGGTTCCTCACGATTGACGGTTGACAATTGACCAGCGACGCTTTCCTTCATCGCTCCCACCGGCTCGTACCCGGCGCCCTCGACATCGAACACGCGATCTCCCGCGAAGATCGCTTGGACGGTCATTTCGTTTTTCGTCAGCGTGCCGGTCTTGTCGGAGCAGATCACAGTGGTGCTGCCGAGCGTTTCCACCGCCGGCAGCTTGCGGACGATGGCATGCCGCCTGGCCATCCGCCCCACGCCGATCGCCAACGTGATCGTGACCGCGGCGGGCAATCCCTCCGGAATCGCCCCGACCGCCAGCGCCACCGCCGCCATGAAGATCTCCGTCACCGGTTGCCCGCGCCAGAGCCCCAACGCAAAGGTTACAGCCGCCAAGCCGAGGATCACCACCGTGAGGACCTTGCTGAACGAGGCGAGTTTCTTCGTGAGCGGCGTCGCCAGTGTCACCGTCTCACCCATCAGCTGATGGATGCGGCCCAGTTCGGTTTCGATTCCGGTCCCGACGACCACGCCGACCCCTTGTCCATAGGTGACGAGCGTGCCGGAGAACGCCATGTTGTTCCGATCCGCCACGACCGTTTCGGGCGGCAACACCTGGTCGGCCTTTTCCACCGGCAAGGATTCGCCGGTCAAGGCCGATTCATCGACGCGCAATTCGCGGATCGCCGTCAGTCGCAGATCGGCCGGTACCTTGTCGCCCGACTCCAACAACACCACGTCGCCCGGGACGATCTCGGCCGAGGCGATCCTGAGCTTTCTCCCCTCGCGCCGGACGGCCGCCTCGGTTTTCATCATCGCCGCCAGCGATTCGAGCGCCGCCTCGGCGCGCGATTCCTGGATAAACCCGACGACGGCATTCACCAGTACGACGCCGAAGATCACGCCGGCATCGACCCATTCGCCGAGCAACAGCGTGACAGCGGTGGCCGCGAGCAACACATAGATGAGCGGATGATGAAACTGGAGCAGAAAGCGGGTCAGCGGACCGTGGCGCCGGACCTTCGGCAGCACGTTCGGACCGAACCGTTCGAGCCGCCGGGCCGCTTCATCCAGGTCGAGGCCTTTCGAGACATCGGTTTCGAGCAAGAGCACGACTTCGTGTGCGGGCAGATGATGGTGAAGGGTCATGACGCCGCCTCGTTCTGCCGCCGATCGAGCGACCCCTCCGCCTTCGCCATGGCTGGGCGTCCGACGTTGAATATCGAAAGGAGCCGGAGGGAGGACGGCTGGTCCGCGAACACCAGCAGCGAATCGTTCGCCTCCAGCACGGTGCTGCCGTCAGGGACGAAGGAACGGCCCTTCCGCGCAACCAGTACGGCATAGGCGGATTTCGGCAAGCCCAGATCCAAGAGCCGCTTGCCGACTGCGGGCGACGATGCAGGCACGCCAACTTCCACGAGGCCGCTCTTGAGACTCGTCGGGGCGTCCCATACGGGAGACGTCTCCTGCCGGAGCGACAACGGCTCATCCACCCGGAGCCATCGGGCCACGAGCGGAATGGAAGTCCCTTGCAGTAGGACGGAGGTGAGGACGATGAAAAAGACGAGATTGAAAATCGTGCCCGCTTGTTGGATGTCCGCGAGCAGTGGAAAGGTGCCGAGGATGATCGGCACGGCTCCTCGCAATCCGACCCAGGCCACCATCGCTTGTTCCTTCATCGACAGGCGTGAACCCGCCAGCGTCAGAAAGACGGCGATCGGCCGGGCGCACAGCATGAGGAAGAGTGCCAGCAACAGCCCCGGGCCCGCGATCGGGACCAGTTGCGAGGGGAACACCTGTAAGCCGAGTGTCAGGAACATGGCGATTTGCATGAGCCACGCCAGCCCGTCGTGAAACCGCATGAGACTCCGTTTGTGGAGGAAGTCGCTGTGACCCATCATGAGGCCGGCCACGTATATGGCCAGAAACCCATTGCCGCCCAGCCAGACGCAGCCGCTGTAGGTCAGGAGCACGAGCGACAGCGTCAGCACCGGATACAGACCTTCGTACTCCAGACGCAACCGATTCACGAGCAGCGCCATGAGCTTGCCGGTGCCATAGCCGATGATCGCACCGAGAACCATCTGGCGCACGAACATCGGAACCAAGTCGAGCGGCGAATCGGAAGCGCCGGTGATCAACGACAGAAACCCCAGCGTGAGAAATACGGCCATCGGGTCGTTGCTGCCAGACTCCAGTTCGAGCAGCGGTTTCAATGGATCGCGCAGGCTGACAGATTTCGACCGCATCACGGCGAAGACCGCGGCGGCGTCGGTCGAGGACACGATGGCGCCAATCAGCAGCCCCTCCGTCCAGGACAGGTGTAGCACCGTTGTGGCGAACCATCCCACCAGCCCGGCCGTGATCGCGACGCCCACCGTGGACAGGGCGATGCCCGCTCCCAGCACCGATCGCACGCTCGACCATTGGGTATCCATCCCGCCGGCGAACAGGATGAAGGCGAGCGCCACGATCCCGAGGAACTGGGCGAGCCAGGGGTCATCGAAGTGAATGCCGCCGGGCCCGTCGGAGCCGGCCAGCATGCCGATGCCGAGGAAGAGCAGCAGCGCGGGCACACCCATGCGGCCCGACGCTTTGCTCGCGATCACGCTCAACAATAGCAGCCCTGACGCGCCTAGGAGGAGATACTCGATGGTCACGGTACGGCTCGCCTCCCGTGGCGTCGCGGAGGTCCGACCGTGAGAACCGGACATCCGGCTCGTTTCAACAACTCCTCCGCCACGCTGCCGAGCACGAGGCGGTGCACACCGCGTCGTCCCTGCGTGCCGGCAGCAAGGAGATCCGGGTGCCAGGCGCCGGCGTGCGCCAGAATGCCCTCGACCGGTTCTCCGACAAGGCAGTGACCTTCCGCCTGCAAGCCGGCCCGTCGAAGATCCTGCACCTGGATCGACACTTGCCGCTCAGCCTGCCGCCGATCCGAAGAGAGGGCGCAGACATGCACTAGTCTGATCGTCGCGCCGAGATTCGACGCCCAACCGGAGACCGTCCGGAGCGCCGCCGCGGCGCTGCGTGAAAAATCCGTCGCGACGAGCAAGCGCCTGAGGCGCACCCTAGCCGGATGCCGGACGAGGTCTCCTGCCAAGCCGCCATGGACAGTCAGCACCGGGCACGGCGCTGCCCGAACCAGCGCTTCAGCCGTGCTGCCGATCCGCAGCCGATCCCAACCGGTACGCCCTTCCGTGCCCATTACGATCAGGCCCGCGTGCGTCCGCGTGACGGTCTCTTCTATGCAAGAAATCGGATCACCATAGAGCAGCAGCGGCTGGACTGACGCCCCTGCCTCCCGTGCCATCCGAACCAGACGCCCAAGATGCAGCAACGCGGAAGTCCGGATCGATCGAAGGGTGTGGCTGTCGGCCGCGAGACCAGAGCGATCCGTCGGAGCTTTGATGACATGGAGAACATGAAGCCGTGACATCAACGCGGTCGCCAGCCTCACTCCATGAAAAAACGCCCGCCGGGCCGGTTGCTGAAAATCCGTCGGCAGGACGATGTCCGATTGTATCTTGCGCGAGCCCGGATGGCTCATCGGCCGGTCATGGGTTGCATCAGCCCGCGAGGTTCCCCACGCAACGCCAATTGTCCCTGCCGGGCGTAGTCGATCGCCTCGCCCAGGATTCGCGCCGCTTCCTGCGGCGCATGGAAGCCCATCGAATTCTCGGCCTCCACGAAGTCCACCATGAATTGCGCCTTGCGCTGAAGAGCTTGCGCCCCTGCCAACGCCTCGTCGCTCCGGCCGCCCTTCCGGGCGGCGCTGAGATCGTGGATCAACGCCACGAGCGCATCCATCGCGCGATTGCGCAGTTCGAAGGTCCGATGCTGGATCGTTTCGACGCGAGCCGTCAATTCGGCCTCCGGCCACTTGTGACAGGTCTGGCAGGCTCGATTGATGTTGAGCAGCGGGCTGCGGACGTGATGATCGCTGATCTTCATGGCCCCTTCGCGCTTGTAGGGCATGTGGCAGTCGGCGCAGGCGACGCCGGAGCGGGCATGGATGCCCTGGTTCCACATCTCGAATTCGGGATGCTGCGCCTTCAGCACGGGCGCCCCCGTCTCGGCGTGCGTCCAGTCCTTGAATTGCGTCTCTTCGTAGTAGGCCAGCATGTCGTCGACCTGAAGGCCTTTCGCCCACGGATAGACCAGCCGCTTCTCCGGCCCTTGGAAGTAATACTCGACGTGGCACTGGCCGCAGACGAAGGAACGCATCTCCTGCCGCGTCGCCATCGTATTGACATCATAGTTCTTGACGCCCTCATGGGCTTTCAACGCCCGCAGGCCTTCGATGAAAGCCGGGCGGGTGATGCGGAGCTGCATGGTATCGGGCGCGTGGCAATCGATGCAGGTCACCGGATGGGACACGAGCGGACGAGCTTGGGCATAGGGCAGGCGGTTCATCTTCTCGAAACCCGTGAACAGGTCGTCTTCGCCGAGCTTCTTCATGGCCGTATAGACGGACGAGTGGCACTGGAGGCAGGTCCCCGGCTGCTTGGCCACGATCTGTCGTTCGGTATAGGTCTGGTCCTCCAGCATGTAGGCGTGGCCCCGTTCCTCCCGGAAATCGTGCGCGAAGGCGTAGCCGGCCCACATGGTTTTCAACCGCGGATCTTCTTCCAGCTTGGACTGCGCGACCACCGAGCGAGGATCGGCCTCGGTCGGCGTCCGCGGGATCGCTTCACTACCGCCGAAGCGCGTTCGCACGTGATCCACCGTTCGGGTATAGGCGTCGTACTGAAATGGGAAATTCTTCCCCCACACCGCCGGGTCTTCGGTCTCGTCGGTCAATTCGACGACGCGGAAGAACACCCGGTTCTCCTCCTGCTTGCGCTGGAAGATATTGACCAGCAGGGCGGCCACCGCCGCCGTCGCCGCGGCGGTGAGCACTAGCGTCAGCATCACTTTTTTGGTCGGGCTCATAAAATCCTCACAGGCTATTGATGACCGACGTCGGCGTGACATTGAAGACAGGTCAGGTTATCCCGGCCGGCCACGGTCACGGTCATCGCCTGCACGATGGGCGCATGGCACTTGAGGCAGGCCCGTTCGGTCAAGGCGTGCATGGGCGGCGTGATCTGGATCTCGTCAGGGAAGCGGCCGGTCGTAAAGGCGTAGGCATGCAGGAATCCGTACATCGCCTTGGCGGCGTATTTCTCGACCGGGCCGTCCGGCGTGTGGCAATCGTTACAGACCGCGACCGAGCGGTGGCTGCCCTTGATCCAGCCGGCGTACTGCTCCCGCATCACGTGGCAGTTGACGCAGGCTTCGGGTTTGTCGGTGAGATACGAGCCGCCCCGCGCGTAGACGAACGTATAAACCCCCAGACCGATCAGCGCGCCGATGGCCAAGGTCACCGCCCACAGCAAGCGTTCAGTGGAAGCCCGGCCGCCGAACGTCATGACACGATCTCAGGCAGCAAGATGCCGTGCGGGGTCCGTTTACCGTCTAACGCGCGACGTTCTTCCTCGCTAAGCAGGTCGTGCTCCGCGAGTCGCAACAGTCTGGCGGACTCCCGTACACAGTGGGCCCAGCTACAGCGATTGACGAACAGCATCCCCGGTGTGCTGAGTGTGCCACCGTGGTTGATGTAGCCGAGGCCGGCGGTCTGCGGGCCGGTGTGCA